>Ga0209803_1001173_pt1 | contig 17300 bp, 17 predicted proteins | sample GraSoiAngelo_138_FD_185895 | JGI IMG/M metagenome (GOLD analysis project Ga0209803, IMG submission 185895) | Grasslands soil microbial communities from the Angelo Coastal Reserve, California, USA - 14_0929_09_40cm (SPAdes) (version 2) | ecosystem: Environmental > Terrestrial > Soil > Grasslands ...
GCTGGCCGGTGCTGGAGCGTCTCAGTCTCGCTCAGCGAATCCGAGATTTGCCACATTCCAAACTCGCGTCGGTCGAGTTCATCGCAATCAATGGCCGGAAAGTGGTTGTTGATCTTCCGACCGGCGAATGGTGCGAATTGTCGCTAAAACGCAGCCTCTTCGATGATCTGCTGCTAAGGCGCGCTGGCGAGCTCGGCGCTCAGGTTCGCGAGGGCACCACGGTTACGGCATTGAACTGTAGCCACGGGCCTGTGGCCTGTCCGGGTCGCGATGCCCCACAGCGGCGTGGCTACAGCGGCGATTGGAGAATTGAAACTGCGACCGGCGAAAGGTTCTCTGCGCGGATGCTGGTCGGCGCAGACGGGCGAAATTCTACCGTTGCGCGATTGTGCAATCTACTGCCACGCCCCGCGCGTGAACGCGTGGCACTCCAAGCGCACATCCCGCTGCCGCGAAATTTTGGCAGACGCGTCGTCCTGCAATTTCTTCCGGAAGGTTACTCCGGTCAGGCTCCGGTGAATGAAACCGAGCTGAATCTCTGTCTCGTAGGCACACCACCCACGATCTCGAGATTGCGCCGATGGGCCGAACGCCATTTTGAAATCACTTCCGATCAGCCCTGGCGCACGATCACGCCACTCACGCGTTCGCCTGTTAGTTGCGCACACGAAAACCTTTTTTTCCTCGGCGATGCCGCCCGCGTCGTGGAGCCTTTTACCGGTGAAGGAATTTATTACGCCATACGCTCAGGCGAATTGGCAGCTATTGCCATTTCGAAAATAATTCGCGGCGAAGATCAACAAGCAACGCTCCGCGAATTCGCTCGCGCCTGTGCCGAAATGTATCGCGGGAGACTGTGGATCAACCGGCTTGCGCGTGCCGCAGTTCTATCGCCGCGGATCGCGTCGTTACTTCTCCGGTTTGAGCCGTTAAATCCGGCGATCATGCGATCAATGACGAAGAAGATTGCAGGCAGGGGCGATTGACCTCAATCGCCCGTAGGCAGTTCAGGTCAACCGCCCCTGCCAAATTGCCGAGCCGCTTTTACCGTGTTCGCCATCAACATCGCAATAGTCATCGGCCCGACGCCACCGGGAACCGGCGTGATCGCGCTTGCCTTTTTCGATACTTCGTCAAATGCGACATCACCCACGAGCCGGTAACCACGCTCGCTCGCTGTGTCTTCCACGCGATTGATGCCAACGTCGATCACGACGGCACCTTCGCGCACGTGATCGGCTTTCACAAATTCCGCTCGCCCAATCGCTGCAATAACAATGTCAGCCGAGCGAGTAATATGCGCGAGGTCGCGGCTGCGCGAGTGCACAACCGTTACGGTGGCGTTTCCGTTCTTGTTTTTCTGCATGAGCAGCAGGGCCAGCGGTTTGCCTACGATCAGGCTGCGACCAAGAACCACAACGTGCGCGCCGTTAATTTCGATTTTACTTTCCGTGAGCAAACGTTGCACGCCAAGCGGCGTGCACGGGACAAAGCCGCTGGAATCGTCGAGCACGAGCTTCGCAACATTTTCTGGATGAAATCCGTCCACGTCTTTCCGCGGGTCGAGCGTGCGCACGATGGCTACTTCGTCGATGTGCTCAGGCGGCGGCGATTGTACCAGAATGCCGTGAATGCTCGAGTCACGATTAAGTTCTTCGACGCGCCTGAGAAGCTCTCTTTGTGTGGTTGATTCCGGCAGCTCCAGCTTGAGTGAATGCAGGCCAAGGTCGCGACACATCTTGTCTTTCGAACGCACATAGGCACGCGAAGCTGGATTCTCTCCAACGAGAATCACGGCGAGTCCTGGGGTAATGCCTTTTGCTTTTAGCTCCGCGATCTCGCGGCGAAGATCCACGTACACTTTCTCCGCGATTGCGCGTCCATCGATCAATTTCGCCATAGTTGAAGGAGGCAATTGAGACACGAATTACACGAATTGTCACGAATGCCAGAGTCAATCAGTCTGAATTCGGTTCGTGTAAATTCGTGAAATTCCTGTCTCAGCGCATTTCAACCAGCTCCATCATTGCGTTCTGCAAGGCGAGGCGTTCGCCCTCAAATTCCTCAGGCGTAGTTGTCGATTTGACGTTGTGCGGGCGGTTGATAAGCACGCGTACTTTGGCAAAAGGTCGCGGCACGATGAACCGATCCCAACTTCCCAGTCGCCAACAGCGCGAATATTCCAGATTCATCGGCAACACCGCCGCGCCGGATTTTTGTGCGAGAAAAATAATACCCGCACCGAGTTCGTAAGCTGGGCCACGCGGACCGTCAGGAGTGATCACCACATCGCGACCGGACGCGAGCACCTCGGCGAGCTGAAGAATTGCGCTCGCTCCCAGCCGCGAACTGGAGCCGCGAATCACATCGTAGCCAAAACGTTGAACGGCATCGGCGAGCAAATCGCCATCGCGGCTAGCGCTGATCAATGCTGCGCCATGACGCTGCGGAAAGAAGCGGCGCAAGATTAATGGAAAAATCAGTAATCGATTGTGCCAGACCGCGCCGATATAGTTTTCCGTGACTGGTCTGCCGACGACGCCCGAGCGGTCGTCGATTTCATAACGCAGCGTACGTCCCCAGAGCTGCAATAAACGAAATCCAAACGCGATCAACCATCGCGCGACCGGACCTTCGATCTTCAACTTTTTTTGCGTTTCGCCGGAGCGCTTTCCTGGCCCCAACGATATGCAGCGGGATTAGGCAGCCCAATTTGGTCGAGAATGCGCCAAACTACTGTGTCCACCACTGCGGTTATGGAACTGGGGCGGCTGTAGAAGGAAGGAATAGCTGGAAGAACAATCGCCCCGGCTTCAAGCAACGTGACCACGTTGCGCGCGTGAATCAAATTCCACGGTGTCTCCCGAGGGACCAGAATCAACTTCCGCCGTTCTTTCAAGAAAACATCGGCTGCGCGCAAGAGCACGCTGTCGCTGGAACCGGAAGCGATTCGCCCGAGCGTGGCCATCGAGCAAGGGACAATCACCATCGCGTCGAAGCGCGCTGAGCCGCTTACGAATGGCACATTCATGTCATTTTCAGAATGCTGCGAAACGTTTGGGGGGATTTTTAAGTCATCGAGCTCCTGCTTTGCGACCGCACTTGCGTGGGCGCTCATGACGAAATGCACCTCGTGCGCCGCGCAGTCGATCTGCGCAAGCAATCTTTGCAGATAGATCGCTCCGCTTGCGCCGGTCGCTGCGATCACCAGTTTCATTGACACAAAGAAATCACAAAACGGACAAATAATACGGCAACATGTCCTGCCAGTAGTTCCAATCGTGGCCGCGCCATTTTCCATCATCCAGCCAATGTTTGATCCCCTTTGAATTCAAAACTTCAGACAAACGATAGGATTCATGCCGGGTGTTGTCCCATTCGCCGGTGCCGATGATGATGCTCATGTGATTGTATTTCCATGGATCGGTCGTATTCGGCAGATATTCATACGGGCTGTTGAAGTAAATGCTGTCATCGTGATAGCCGTCGAAAAATGAGCTGATGTCGAATGAGCCGCTCAAGCTGATGAGATGACTGACGGTGTCGGGATGACGAAACGCAATGTTTGCGGCGTGGTAAGCGCCCAGGCTCGCGCCGCAGACTGCTACCCGATGAGCAGAACATTCGCGTCGCGCGAGGTCGAACACGTCGCGCACGATCACGTTTTCGTACGCGTTATGGGTCCGCATTCTATCGGCGGGATGAATCGATTTGTTGTAGAAACTTTGCAGATCGATCGCGTCCGGGCAATAAACGGTGACTTTCCCATTATCGATGTACCACGCCACAGCACCGACCAGCCCGAAATCCTTGTTTTCGTAGTAACGGGCACCTGAAGTTGGGAAAATAATCAGCGGCAGTCCACGCTTTTCGCCGAAAACCAGCATCTCAAACTCTCGGCTCAGCCACGGCGTGTACCATTTGATATAGCGTTCGTTCATGAATTTCGCGCGAGCATCTTGATGGCGACGCGGTGAAATCGCAAGCGAAAGGCTTGCACTACGTTTCCTCTTCGCGAAGCATCCCGGTTTCAATGCTCAAACACACGCTTACTGGAAATATCAAACGCCATCGCGCTTTTCACTCCAAGGTCCTGGGAAACCGGCGTGATGTGCTCGTCTATTTGCCGCCTGGTTATCGGCGTTTCTCGTCGAGACGTTACCCGGTTTTATATCTGCATGACGGGCAGAACGTTTTCGATGCCGCCACTTCGTTTGCTGGAGTCGAGTGGGAAGTCGATGAAACCGCGCAGCGATTGATCCATCGAAAACTGATCGAGCCGCTCATCATCGTGGCGGTGGCAAACATTGGCGAGGAACGAGTCCATGAATACGCACCGACGCCCGGTGTGATCGAACGGAAAGACCACCCCAAAAAGCGCAGCCGCGGCCTGGCCCACATTTACGGGCAATTTTTGATCCAAGAATTGAAGCCATTTATCGACAAAAAATATCGAACGAAGCGGGATCCAGAATTTACCGGGCTCGGTGGATCATCGCTTGGTGGTTTGGCCACACTGGCGATGGGAATTTTTTATTCAGAGGTATTCACACGTTTAATTGTGATGTCGCCATCGATTTGGTGGGACGATTACGCGATCTTCCGGCTGGTGGGTATCCTTGGCGAAAAGCCGCCGCTGAAAATCTGGCTCGACACTGGCACGGACGAGCCCGGTTGGGAACTGGCGCGCAACTTACGCGATTACTTGATCGACAAAGGCTGGCAGCTCGATGTCGATCTTAGTTATCTCGAAGTCAAAGGCGCCGATCACAGTGAGGCGGCGTGGGCCGGGCGCGTCGAACCCGCGCTACGGTTCTTGTTTCCGCCGACCTGACTAAACTGTAGTCGCTTCCCTGCGGCAAGCGAAGCGCCGGCGTGTTCGACACCCGCATGCCGCGTCGCACACAGGGCGACGGCTACAGTTTACCTCCCCACTGGCGGTATTGGCGTCGGATTGGGCGGCAGCGGCTCCGGAGGCGGCGTGGGTGTCGGCGGAGCCGGTTTGGGCGGTGACGGTTGATCTGGCATCGATGCTCCCTACAAGAGAATCGCTCTTACTGCAGCCATTTGCCGTAAACTTGATAAACGCGCACATAGCCGCCTACGAAATCCCAATCTTTTTGATAGGAGAAACTGCGGGTGTGCGGGGACCAGGTAAGCTCACGCGGCGACTCTGGATGATTAGGATCGTAAGCGAGATAGCGTTCGACTCCAGGATTCGGAGAAAAAGACTTTCGCTCATAAACTAAAACCGAGTGATTGATGCTGAGACGGGGGTAAGTAGTAAGAAAGCCAACAAACAACTGCCCACGTGCCAAAGCGGCATTCAAACGAGCGTGAGTCTGCTCCTGATACCCGGCGCTCTGCTGAAAAACCATCCGGGCATTGCTGATTCGGAAGTAGCTGGGCCAGCCATGGCCGATGTTTAATTGCACAAGTTCGCGACGTGCCTTGCTCATTTCCCGCAGATCGTTATATCCGGGAAAAACGATTCGTTGATCTTCCGGCAATGGCTCTGCCCAAGGCGCTAGGTGCGTTACAGCGCGCATGCGGGCAGCCAACGACGCATCATCCAAGGAAGCGCCGCGCGGATCGAAGCGCGCGAACTTTTTGAATTGCATGGCCGTTCGACATAACACGAAACAGTGGCGCTTATATGCGTCTCGCCTTACCGCCGACCCTCTCCGTAAAGACGGGTGTCCTTCGTGATATTCAAACACGGTTTGATTAGCGAAGGCCAACGTGTCGCAACCGAAATGGAACTCCGACGCAATGCAGGTGGCACGCGGTAACGTGAGACCAGCGACTGCAGTCAGCCAAATACCAACTGATTTTCCCCAAGTCCCAAACATCACATCAAGAGCCAGCCGAGGCGCTAACGCTTTTACCTCCTGCGAAAACACCCAGCTGGCGAAATTTTTGGTATCGCTTTCCCAGCAGATCGGTAATTGGAACCTGACAAACCTGCTGGAGAGCACGGCGCAGCGCTTTGCCAAGATTTGCAGCAACGGAATCATAGTCCCGGTGCGCACCGCCCGCCGGCTCAGGGACAATTTCGTCCACCACTTCGAGTTTCAACAAATCCGGCGCAGTCAGCTTGAGTGCCTCGGCTGCTTCGGCTGCATGCCGCCGGTCTCTCCATAAAATCGCGGAACACGCTTCGGGACTGATCACTGAGTAATAAGCGTTCTCGAGGATCAACACGTGATCTGCGACGCCAATACCTAGCGCGCCTCCCGACCCGCCTTCGCCGATGACGGCAGCGACGATTGGGACACCCAGCCGCATCATTTCACGAAGATTTACAGCAATTGCCTCCGAAATGTGACGTTCTTCCGATCCGACACCAGGAAAAGCGCCCGGCGTATCGATCAATGAGATCACCGGCATGCCAAATTTTTCGCCCAGCCGCATCAATCGCAGCGCTTTGCGGTACCCCTCAGGATGCGCGCAACCAAAATTGCGCAGGACGTTCTCCTTTGTGTTGCGCCCTTTTTGATGAGTGATAACAACGCAACGTTCGGTGCCGAGTGTGGCCACACCACACGGCATCGCTCTATCATCGGCAAAGCGACGATCACCATGCAGCTCGACCCAATTTGTAAAACACCGCTCGATGTAATCCAGAGCGAACGGCCGCTGCACATGCCGCGCGATTTGGACACGCTGCCAGGCCGTCAGGTTGCCATAAATTTGGCGGCGCGTTTCGCGAAGGGTTGTCTCCAGTTCTTTGATGGCCGAATCGAGATCGACATCGTGCTTGTCGGAGTGATTCTTTAGATCCTGCAATCGCCGTTCCAGTTCAAAGATCGGCCTTTCGAAATCGAGCGGTTGCCATTCCATCGTAGGTTAAAGGTTACAACGTTTAAAAAGTTACAACGTCCAGCACTTCGCGGTCGTGTCGATTCGTATCCATTTTAACATTGTAAGCCTTTTAACGTTTAACTCAGTCCGTAATGGTGACAGGCGTCTTGTTGTTTACAAGGCTGCTTAGTTCCTCAACATCGGAGGCCGCCAGGCCGAGGCCCGCCGGCGGGGGCGGTTGCTCGAGATTGGGATGCGCCGCATCCGGCACCGAATACAGAGTGTAAGCTGGAGCGCCCGCGAGTCGGATCCACCTAGTGCTGCTTAGATACTCCTTGCTGCCGATGCCGACGCGTTTTCCGCCCTTCCAAGCCATCGTTTCGGCAACTTTTGCCGTGATTTTAGCTGATTGTTTGGCCTGTAGTTTTGCTTCACGCACGTGATATTGCTTGAAAAAGGTGCCGTGATTGAGGAGCACAACCAGGTTCGCTTTTCGTTGAATAACAATCGAGAGATCAGGGTGCGAAATGAGCAGGTGTTCGCCAATGTGCAGCATCGTGCCGCTCATATTGTTCATGCGCATGATCAGCTCGGGCGTCGTCTTTAGCTTCCGCGAAATTTTCGCCAGCACGTCTCCAGGTTTCACAATGTATTCGGTCTTTTCCGGAGAGGGATGACGCGACAGCAAAATGTCAATGTTCACTTCCCCGAGCAAATCTCGCGCTTCCTCAAGATGCTTTCCGGAGGGATATTTTTGGATGAACGCGACAAGCGCATCGCGAGCTTCTGTCAGTTTTCCATCCTGTCGCAGTTGGGCCGCCGCCTGAAATTCCGGCAGGCTGATGTCCGGCGCGGGTGGCGGAGTAACTTCGCCGCGTTGCTCCTTTTTCACTGCGATTTCTTCTTTTACAAAGGTGTTGTAACCGAACCAGGCGGCGCCGCCGAAGATGACCAGTGCGAGCAGTAATACGAATAGCCATTTCATGACTGGCAAGGTGCGGTTACGCCCCCGAGGGAAACTCGAGATTCGCCTTGAGCGCGGCCGGCGGAGGACGCACAACAAGTTCCCATTGCTCCCGGCAAACGAAGGTCCATCACAAGAAGAATCGTGTGCGAAGAATCAGGTGCCGGGACAATAAACTCCGCTTCCTACGAGGCTTCCGTGCCAGATTCGCTTCCCGGAAAGAATCGATGCCAAAGCCGTCCGATGGTAGGCTCCTCCTGGTTGCTCCAGGTGAAGTGGCAATCCTGACAATAAAACTCCTTTGGAATAATCTTCAGGGCACAAAGCACGATGACGAGCGCTGGGGTCATGAATTTTCGGGTCATCTGCGGGTACTCGATATTTGAAGAACCGCATTGCGGGCAGCGGATGAGAGCGGCGGAGATATCCGGATCGGTAGCCTCCCACTCGATCATAAGGTCCTGGGCCTTTTCGAAATCGCTGTCTTCCACCATCACTTTGGCATTCGCTTGCGGACGCGACATGAAGCCAACCTGTTGCAGCGGCGCTTCATTGTGAGCATCGGCGGGTATGCCGGCATCGTGGAAACGTCGTTTCAATTGCCGCGCTTTAGCCGGCTCGTTGAATGTGGCAATTGTGACCATAAATTCTCTCGCATGCGCGGCGGCGCATCGTGTGATCAAACATCAAATAATTGCCGAGCGCAAGACTTGGCGTGATGCATCTGTAATCGCTTCCCTGTGGGAAGCACAACGCTGACGTCTGCACTCACGTGCGGCGTCGCCCAGAGGGCGACGGTTACAGTCCCGGAGGAAACCATTTGTAGAGCATCAAATACACAAGCACGCCTGTGACCGAGACATACAGCCAGATTGGGATGGTCCAGCGCGCGATCCACTTGTGCCGGTCCCATCGGCGACGAAAAACCTGAACAAGCGTCAAAATCACGAGAGGCAACGTCACAAAGGCAAGCAGAACGTGCGAAGCGAGTATCGGGAAGTAAAAGGCGGCAATCCAACCTGTGTATCCCGACGATTTTTCGCCGACCTGCGCGTGATAAATGATGTAGCCAACCAAAAAACAGGCCGACGAAATGACGGCCGTGATCATGCATGCCATGTGACGCCGCCACGCGCCATGCCGGATGAAGTACCAGCCCATTGAGATGAAGATGGTGCTCACCAGATTAAATGAGGCATTAAGAGCAGGCAGGTCGGAGACGGACATGTTTAAGAGTTACATCGTTATATGATTACATCGGGATCGGCGCTGAAACGATTTAACATTGTAACTTTTGTAACGCTTGTAACGTTGTAACCCTTCAACAATTCATGCCGCCCGTCCTTGAACCACCGCAGGTTCGGCCTTCCACGAAGTATCGACAACGCACGTGGGGATACCGAATCGCTCTCAACGTGCTGCGTCTGGTAGTTCTCGGCGCAATTTTTGGAATTATCGTCGGCGGCTATTATCTGGCGCGTCGGGGATTTGGCCGGGAATGGCGCTACCGCGTGGTGGAAGAGTTACACAAACGCGGCGTCGAAGCTGATATAGGGCGCCTGACGCTGGACCCGTTTCGTGGGTTGATCGCAAGAAATGTGAGGATTTTCGATTACAAGAATCGCGACAAAACGCTTGCCCTGATTAATGAGGTTTCACTCGATATCAATTACGCCGCGCTTATCCATCGTCAGCCCTTTCTCAACGCACTGGATGTGCGCGATGCGCAAATCACCCTCCCACTCAAGACGGCGGATGGAAAAACCGATAAAGCGCACCTCGTCAACTTTCGCGCCCACGTTTATTTTCCGCCGGAACAAATTTATGTCAGTCAGGCTGAGGGAATCTTCTGCGGAATTCGGATTTCCGTGACCGGACAATTAATCAAGCGCGAGAATTACCAGCCGTCGCTGCCGATCTCACCTGAAGAATGGCAAAGACGGATGTTGATTGCGCAGCGCTTGTTGAATGAATTGCAAAAGTTCAGGTTCCCAGCCGCGGTTCCATCGTTGCAGTTAAAGTTTAGCGGAGACGTCGCAGAAATCGAAAAGGCGCACGTAGAGGCGACGCTGCACGGGGACCGATTGCAACGCGGCAGCTATGAAATAAGAGATCTGTCCGCCGCCGCTGAATGGAATAATCAGCACTTGAACATCGCACATTGCGAATGGAGCGACCGCAAGGGCAGTTTCGTCGGACGCGCTGATTGGAACTGGGAAAGTAACAACGCCAATTTCCAAGTACGCAGCACCCTGGATTTGAAGGCGTTTCTTGATGCTTTCGGCGTGGGGGAACCGCTCGCCGACACGAAATTTTACTCGCCGCCTCTGGTCGAAATCTCCGGGTCGGTAAATTTCGGGCCAGCTGAATTTCGGCCAAAAATCATCGGGCACGCCGCTTTTGGGCAGTTCAACTACAAGGCGGTGCCGTTCTCCGATCTCACTGCCGATTTTTCGTGGGACGGTGAGCGCACAATGGTTCGCGACCTGCGGGTGCGCCATCAAACCGGCCAGCTCAGAGCTGATCTCTTCGATGCGCCAGCCGATTTTCGCTTAGACATTGAGAGCGCTATATCTCCAGATGCAATCCGTGCGCTTGTTTCTCCGGAGTTAAGCGAATTTCTGCGGGACTGGGAATGGCAACGTTCGCCCGCAATTCGACTGGTAATCAGGGGCAAAGATCGCCATCCGGGGAGCTGGCAAGGCGATGGAACCATCACTTTGGGACGTAGCCGGTTCCGCGGCACATGGATGAACAGCGCCAACACCGGAATCCATTTCGTCGATGGCGCACTCACTTGCGAGGACCTTCACATCGCGCGCAATGAAGGCGTCGGCACGGGCAGTTTCACCTACGATTTTAAAAAACACGAAGTGCGCGTTTCAAATATCCGAAGCTCATTGAATCCAGCCGAGATAATTTTCTGGATCGACCCAAAGGTTTCGAAAACTGTGGCACCATACAAATTTCGGCGGCCGCCCAATGTTACCGCCAATGGCGTTTACCAATTTCGCGGCGGCAAGAACACGCGTCTGGACATAAACGTGGATGGGGCCAATGGAATGGACTACGTCTTTCTTGGGAAAACGCTGCCCTTTGACCGCGTCTCGGCCCGATTGCTCTTCACCCACGACCGGCTGCAAATCACCGATGTTCGCGGCGCTCTTCTTGCCGGCACGTTGCGTGGAAATACTGACATCTCGCAGGCGCGAAACGATCCCCGTTACCACGCAAGTGTCTCGGTGAGCGACATCAATTTTCCGCTGCTGACTGATTTGTACTACAACTACAAGACGGCGCACGGCCTCTTGAACGGCACGTATGATTTTACCGGGCTGGGCAGCGATCCGCGCACGATGCGCGGCCATGGAAAAGTGGAAGTGAGCAACGGCGATGTTTTCGCAATCCCGATTTTCGGGCCGCTCTCGGGAATTCTGAACCTCATTGTCCCCGGCAGCGGATATAGCATCGCGCGCAAAGCGAGCGCCGACTTCAAGGTCGAGAACGGAATTATTCATACCGACGATTTCGAGGCTGCTGGGAGCCTCTTTAGCATGCTGGGGCACGGAGATGTTCATTTTCTCGCCGACAAGCTCGATTTCAGTATGCGTTTGAACATGAAAGGCCCCGGCGTGCTGCTCACCCCGATGTACAAACTTTTCGAATACGCCGGCGAAGGAAGCCTCAAGAAACCCGATTGGCATCCAAAGGTTTTTTAGCAATCGCGGAGTGCCGATTGCGCATTGCGGAATGAAGAAAACACAGCGGGTCGCCTCGCGATCTCAAGCCGCAATCCGAAATCCGCGATCCGAACTTCTCTTAGGCGCGCACATGTCCATCCGCGGCGGCCTGAGCATGGCGATTGAGCGGGCGCGTTCGATCCACTGCACCGCAATGCAAATGTTCGTAAAGAACAACATGCAATGGTTTGCCTGCCCACTGAGGCGAGAGGAAATCCGCGCTTTCCTTGATCATGTCCAGCGGGGTGAGTTGTTGTCGGTATTTGGGCACGCCAATTACTTAATCAATCTGGCTGCGACGAATCCGCAGTTTCACGCAAATTCAATTCGCGCCCTCTCGGAGGAACTCACCCGCGCGGATCAGCTTGAATTACCGTTTCTGGTATTGCATCCGGGTGCGCACCTCGGCGCGGGCGAAGAAGCGGCTTTGGAGAAAATCATCGCTTCGATTAATGAGGTGTTTCGCAAAGTCCCAGACGTGAAAACGAAGATCGCGCTCGAGACTACAGCCGGACAAGGCTCATGCATCGGTCATCGGTTCGAGCATCTCGCTTTCATCCTTGCCAATGTGCACGAGCCAGAACGCGTCTGCGTTTGCCTTGACACCGCGCATCTTTTCGCCGCGGGCTACGACATTAGCAACGAACATTCAACGCGAAAGACCCTGCGCGAATTCGATCGCCGGATCGGCCGGAATCGTCTCGTAGCCGTTCACCTCAACGATTCCAAACCCGCTTGCGGTTCGCGAGTGGATCGACATGAACACATCGGCAAAGGCCGGATTGGTTTGGATGCTTTCCGCTTCATCATGCGTGACCGCCGTTTCCGCAAGATCCCGAAAGTGCTGGAAACCCCGAAGGGAAAGAACTTGCGCGACGACGTGATGAACCTAAAGACGTTGCGCCGATTGGCGGAAGTCAGGTGACGCTGGCCAAGCGTGTCATTCTGAGCGGAGCGAAGCGGAGTCGAAGAATCCCGCGATTTTACGTTGGAGGCCGCGCAACGGGATCCCTCGACTTCGCTCGGGATGATGGCGCGGAGTTAGTTGATCAACCGAATGGTAAAGGGATACCGATAGAACTTTCCCTCGCCGGCTTTGACGGACGCAATGATGACCAGCACCGTGTTCAATACCCATAGCGCGATCAAAATCGGAATGCCTATGAGGACGATGCAGAGAATTGCCGCAATCGCATCGTAAATCAGCATGGAGATCTGGAAATTGAGTGATTCTTTTCCGTATGCGTCGATCTCAGGTGAGTCGCCGCGTTTCATGAGCCAAACGACGAGCGGACCGAGAATGTGACCGACAAAATGAAAGAACAATCCGAGTAATGCGCTGGCGTGGCAGAGGACGCACCACGTTCGGACATCGGATGAAGGAGGCGGTGGTGGTGATGATTGGTCCATGTTTTAACCTTTCGCTTGCTAGACCAACGACTGCCTGCTTGCCGCAAGAAGAGCAAGAAAAAAGATCAGATTACGCTGCTTTTACGCGCTCAATGTGCGCGCCGAGTTCGCTCAATTTTTCATCAAGATGTTCGTAGCCTCGGTCGATATGATAGACGCGGCTCACTTCGGTAATTCCATCTGCTTTCAGTCCCGCAAGCACGAGCGCCGCGGATGCGCGCAGGTCGCTTGCCATCACCGGCGCGCCGAGGAGGCTATCCACTCCTTCGATCACCGCAGTCGCACCTTCCAACTGCACGTTTGCCCCCATGCGTTTTAGCTCCGCCACATGCATGTAGCGTTGCGGAAAAATATTCTCCGTAACTGAACTGGTGCCTCTGTTCGTGGAGAGCAGGGCGCACATCTGCGCCTGCATGTCCGTCGGGAAACCGGGATATGGTTCAGTCGTTAGTTGTAGCGCAGTAGCGTCTCCATTGGGGAGGATCGAAATGGCATGGTCCCCGATGTCGATGGCATAACCGCATCGGGCCAGCGCATCGGTAACAGCGCGAACATGCTCTGGCTCCACTCGCTTGATTGTGACTCCCTTTCCCGCGATTGCACCTGCCACCAAGAATGTGCCGGCTTCAATCCGATCCGGGATGACCCAGTGTTCCGCGCCGTGGAGCTCAGGGACACCTTCGATGATCATTCGACGCGTTCCGGCACCTTCGATTTTTGCACCCATTTTGTTCAGAAAATTCGCAAGGTCCACGACTTCGGGTTCCTGCGCCGTCCCTTCAATGACGGTCACGCCATCGGCTAGCACGGCCGCCATCATTACATTATCAGTGCCGAGAACAGTCGGACCGAATTTGCCCTGCACGTTGATCACCGCTCCCGTCAATTTCGGCGCGAAGACTTTAATGTCGCCACTTTCCACGCGCACTGCCGCGCCGAGAGTTTCGAAACCTTTCAAATGCAGATCAATCGGTCGATCGCCGATGACGCAACCGCCGGGCAAAGCCACCGTCGCTTCTTTGCACCGGCCCAGCAACGGCCCAAGAACACAAACTGAAGCGCGCATCTTGCGAACCACGTCATAAGGCGCGACCGAGTGCACCTTTTCCGCCGTGACGCTAACGGTGCCGCTGGCGCGTTCCACCTGCGCGCCTAGATGCATTAGAATTTGCAACATGTAATGCGTGTCGCTCAGATCGGGAACCCCACGAACGATACAAGGCTCTCGAGTGAGCAACGTGGCGGCCAGGATTGGCAGCGAAGAATTCTTCGAGCCGCTGACCTTGATAGAACCAGAAAGCGGATGGCCGCCGTGGATGAGAATTTTATCCATACCTCGCAAACAGGAAACGTGTCACACCTGAATAATCGGTTTTCGAAAAAATGTCGCGGTAATTTTTTTCCGCCAAGGTCGAAAGAAGCGCCTCGCTTTGGCCCATTCCGATCTCCAATGCCAGCATTCCTCCCGGTCGAAGGCGCGATGGTGCCTGTGCAATCAGTTCACGCACTAATTCATCACCTCGGGTGCTGGCGAAAACCGCGACCTCCGGATCGTGCAAAACCTCACGGGAAAGAGTGTGCCGCTCTTGTGTCGAGACATACGGAAGATTCGCGACAATGACATCGAAAACTCCCTCCACATTCTCAAGGAGATTGCTCTTCAGAAACCGGACCCGCTCGGCCAGGTTTAGCCTCGCTGCATTTTCTTGCGCGAGCGTCAGTGCATCGTTCGAAATGTCGACGGCGAGAATCTGCGCCCCGGGAAATTCCGCCGCGAGACATAGCGCAATAACCCCGCTGCCGGTGCCAACATCCATGATTTCGGATTTCGGATTTCGGATTTCCGACTTTAAGACCTCAACGAGTTGTTCGGTCTCAGGCCGGGGTATCATCGCGCGTTTGTCGCAGAGAAAGGTCAGTCCGCAGAATTCGACTGTGCCCAAAAGATGCTGGAGCGGTTCACCCTGAGCGCGACGCTTCACGAGTTCGCGTAGCGGCGCCAGTTCGGCTTCGGCTAGCTCGCGTTCGAATTCCAAATAAAGTTCGATCCGTTTCCGGCCGAGCACATGCGCCAGCAAGTGCTCTGCACTCAGTCGCGGACTTTCGAGATCATGTTTCTTGAAATACGCGGTCGTCGCTTGCAGCACTTCAAGCACGGTCATGCGTCGTTCTTCTATTACTCCGAGCGAAGTTGGGACGACAGAACCAAATTGCTCATGCAGGCGCTGATTCCTTCAACCGCTCGCTCACATCGGCAGCGTGCAGGGCGCTGATCAATTCCACGAGATCGCCGTCGATCACGCGGTCCAAATTGTAAAGCGTCAGACCAATGCGATGATCGGTCACGCGGTTTTGCGGGAAATTGTAGGTGCGAATTTTTTCTTCGCGCCCGCCCGTACCGATCTGGCCACGGCGTTGCGCACTGTATTTCTCCACTTCTTCGCGCTGCTTTCGCTCCAACAGGCGCGCCCGCAAGATCGATAGTGCGCGCTCCTTGTTCTTGATTTGGCTGCGCCCGTCCTGACAGCGCACGATCATGCCGGTCGGAATGTGCAGAACCTGCACGGCCGAGTCAGTCGTGTTCACGCCTTGCCCGCCAGGCCCGCCTGCACGCGAGACTTCGATTCGCAAATCTTCCGGCTTCAACTCCACATCGATATCTTCGGCCTCAGGCAATACCGCCACTGTGGCTGTTGATGTGTGAATACGACCTTGCGCCTCCGTTGCGGGCACGCGTTGCACACGATGAACGCCGCTTTCGTAACGAAGTTTTCGGAAAACAGATTCGCCCGAAACTCGGAAGATGGCTTCCTTGAATCCGCCGAGCTCTGACGGACTCGATTCGAGATCTTCGGCTTTCAGCCCCGCAGATTCCGCATAACGATGATACATGCGGTAAAGATCGGCTGCGAAAATGGCTGCTTCGCTTCCGCCCGTTCCGGCACGAATTTCCACGATGGCATCACGCTCTTCATTTTCATCGGGTGGCAGCAAGGCGATCTGAACATCGCGCTCAAGATCGGCTACTCGTTTTTCCAAATCGGGGATTTCGTCATCCGCCATCGCGGCGATCTCGACATCACGCGACATCGCCAGTTCGCGATTGTCATCCAATTGCTTGCGCGCCGCTTCGAGTTCGCCCCACTTTGCCAGCAGTTCCTTAATGTTCGCGTGCTCGCGCATGATCTCGCTCGCGCGTTGGCGGTTGGAAAAAAGCGCCGGATCAGCAATTTCGCGTTCGAGTTGTTCGAAGCGCTCGCGTTTCAGTTTAATGAGGGAATTAAAGTCCATCTGTAGCCCCGAAAGCATTCGGGGAAGAAGGGCGGCGGTCATAGACAGCCGCTACAGCTCAGCTAAGCTTTCTTCTCAGCCCGGGCCGCTTTGGTGCTGCCGTAGCGGCGAGTGAATTTCTCGACGCGCCCGGCGGTGTCGACGAACTTTTGTTCGCCGGTGAAAAAGGGATGACAAGCCGCACAAATACCGATCTTAATATCGCGACGCGTGGAGCGGGTGTGATACACCGCGCCGCACGCACAGACGATGTCGGTCTCGTAATACTCTGGATGAATGGCTGCTTTCATCTTCAAAACGGAGCGCGGAATGTATCTGCGCACGCGGTTTCCTGCAAGCGATGAAATCGGAAGACCCATTGCTGGCAGCGTGGGAGAAGACGCTCGCGCGGAAAGGCGAATTGCCGGCGATTCTCAACACCGCCGGCCAAGTTCTGAGAACGTTTCGTGGGATCGAGGAAAATGCGCGCGCCGTTGAAACGATGATAGCGCGCGCCTTAGAAGCGAAGGGGCATTCGCCCAAACCCCACAACGTAAGCGCGATTCAAATCGGCAATCATCAAGATTGGCCTTCGTCATTTTTAGTTTGCCTGAGGAAGCGGAATGTTTTTCTCCCCATCGATGAATCTGTTCCCAAGGAGCAGTCTGACGCGGCGTTTTCGGTCGCGGCGAAAAGTGGAATCACCGATTGGGGCGACACGCCGCCGACACTTTTCAAATTGACCTCCGGCACGACGGCAACGCCGCGGCTTGTCCGCTTCCGCAGCGAGCAACTACTCGCCGATTGCAATCAGATTTGTGAGACGATGGAAATTTCCGATGTCGATCTGAATTTCGGCGTGATTCCGATTTCACATTCGTACGGGTTCAGTAATCTGCTTTTGCCCTTGATCGCCCGCGGTGTGCCGATGGTCGTTAGTTGCGACCGCACTCCTCGCGCCATTCTGGCCGACCTCGCCCGCACAAATGCCACTGTATTCCCGGGGATGCCACTGTTCTACCAGGCATTTTGCGAAATCAATGACACTCCTGCGTTGCCGAACTTACGGCTCTGCATTTCCGCAGGCGCACCACTTTCCGCCGCTGTGGCGA
>Ga0209803_1001180_pt1 | contig 17239 bp, 16 predicted proteins | sample GraSoiAngelo_138_FD_185895 | JGI IMG/M metagenome (GOLD analysis project Ga0209803, IMG submission 185895) | Grasslands soil microbial communities from the Angelo Coastal Reserve, California, USA - 14_0929_09_40cm (SPAdes) (version 2) | ecosystem: Environmental > Terrestrial > Soil > Grasslands ...
GCCGAATGGCGAGCGTTTGCTGCCGGTGCATCCGTTCACGGTGTTCAACGGCATGGCGGCCGAGGATCTCAAGGCGCTCGTCGCCTTCCTCCGCACGACGCCGCCGGTTAACCGCGCAAATCAACCGAAGCGCATCATCGTGCCGATGTTCGAATCCGTGTTCTTGCCGGCCTGGCTGGCCGCGTTCGCGCCACGCGAGACACCGCCATCGGCGGCGCCGACCAGCGGCACGGCTCGGGGCGAGTACCTGGTGCGTGCCGTCGGACATTGCGGCGAGTGCCACACGCCGCGCACGATGACGTACGCGACGGACAACTCGCGCTTCCTGGCCGGGAATCCGCAGGGACCCGAAAAGTCCGAGGTGCCGAACATCACGCCGGACCCCCAAACGGGGCTGACGTGGTCGGAGGACGAGATCGCCGAGTATCTCGCCACGGGTAACAAGCCCGACGGCGACGTAGCCGATGGCCTCATGGCCGAGGTGATCCAAGGGACGCTCGCCGGCTATCGTGACCTCACCAAGGCCGACCGGCTCGCCATCGCGCACTATCTCAAGTCCCTTCCCCCGGTGAGGAACAAGATCGGCAAGTAGGCGAAGCGTGCGGTGACCCTCAACCGGCGGCGCCGAGCGCCGTCGAGCAAAGGAGGCAGGATGAAGCGTCACGCGACCACCGGCATCATCATGGCTAGTCTCGTCGCAGTGACCGCGGTAGGCTGCGCCACCGGCTCGAGCTCCAAGATGGTGGGCTCCGGCGACATCGTCGCCGACCGCCAGCGCCTCATGAAGCTCAATGGTGCCAGCTGGGCCGACGCTCAGGCCAAGCTCAAGGCCGGCAACATCGAGGGGATCGCCGTCAACGCGGAGACGATGGCGCTCAACTCCGAACACATTCCGATGCTGTTCCCAGAGGGCTCGCTCACGGAGAAGTCGAAGGCCAAGCCCGAGATCTGGCAGAAGCGGCCCGAGTTCGAGTCCGCGGCGAAGAACATGGGACAGTGGGCGGTGAAGCTGCGCGACACTGCGCGCACCAAGGACGCGGCGGCGACCGAAGCGATCATGAAGGACTATGGCCGCCAGGCGTGCGGCACGTGCCACACCCCGTTCCGCGTTCCGCCGCCGCAGCAGCCGGCGCCGCCTCGCTCGTAGCCCGTGCTCGGAGGGGGCCGTCGCGGCCCCCTCCGAGGCTCACGGCAACAGAACGATGAGAGGAGACTCCATGCCGACATCCACGATGCGACGGTACGTGGCCGTGGTGGTAGCGCTGCCGATCGCCGCCGGCATCGCTTCGGCGTTGCCTGCGGCGGCCGACGTCATGACGTTCAAACTGTTGACGAACTACTCGCAAGCGAGCTTTCGCAGCGATGCGCCTCTCGAGACTTTCGTCGGGACGTCCGCACTCGAAGGCATCCAGGGAACCCTCACCGTGGATCCGGCCAAACCCGACGACGCCCGGGGCAACGTGCGCGTCGACATGAATCGCGTCACCACCGGCATCGAGAAGCGCGACGCCGACATGCGATCGAAGAATTACCTGGACACCGAGGTCGAGGCCAACCGCTGGACGACGTTCGAGGTGCAGCGGGTCGAAGTGGCCGGCCCCCTCGTCCCCGGCAAGGAGACCCCGGCCAAGGTGCACGGCATCCTGACCATCAAGCAGAAGGCCGTGCCGAAGGTCGCCGAGGCGACGGTGACCTACATCAAGCTGACGCCCGAGCAGGTCGAGTCCCAGAAGCGCTTCGGCTTCACCGGCGACAACCTGAAGGTGAAGGCCAAGTGGACCTCGACCTTCACCGAGCACGGCATTCAGGTGCCCCAGCTGCTCTTCCTCAAAGTCGCCAATGAGATCCAGATGGCGACCGATCTGGTCTTCGTGCGCACGCAGTGAGCGACGCCGCGGGGCGGGCCCGGCCGCCCCGCACCTTTCTGGTACAATCCGGCCGCTTCAAGCCCGATGGCCGGATCTGACGCCACGTCCCCCCGACGGCCCGACGCGCTCACGCTCGTCGAGCGCATGCGTGCCGGTGATCGATTGGCGCTGGCGCGACTCATCACCCACGTCGAGAACCGCACGCCGGCGGTGCCGGCCATCATGAAGGCCGTCCACGGCGCCGGCCGCGACACGTTCGTGATCGGCATCACGGGTCCGCCCGGCGCCGGCAAGTCCACCGTGGTCGACCGCCTCACCGCGCTCCTCCGCGAGCGCGGGCACACGGTGGGCATCGTCGCCGTCGATCCGTCGAGCCCGTTCACCGGGGGCGCGGTGCTCGGCGATCGCATCCGGATGCAGGGCCACGCCCTCGATACCGGCGTGTTCATCCGCTCGATGGCCACACGCGGCGCCTTCGGCGGTCTCGCTCGCGCCACCGGCAACGCGATCAAGCTGCTGGCGGCCTTCGGCTTTCAGTGGGTCCTCATCGAGACGGTCGGCGTCGGTCAGACGGAGCTCGACATCATGAAGCTCGCGGACACCACCGTGGTCGTCCTCGTCCCCGAATCCGGCGACGCCATCCAGACGATGAAGGCGGGACTCATGGAGGCCGCCGACGTCTTCGTCGTGAACAAGGCCGACCGCGCCGGCGCCCCCGCGTTGATGGCCGAGCTGAAGTTCGCGGCTCACCTCGCCTACACGAGCCCGGGCGCGCCACGGGACATCGACTGGGAGGTGCCGGTGCTGGCCACCGAAGCCCAGGCGGGGACCGGTATCACCGAGCTGTTCGACGCCATCGCGCAGCACCGTGCCGCGCTCACGACGACCGGCGCGCTGCAGGAGCGGCGGCGCGCCCGCCGGCGCGACGAGCTGCGAGCGCTGCTGGTCGACGAGTTCATGGCGCGCGTGGATGAGCGGCTCCGCGCCGGTGAGCTGGCCACGACGTTTCAGCGCGTCGCCGACGACGAAATGGACCCGTACTCCGCGGCCCAGGCCGTCCTCGCCGTGCTATCGTTGAGGCCCTCATGACCCAGGTCCCGTTCCGCGACACGTTCTGGAACGTTCCTGGCTGGGCTCAGGTCGCTCTCTACGTGGGAGCGCTCGTTGCGATCGCCGTCTTCGCCTACGGGATGTGGCAACGGATCACGCTATGGCGCGCGGGCGGGCCGGAGAACCGCTTCGATCACGTTCCCCGGCGTCTGAGGCTGGTCGCGCTCCACGCCCTCGGCCAGGCCCGCACGCTGTCGCAGGCCTACCCGGGCGTCATGCACGCCACGATGTTCTGGGGTTTCCTCGCACTCTTCATGGGCACCGTGCTCGCCACCGTCGACTACGACATCACGCTGCCGCTCTTCGGCTACAAGCTGCTCAAGGGCGACTTCTATCTGTGCTACGAGACCGTGCTCGACCTGTTCGGGTTGTTCTTCGTCATCGGTCTGGGGATGGCGGTGTGGCGGCGCTTCGTCGTGCGTCCCGACAAGGTCGACCCGACGGCCCGCTTCGCGGCGGTGCTGGCGCTTCTCTTCGTGATCAACGTGACCGGCTTCGTCATGGAAGCGGCCCGGCTGGCCGTCGTCCAGCCGGCGTGGGCGCGCTGGTCACCGGTGGGCTACGCGCTCGGCCAGACGATGCTCGCGGCCGGAATGTCGGAGGCTGCGCTGCGGTCCACCCATCTCTCGGTGTGGATCTTCCACGCCGTGCTCGCACTCGGGTTCATCGCGATCATCCCGTACTCCTACTTCGTCCATCTCATCACGACGCCGCTCAACATCTTCTTCGCCAAGCTCACGCCGCGCGGCGCCATCGCTGCGATCCCCAACATCGAGGAGGCGGAAGCGCTCGGCGTGTCGAAGCTCGAGGAGTTCTCGTGGAAGCGGCGGCTCGACTTCGACGCCTGCGTGGAATGCGGGCGCTGCCAGGCCGCGTGCCCCGCATACCTGTCGGGAACGGCGCTGAGCCCCAAGCGCATCATCGTAAAGCTGAAGCGACATCTCCACGGCGAGCTGGCCGGGCCGATCCACGGCGAGCTGATCAAGCCCGAAGAGCTGTGGGCGTGCACGACGTGCATGGCCTGCGTGCAGGAGTGCCCGGCCTTCATCGACATCGTCGACACGATCATCGATCTCCGCCGTTACCTGGCGCTGTCGGAGGGCGCCTTGCCCTCGACGGCGCCGCAATCGCTACAGAACATCCAGCGGGCCGGGAACCCGTGGGGCCTGCCGGCCGGCGAGCGCCTGGCCTGGGCCCAGGGCCTCGACGTTCCCGTCCTCGAAGAGGGGATGGACGTCGAGTACCTCTACTGGGTGGGATGCTCGGCATCCTACGACCGGCGCAACCAGGCCATCGCGCGCGCCGTGGTCAAGATCCTGAAAGCGGCTGGCGTGTCGTTCGCGGTGCTGGCCGAAGAGCGCTGCCACGCCGAGGTCGCCCGGCGGCTGGGCGAGGAGTACCTCTACCAGACCGTGGCGCAGGAGAACATCGAGAACCTCAATCGCTACGGGGTGCGGAAGGTGATCACGCACTGCCCGCACTGCTTCAACACGATCAAGAACGAGTTCCCGCAGTTCGGCGGCACCTACGAGGTCGTTCACCACTCGGTCCTGATCCAGGAGCTGATCGCGAGTGGGCGGATCAAGCCGAAGAAGACGCTCGACGCCACCGTCGTCTTCCACGATTCGTGTTACCTCGGCCGCTACAACGGAATCATGGATGCGCCGCGCGACGTCGCCCGCGCCGTGCCGGGGCTACGCGTCATCGATCCGCCGCGGACCCGCGAGCGCGGCCTGTGCTGTGGCGGCGGCGGCGGTCACATGTGGATGGAAGTGAAATCCGAGAAACGCGTGAACGTCATCCGCGTCGAGGAGCTGCTGGCGACGCGCGCGAACGTCGTCGGCACCGCCTGTCCGTTCTGCCTGGCCATGGTGGACCTCGGGCGAAAGGTGAAGGAGGCCGAGGAGACGCTGGCGGTCAAGGACGTGAGCGAGCTCGTCGCCGAGAGTCTGGAGTGAAGGGATTGTTGCGGGCGCTGCCCGACATGGCGCGGCTCATCACCCGCCTCGTGTCCGATCCCGGGCTGCCACGACCGGTCAAGATCGCGCTGGCGGCCGCCGCCGTCTATCTCGCCAACCCCTTCGACCTGATTCCTGATTTCCTGCCGCTGGTCGGCTACCTCGACGACGTCCTGGTGGCGACCATTGTCCTCGACGGCATCCTGAACTACGTCGACCGCAAGCTGGTCTTGAAATACTGGCCGGGGACCGCGCAGTCCCTGGACCGACTGGCCCGGGCGGCCCGCCTGGTCACCGTCTGGGTGCCCGAGCGCTTCAAAACTCGGATCTTCGCACCGCGCTAGCCATGTCCGGGCGCTGCAGCCTCTCTCTGGTGCACCGAAGCGAGATCGCATAGCGATGCACGCTGACTACGTCGATGTGATCCGTCGCCGTCTCGCCATTCCGCCGGCCGATGGCCCCGACAAGGTCACGACGCTCGACGAAGCCGTGCGTCGATTGACGGTACCCGGGCAGACCATCTTTCTCGGGGCGGCTCACGGCCGACCCAATGCGCTGGTGCGTGAGCTGGTACGCCAGTGGTGGGGCCGTCGGCCCGGTTGGACGCTCGGCTGCACTGGCTTCGGCTCGCCGTGGACGTCGCTCGTCGTCGGTGGCCTCGTCGAGCGCCTGGTGACGACGTTCATCGGCGAAGGCTATCCATTTCCGGTGCCCCAGGCCCTCGTCGGCCGCGCGGTGCTCGACGGCCTGGTTGTCGTGCAGAACTGGTCGATGCTGACGCTGCCACTGCGGCTGCTCGCCGGCGCGATGGGCGTGCCGTTCACGACGACGCGCTCGCTGCTGGGCTCCTCGATGGAGGAGGACAACGCGCGCGACGGCGACTTCGTGGCCACCGACGATCCGTTCGGTGGAGGTGGCCGAGTCGGCCTGGTGCGCGCGTTCACGCCTGATCTCGCGCTCTTCCACGCGTGGGCGGCCGACCGCGCCGGCAACGTGATCGCGGCCGCGCCGCTGAACGAGAACTTCTATGCCGCGATGGCCGCTCGCCGCGGCGCGATCGTGTCGGTGGAGAAGATCGTTTCAACGGAGTTCATCCGACGTCACGCGGAGCTGGTGAAGCTGCCCGGCCAGTACGTCGCTGCCGTCGTGGAGGCGCCGTTCGGCGCGCACCCGGCCGGGATGTACGGCATGAACATGCCGGAGCTGGAGGCGTACGCCGAAGATCTCGAGTTTATCCTCGGCCTGCGCGGCGCGTTTCGACAGCCGGAGACTGCCGAGGCGTGGATTCGCGAGTGGATGTTGAGCGTCCCCGACCAGGCGGCGTATGTCGCCAAGCTCGGCTATGCGCGGATCATGGAGATCAAGGGGCGGGCGCACACCGATGCCTGGATCGCCGAGCTCGAATCGCTGGCGTCTGCGATCCCGACCGAGGCGACGCCGAATCCCGGCGAGCGCATGGTGGTCGCCGCAGCCCGCCTGCTCAGCGAGAAGGTGAGGGCGCGCGGCTATCGGACGTACCTGGCCGGTGTCGGGAACTCCAATCTGGCCGCCTGGCTCTCGGCCTACGAGATGAAGGCGGCCGGCGTGGACGTCGAGGTGATGGCGGAGACGGGCATGGTCGGCTATCTGCCGCGCCCGGCCGAGCCCTTCGTGTTCTCGTTCCGCAACTTTCCTTCGTGCAAGATGCTCACGGACATCCTCCACGTCATGGGCATCTTCATGGGTGGCGGCGAGAACCGGTGCCTGGGCTCGCTGGCCGCCGGTCAGATCGACAAGCGCGGCAACATCAATTCCACCATCGTGCCCGGCAAGACGTACATCACGGGCTCCGGCGGCGCCAACGACATCTGCTCGTCGGCGCGCGAGGTCGTGGTGACCCTCGCCCAGAGCCGCCAGCGCTTCGTCGAGAAAGCTCCCTACGTGACGGCGCCGGGACGACGCGTCACGACCGTTGTGTCCGATCTCGGCGTGTACGAGAAGGCGGACGAGCACGGCGAGCTTGTGTTGACCGGCGTCTACGCCGATCGCGCGGAAGGCGATGCCGTGGCCGCAGCGCGCGCCGCCTGCGGCTGGGACCTCGCCGTCGCTCCCACGCTGCGTCGGTTCGAGGCGCCTGATCCCGATCAGCTCAGGCTCGTGCGGATGTTCGATCCTCGCCGCTATTTCCTGGGATAGGAGGTCGAGGTCGATGGCGGAACCCACGATCGGTCTCGTCGGTGTCGGCGGGTACGTCCCCCGCTATCGCCTTTCAGGCAAGGCGCTCGCTCAGGTGTGGGGCGGGGGCGCCAGCGGCGAGCGCGCCGTGGCCAACTACGACGAGGACGCGCTCACCATGGCGACCGAGGCGGCGCTCGACGCGATGGCCGGACGCGAGTCGAGCCGCGTCGGCGCCTGCTTCTTCGCCTCGACCTCGGCGCCGTACGTCGAGAAGTCCAACGCGACGCTCCTGGCCACCGTCGTCGATCTTCCGATCGCGGTCCTGACCGCCGACATCACCGGGTCGCTTCGCTCCGGGACCACGGCGCTTCGCCTCGCGCTCGACGCCGTCGCGGCCGGATCCGTGCGTGAAGCCCTGGTGGCCGCCGGCGACATGAGGCCGGTCGCGCCCGGCGGGGAGCTCGAGCCGCTGCTCGGCGACGGCGCCGGTGCCGCCGTGGTGGGCCGAGACGGCGTCATCGCGAGCTTCGCCGGCGGTTTTGCCGTGAGCCACGAGTTCACCGACGTCTGGCGTAATGACGGCGACCGCTACGTCACCGCGCTGCCGGATGCGACGTTCGTGAAGTCTTACGGCCTCGACCGGCACATTCCTGAGGCCATCACCGGCCTCCTCGAGAGGACCGGGCGCAAGAAAGAAGACATCGCCAAGCTCGTGCTCTATGGCCCCGACGCGCGGACGCATGCCGCGCTGGTGCGTCAGCTCAAGTTTCCCGACTCGGCGATGCCGAAGGAGTCGGTCATCGGCAGGGCAGGTAACACCGGCACCGCGTCCTGCCTGCTCGGCCTGGCGGCGGCGCTGGAAGAGGCGCGGCCTCACGACCAGATCCTCGTCGTCTCCTACGGCAACGGCGCCGAGGCTCTGCTCTTCGAGGCGACAGACGCTCTCGCATCGTATTGTGCGAGTCGGCCAGTCAGCCAGCAGCTCGCGGCCGGCCGACCGCTCGCGTCGTACGGCAAGCTGCTGCGCTTCCGGCGCCACGTGGAGACCGAGGTGATCCGAGCGTTCTCGAGCGTGCCGACGGCGGTGCGCGAGGAGCGCCAGAACTTCCGCCTCTACGGCCAGAAGTGCAGCGACTGCGGGGCCGTCAGCTACCCGCGGCGGCACCTCTGCTGGAAGTGCTCGTCGACCCGGCTCGCGGAGCACAAACTCGGCCGTCGTGGGCGGGTCTTCACGTTCACGAAGGACCACCTCGTCCCCAGCCCCGACCCTCCGACCGTCATGGTGGCGGCGGATCTCGAGGACGGGGCGCGCTTCTACGCCCAGCTCACCGATTGCGATCCCGGCACCGTGACCTTCGAGATGCCGGTCGAGCTGACCTTTCGCCGGATCCACGAGGGCGAGGACTACGTGAACTACTTCTGGAAGTTCAGGCCGGCGTCCGTCTAAGCACAGCATCCATTTAAAAGGTTGCGTTGACTCGCGACTCGCCGCCTTCCTCGACCCGCTCGCCGAGGTCGCACATCGCCTCGACGTTCATGCGATAGCGGCATCGTTCCGGCTTTCTGCGCGACAGCCGACAGCGGAGCCAGGATCATCGGCACGACTGCGACGGCCACGATGAAGAGTGCGGAACGAGCGCGCGACACGAGGTTATAAGGAACGGTCGGGGCGTGCTTGATCGAGGAGAACGGCGACCGTTCGCCGTACGGGAGGGTGCCGGCGAACGGCGCCGCTCTTCCTCTAATGAGAAAGATCAGAGCCCGAGTCGACCGAAGATAGTGCAAAGAGCGCGCCGCACGTGGAAGCGTCGACGTGACGCGCATTAGCGGAGAGGCCAGCGGTGAAGGATGGTGACCATGTCAGTCTCAGCGACACCAACCAGTGCCGTCACGAACCCCAGGGTTGAAGAAGCCCCCCTCCGGATCGCATAGAATGGCCGCCCGACGAGGCATGCCATGAATCGGAGGTGTCCATGGCCGTCGTCCTGATCACGGGTTGCAGCAGCGGCATCGGCCTCGCCACCGCGCGCCACTTCGCGCGGCTCGGTGACGAGGTCCATGCGGGCGTTCGTCATCCGAGCACTGCCTGGGAGCTCACGGCGGCGATCGAGAGCGACAAGCTGAAGATTGCTCCGCTGACGCTCGACGTCGATGACGATGCATCCGTGCGGCGTGGCGTGCAGGAGGTCATCGCACGCTCGGGCCGTATCGACGTCCTCGTCAACAACGCGGGGATCGGCGGGGGCGGCCCGATCGAGGACGTGCCGATCGAGTTCGCGAAGTCCATGTTCGAGACGAACTACTTCGGAACCATTCGCATGATCCAGGCCGTGCTGCCGGGGATGAGGGAGCGCCGCAGCGGAGCTATCGTGAACGTGAGCTCGATCGCCGGTCGGCTCGCCATCGCCGGGCACGGTCACTACTCGGCGGTCAAGCACGCCCTCGAAGCCGCGAGCGAAGCCCTGGCCCAGGAAGTCCTCGCCTTCGGGATCCGCGTGGCCGTCGTCGAACCGGGCGTCGTCGTCACGCCGATCTTCTCGAAGGCCAGGCGGTTCGCCGATCCCGCCTCGCCCTACCGCGTCCACGTGCACCGGCTGCTGCTCTTCTACCAGATGCAGATGAAGATGCCGAGCCAGCCGTCGGACGTGGCGGCCGTGATCTACGAGGCGGTCACGACCCCCGAGCCGAAGCTGCGCTGGCTGGTGGGCGAGGACGCCCGGCGGCTGACCGCGGGGCGCCAGCGGTTGAGCGACGAGGAATACGTGGCGACCGGTCGACCCATGGCCGACGAGGAATACCTCGACCTGATGCGCCGTCGTTACGGCTTCGTGTGGTGAGGATCAGTTCCAGGAGACGAGCAGGGTCGTGAAGATCATGTCGTGCCGCGCGTCCTCGGCGCTCACCCAGCGCTCGAAGGTCGCCCCGCAGTCGCAACACGCCGAGAGGTTGTACCCCTCGGGACCGGGCGGAGGCACAGCGGCTACGGCCACGGCGTTGGGCCCGCACCCTTCGTGCACGCTCATGAATTTTTGCAGCTGCCTGTACACGCCTTTCACGACGAGGCCTCCTGGGCGCTGCGCGATCAACAGGCTTACTGCAACACGTGGGCCAGAGGCTATCAATTGGAAGATCTTCATTACGGCCGAGATGCCGTCAGTTGCCCATCACCAGGCCTCCATCAATATTGATGGCCTGACCGGTCATGTAATCGGAGTCGGCGGACGCGAAGAAGGCGACGAGTCCCGCCACGTCTTCAGGACGCTCGGGCCGCCCGAGCGGAATGCCAGCGGTCCGACGCTTCCAGGCTTCGCCCGTCGCCCAGCCTTCGATCGCCGACCATTCGGCATCGAGCCTTTCCCACAGGGGCGTTTGCACCACACCGGGGCAGATGCAGTTCGACGTGATACGGTGTGGAGCGAAGGCCTTGGGCGGCGGTTCGCGCGAGGCTGACCACCGCTGCCTTCGAGGCGGCATACGGGGCGGTGAGTGGGAGGCCACCCCGATAGGCCGCGATGGACGCGGTGTGGATCATCTTTCCCCGCAGCTCGGAGCCCGCGATCGGATCCTGTTGGATCATGCGCCGCGCGGTTGCCTGGAGCACGAAGAAGACGGCCTTGAGATTGACGTCCATCAGGCGATCCCAGTCGGCGGGCGTGACGTCGAGCAATGGCTTGCCCTGGATGATTCCGGCGTTGTTGAAGAGAACGTCGAGGCGGCCCCAGCGCTGCCAGGCGGCGTCCAGCATCGCCTCGATGTCGCCTGCGCGTGTGACATCGGCGCGCACGGCGTGCTGGCCGAGCTCGGCGGCGAGCTTCGCGGCCGCGCCCCCATCCACGTCGGCGATGAGCACGCGAGCGCCGTCGGCCGCCAATCGCCTGGCGCACGCGGCGCCGATCCCGCTGGCGCCACCGGTGATCAACACGGTGCGGCCGGTCAATGTCCTGTTTGCCATGCCGGGATTATGGCATCGGTGTCACGGCGGAAAAGGTCGGGGGAGAACGCCCGGGCGTGGCATGGCGGCGCCCGCCAAACAGTCGCGGAACAAGACGAGGGTTCGCGGCACGGCTGTAGCGGATGACATCTGGTATGATGATGGCCATGTGGCGGCTGCTCGGGGGGCTCTTCGTGGTGGCGCTGACGACGATTGGATCCGCGTCGGCCCAGCAGATCGAGATCGAGGCTCCAGTCCCCGAACGTCCACGGCCGCCGCTGCTCCTTCCGCCGGGCGACCTTTACGAGACGACGCGCCCGTACGACGCGAACAATTACCCGAGTCCGCCGCTCGTGAACTTCGATCCAGCCTTCATCGGGCCGCTTTCGACGAAGATCGAGACGCCAACGAGCACCGGCCGGGTGGGCTTCGCTGGATGGATCTCACCGAACACACCGGTGGGAGCCGAGGCGACGGGACGGCGTTGGGATCCGGGCTGGTTCGCGCTGGGGTTCACCATCGAGTGGGGCGGGCCACCACCCGCTCCGCCGGCGAAGCGGCCGCCCTTACGCTGATCGAATGATCGTCTTCCTCAGGCCGGAGCCGGCCTGATGGCACTCCTTCGCGGCAACTTGCACGCCCACACGACGTTCTCGGATGGCGTGCTCCCGCCGGAGGGGCTCATCGCCGAGTACGAGACGCTCGGCTATGACTTCCTCGCGATCACCGACCACGACGACCTGATCACCGAGGGCTACTGGGAAGCGATCGCCAAGCTCGCTCCCAGGCTGCTGCTGTTCTCGGGCGTCGAGCTCTCGTGGGCCGAGTTCCCGCAGCACGTGGGGCGCGTGAAGGGTGACCGCGAAACGCTGCACGTGCTCAATCATCCGGCGCGCTACCGGCTGAGCGTGCGCGACACGCTCACGCGGATTCGCCGCATCACCGCCCAGGGAATCAACCTCGACGCGATCGAGATCACCGACACCGGTCTCTACCGCCCCGTCTACGACTCGTCGGAGATCCCGCTGGCGAAGATCGCCACCGACGACGCCCACCAGCCGGTGCACTTCGGGCGCGCCTGGATCGAGGTCGATGCGCCGCGCTCGCGCGACGCTATCATCCGCGCCATCCGGGCCGGCAACTTTCGTCTCGGGTTCCGTCAGGGCAACCTCGCGCTCTAGCGAACCGACTCGCCGGTCTGTGGTAGCCTTGGCCGGCGAACACGCCCATGCAGACCATTCGGATCGGCCACAGCCCGGACGCCGACGACGCGTTCATGTTCTACGCCCTCACCGCGGGCAAGGTGACCATTCCCGGGGCGCGCGTCGAGCACGTGCTCGAGGACATCGAGTCATTGAACCGCCGGGCCCGGACCGGAGAGCTGGAGGTGACCGCCGTCTCGGCGGCGACCTACGTGCTCGTGGCGGATCGTTACCGCCTGATGGATGCGGGCGCGTCGATGGGCAAGGGCTACGGCCCGATTCTCGTGGCGCGCGAGCCGATCGCCGAGCGCGAGATTCCCCGGCGCGTCGTCGCCATTCCGGGCAGTCACACCACCGCGTCGCTCCTCTTGCGTATGTACCTGCCGGAGGAACCTCCGCTGATCGAGGTCGCGTTCGACAAGATCCCCAGCGCGGTGCTGGAGGGCCAGGCCGATCTTGGCCTGCTCATCCACGAGGGGCAGATCACCCATTCTTCGATGGGCCTGGTGAAGGTGCTCGATCTCGGCGAGCGCTGGCAGCGCGAGACCGGCCTTCCGCTGCCCCTCGGCGTGAACGTGATGCGCCGCGACCTCGGCGAGCCGATGCACGTCGCGATCTCACGGGGCCTGCGCGACTCCATCGCCTGGGCCCACGCTCACGTGGACGAGGCGCTCGAGTACGCGATGCGCTACGGGCGGGGGATCGACAAGGAGACGTGCCGGCGCTTCGTGCTGATGTACGTCAACGACTACACGGTCACGCTGGGCGCCGAGGGGCGAGCGGCGCTGGAGCGGCTGTTCACGAAGGCCCAGCAGCAACGCCTCATCGCCGCCGTTCCCCCGCTCGACGCGATCTGACCTCGCCGATTACCAGGCCTTGACGATCTCGTAGGTGGTGGTGCGCTGGACCGGCGCGAAGCCGGCCTCGCGGATCAGCGCCGTGATGTCCTCGACGGTGATCGTGTTCACGTAGTCGGCGGCCTTGTGCACGTTCTCCTCGAACAGCGTCCCACCCCAGTCGTCGGCGCCGAAGTGGAGCGCGATCTGGCCGGCGCGCTTGCCCTCCGAGAACCACGACGCCTGGATGTGCTCGAAGTTGTCCAGATAGAGACGTGAGGCCGCCAGCATTCGGAGGTACGCGTTGGGGCCCTTGTAGTGCTTGATCCACTTCTCGAGCAGCGTGTTGCCGGGCTTGAACGACCACGGCACGAACGCCGTGAAGCCACCGTGCGCATCCTGTAATTCGCGGATCGCCTCCCAGTGATCGACCACGTCGTCCGGGGTTTCCACGTGGCCGTACATCATCGTGGCCGTGGACTTGAAACCCCGCCGGTGCGCGTCGCGGTGGACGTCGAGCCAGGCGGCCGGGCCGCCCTTCTTGGGCTCGATGCGCGTGCGCACGCGCTCGGACAATATCTCGGCGCCTCCGCCGGGAATCGTCCGCTGTCCCGCCTCCCACAGGCGATCGAGGACGTCGCCGATGGTGAGTTGGCTCACCATGGCCATCGTCTGGATCTCCGACGCGGTGAAGAAGTGTGGGGTGACCTGCGGAAACCGCCGGCGCGTCTCCGTGACGAGGTCCAGATAATACTGAAGCGGTAGGGCAGGGTTGTGGCCGCCCTGGAGCAGCACCGTCGTCGCGCCCTTGGACGCGGCGAACTCGATCTTGGCCAAGACTTCATCGACGGTGAGCGTCCACGCCTCGGGATCGCCCGGCTTCCGATAGAAGGCGCAGAACTGGCAGTCGGTGATGCAGACGTTCGTGTAGTTGGGGTTCGAGTCGATGACGAACGTCACGCGCTTGTCGGGGACGCGGGCGAACCGAACCTCCTGGGCAAGGGCCCCCAGCTCGAGGAGCCCGGCCTCGGCGAGGAGGAACCTGCCCTCGTCGCGATCGAGTCGCTTTCCGTTGCGCGCCTTGTCGGCGATGCGATCGAGCACTAGTTCCACACCTGCACGACGTTGTAGAGCGCGTCGCGCTCGACGGCGATCTTGCCGGCATCGTGGATCATCCGTAAGAGCTGCTCGCGGGCGACGCCCGCCGGCGTCTCGGCGCCCGAGAGGTGCTGGATGCGCTCGTCCTCCAGCGTGCCGTTGACGTCGTCGGCGCCGAAGTTGAGCGCGATGGACGCCGTCTCCTCGCCCAGGGTCACCCAGTACGCTTCGACGTGGGGGAAGTTGTCGAGCATCAGCCGGGACGTGGCGATCGTCTTGAGGCTATCGGCGGGCGGCGTTTGTCGCGGCACGAGCTTCGTCGTCGCCACCTGGTAGGCGAGGGGGACGAAGGTGAGGAACCCACCAGAGGCGTCCTGCTGCTCGCGCAGCCTCACCAGGTGATCGACGCGCTCGGCCAGCGTCTCCACGTGGCCGTACAGCATCGTCGCGTTCGTGGGAATGCCGAGGGCGTGGGCGATACCGTGGATCTCACACCAGCGCTCGGGATCGGCCTTGCCGGTGTACTTGAGGAGGCGGGCCAGCCGGGACGAGAAGATCTCGGCGCCTCCGCCTGGCATCGAGCGCAGGCCGACGGCCTTGAGACGGGCCAGCGCCTCCTTGGGCTCGATCTTCCAGCGCCGCCAGAAGTAGTCGATCTCGGCGGCGGTGAACGCCTTGATCTGGACTTCGGGATGCGCGTGGTGGATCGCCTCGATCATCCGCTCGTAGTACTCGAACGGCCACTCGGGATGGTGACCGCCCACGATGTGCACCTCGCGCACGCCGTCCTTGACCATCGCGACCATGTCCTCGATGGAGTGCTCGTAGGCGCCGGCTTCGCCCTTCTTGCGCGCGAAGCCGCAGAACGTGCACGAGAGCACGCAGAGGTTGGTCGGAGTCACGTGGCGGTTGATGACGAAGTAGACGCGGTCGGCCTCGCGACGGCGCTTGGCGTGATCGGCCATGCGCCCGACGCCGAGGAGATCCTCGGTCTCGAGCAAGATCAGGCCCTCGGCGGCGGTGAGCCGCGCGCCCGCCCGAACTTTGTCCCAGATCGGCGTCAGCCGCCCGTCGGAAAATCGCACTGGCTGTGTCCTCCTCGCCTCCGGTCCCGGGCCGCCTTCGGCACGGCCGGTCTGCATGCTAAAGGTGCGTCAGGATGAGTGTCAAGATTTCGCGCGGTGGTATCCTGATTTCTGTTTCCGGACGATCAGAAAGGAGAAGCGCTCGATGCACACTCGTCGCAGTTTCCTCAAGGGCGCGGTCGCTGCGACGGCCGCGGTGGCCGCCGGCCCCACGATCCTGGTGCGCGATGCCCGGGCAGCCGGACAGCTGAAAATCTTACAGTGGAGCCACTTCGTCCCCGCCTACGACAAGTGGTTCGATCCGTGGGCCAAGGAGTGGGGCAGCAAGCACGGAGTGGACGTCACCGTGGACCACGTCGGGTTCGCCGACGTCGTTCCGCGCGCGACCGCGGAAGTCGCCGCCCAGTCCGGTCACGACATCCACATGTTCCTCGGGCTGGCCAGCGCCTTCGAGGAGCACGTGATCGACCTCGCCGACGTCGTGACGAGCCTCGAGAAGAAATACGGCAAGCCGGTGGAGCTGGCGCGTCGCTCGACCTACAACCCGTTCACCAAGAAGCAATTCGCGCTCTCCGACATGTGGGTGCCCGATCCCGGCAACTACCACAAGGAAGTGTGGACGAAGATCGGGATGCCGAACGGACCGGTCACCTACGACGACCTCGTGAAGGCGGCGCCGGAGATCAAGAAGGTCGCCCCCCAGATGCAGATCCCGATCGGTGTCGGCCTCTCTCAGGACATCGACTCCAACATGGCCGTGCGCAACATCCTCTGGTGCCATGGCGGCTCCATCCAGGACAAGGATGGCAACGTCGTCCTCAACTCTCCCGAGACGCTGCGCGCGCTCGAGTACACCAAGAAGCTCTACTCGGTCGGCATGACCCAGGCCGTGCTGTCGTGGAACGCCGCCTCCAACAACCAGGCGTTCAACGCCCAGGAGACGGCGTACATCCTCAACTCGATCTCCGCCTATCGCACGGCCCAGGACAACAAGCTGCCCGTGCTCGAGAACTACTTCTTCACCCCGGCGCTCAAGGGCCCGACCGGCATTCAGCTCGCCTCCGAGCATGTGATGTCCGGTTACGTGGTGTGGAAGTTCTCGAAGAACCAGGACGTGGCCAAGGAGTTCCTGGTCGCGCTGGTCGATGCCTCCCGTGACTCGATGCTCGGCTCGAAGCTCTACAACTTCCCGTCCTTCTACGGCGCGGCCGCCGATCCCGGCACGCCGCCCCCCAAGAAGCAGGAATCGGGCGCGGCCTGGATCGCCGCCCAGTGCAACAAGGATCCGTTCGGCTCTGCCCCCGCCGACAAGCTCGCGCTGCTCGCCAAATCGCTGCCGTGGTCGACGAACCTCGGGTATCCCGGCTACGCCAACCCGGCCGAGGGCGAGATGTTCGACACGTACGTGATCACCGACATGTTCGCCAAAGCGGCCACCGGTGCCATGGCGCCGAAGGACGCGATGCTGGAGGCCAACACGCGAGCTCGCCAGATCTTCGACAAGTGGCGGGCGAAGAAGATGGTAGGCGGCGGCGGCAAAGACAAGTAGTGGATCGGACCGCCGGGCTGCCCATGGCCGTGCCGGCCGCGCGGCGACGCCGGGGTATCCGGCGCGCCGAGCGGCTGCTCGGCGTCGTCATGCTGGCCCCGGCGCTCCTGTACATCGTCCTGCTGGTGGCGGTGCCCTTCCTGCTCGCCGTGTTTTTGTCGCTCACGAACTCGTCGGCGGGCAGCCTGGAGTTCTCGTTCGTCGGCCTCCAGAATTTCAAGAACGTGATGGCGAGCCCGGTGTTCCAGCGGGCGCTGCGCAACACGTTCACCTTCACGCTCATCTCACAGGTGACCGTGATCCTTCTCGGCAACGTGCTGGCCCGCGCGCTGCTCAAGCGCTTTCGCGGCAAGTCGCTGGCGCGCTTCCTGATCCTGATGCCGTGGGCGGCGCCGATCTCGCTGGCCACGCTGGGCTGGCTGTGGATCTTCGATTCCACCTTCAG
>Ga0209803_1001181_pt1 | contig 17229 bp, 20 predicted proteins | sample GraSoiAngelo_138_FD_185895 | JGI IMG/M metagenome (GOLD analysis project Ga0209803, IMG submission 185895) | Grasslands soil microbial communities from the Angelo Coastal Reserve, California, USA - 14_0929_09_40cm (SPAdes) (version 2) | ecosystem: Environmental > Terrestrial > Soil > Grasslands ...
AGCGCTGCCTTCTCTGCTCGCGTTGCGTTCGATTTTGCAACGAAATTGCCAAGGACGATGTGCTCGGATTTACCGACCGCGGCAGTCACACCGTGCTGACAGCGCATCCGGGCAAGCGGCTCGAAAATAACTACTCACTCAACACGGTCGATCTGTGTCCGGTCGGCGCGCTTACTTCCACCGATTTCCGCTTCAAGATGCGCGTTTGGTTTTTAAAGGAAACGAAAAGCATCTGCACCAGCTGCGCGACCGGCTGCAACACACTCATCGGCACGCGCGAGGACATTGTTTATCGGCAAACACCGCGCGAGAACGATCACGTAAATTCCTGCTGGATGTGCGATTACGGCCGGCTCAACTTTAAATATCTCGAAGCCGAGAACCGCATCCTCGAGCCCCAGATTTCCAATGGAAAAGAACTCGTGCCAAGCGATTGGAAGAGCGCGATCGCGCACGCGGCGCTCCAGCTCAGACAATTCAGCGCAGAGAACATCGCGATCATCGCCTCCGGCCGGATGACCAACGAAGAGCTTTGGCTCACACGTAAAGTCGCGGACGTGCTCGGCGTTCGTTACATCGACATTGTGCCGCGCTTCGGCGAGGGCGACGATATTTTGCTGTGCGAAGACCGCAATCCAAACGCAACCGGTGCGCAATTGATTCTGGGTCTGGATTCGGAACCGGGCGCGAAACTTCCGGCGATCGTCCAAGGCGTGAAATCGGGAGCGATCAGAGCGCTGCTCGTGCTCGGTGAAAATCCGATTACGCTCGGTATTTCGGGCGAACAGTTAACGAGCATGCCCGCGCTCGTTGCGATGGATATTTTATCGAACGCTGCCAACGAGCACGCGACAGTTCTCTTGCCGGCTTCAGGGTTCGCCGAAAAACGCGGCTCGATGATCAATGGCGAAGGCCGCTTGCAACGGTTGAATCGCGCGGTGCGCCCTCCCGGAAACGCACGCGACGATTGGGAAATTTTACGCGACTTGCTTCAGGCGCTCGGCGGAAGCAATGGAATTTACACCATCGAAGATGTGTTCCGGCAAATGAGCGCGGAGATTCCGAAGCTCGCCGGATTGACTTTGAGCAAGATCGGCGACTTGGGTGTGGACGTAACGAAGGTAGACGAATCGCCTCGGCCGCCGATTGATCCCGAGGCCAAGGACATCGAAAAGGCGGAGGAGAGCCGCCCGGCCGGACGATAACGCAAGATCGACAATGGATTATTTTTTTATCGGCATCTCGCTTCTGAAAATCATCGGAATGATTTTCATCGTGATTTTGCCGATGGTTTCCTACGCGGTTTACGCGGAGCGCCGGGTCAGCGCATTCATGCAGGACCGGCTCGGACCGAATCGGGTCGGCCCGGCGGGCCTGCTTCAACCGATTGCCGACGCCGCGAAGTTTTTGCTGAAGGAAGATTTTACGCCCGCGACAGTAAACACTTTTTACTACTGGCTGGCGCCATGTCTGGCGATGATTCCGGCGATCCTGACAATCGCGGTCGTTCCATTCGGCAGCACGTTGTTCGGCGTCCCAATGGTGATTGCCGACATCAACGTCGGAATCCTCTATGTTTTCGCCATTGCTTCGTTAGGCGTTTACGGAATCGTCCTCGGCGGGTGGGCTTCCAATTCCAAATATCCTTTCCTCGGCGGAGTGCGTTCGAGTTCGCAAATGATTTCCTACGAACTTTCGCTCGGCCTCGCTGTGATTCCCGTTTTTCTCCTCGTCGGAAATCTTCGCCTGACGAGTGTCGTCCAATATCAAATCGAGCACGGTTGGTTGATCGCGCCGTTTATCGGCGATTGGACGAATCCTGGGAAATGGGTGCTCACAATTCCAATGATCGTCTCTTTCGTCGTCTTCATGGTTGCGGTCTTCGCTGAGACGAATCGCCTTCCTTTCGATTTGCCCGAGGCCGAGCAGGAACTGGCCGGCGGTTATCACACTGAGTATTCCTCAATGAAGTTCGCCCTTTTTTTCCTCGGGGAGTACGCCGCAATGATCAGCGGCTCTGCGATTGTGGTCACATTATTCCTGGGCGGCTGGCATTTTCCGGGAATTCCCGATGGATCGCACGGCTGGATCTTCGGTTTGATCAACATCGCGATTTTCTTCGCCAAAGTCGCCGCTCTGATTTTTTTCATGATGTGGGTGCGCTGGACCCTGCCGCGCTTTCGCTGGGACCAGTTAATGCGTCTCGGCTGGCTTTTCTTTTTTGAAATCGCGCTCGTCAATATCTTCATCGTCGCGGCAATCTTGGCTTTCATCCCTCAATAATCTTCCGCTTCCTCTTCCTCTTAATCTTCCCCCATATGTCATTTCATCATGAAAAACTCACTGTTTATAAGCGGGCCCTGGAATTCGCCGGCTGGTCGGAGGACTTGATGGACTCACTAACCAAAAAGACATCTACCCGCGACCAACTGGCTCGCGCTGGTGACAGCATTGCTTTGAACATTGCGGAGGGAAACGGTCAGTTTTCCCGGAGAGATCGCGCGCGGTTCTTTCAAATCGCGCATGGCTCGGCTTTAGAATGTGCCGCTTGTCTCGATCTTCTGGTAGCGCGGCGTTGCTGCGCTCATGATGCGATTGTAAAAGGCAAAGAAATTTTGGAAGAGATTGTGAGGATGCTTTTCACGATGCTGGATAAATTGGGTTGCAGAATCGCAGAGGATGCGCCGCTGTACGAAGACAAAGAGGAAGCGGAAGAGGAAGATTAACTAATGGCGATCACCGTTCCACGACCGAATCTGAACTGGCGCGAGCGCATGTTCCTGCCCGCAATCGCGGCCGGCTTATTGATTACGCTGAAACATTTCAAGAACATGATTTTCCGCCGGACGAAAGTGACGATGGAATATCCCGAGGAGAAGTGGGACTCCAACCTGCCGGAGCATTACCGCGGCGCGCCTGCGCTCGTGCGGGACACCGACGGTCGCGTCCGCTGTGTTGCCTGTCAGCTATGCGAATTCATTTGCCCGCCCCGCGCGATCAAAATTATTCCAGGCGAAATTTCAAAGAACGATCGCTTCGCCAAGGTGGAAAAATACCCGGAAGAATTCGATATCGATATGGTGCGCTGCATTTTTTGCGGCATGTGCGAGGAAGTCTGCCCCGAACAGGCGATTTATTTGCGAAAAGATTACGCCATGACCGGATTCACTCGCGAAGACATGATGCATCACAAAGACAAGCTGCTCGAGATCGGCGGGGTGATGCACGGAGTCGTTTTGAAATGGAACGAAAAGAAGTAGAACCCACAGATGACACAGATGACCACAGATTTTTCAGGTTCCGGTCTTACATCTGTGTTTTATCGGTGTTCATCCGTGGCTTAAAAGAATGTTTCCGTTTTTATTTTGGATTTTCGCTTTGATGATGCTGGTCTTCGGCGGGGCCGTCATCATTAACCGCAATCCGGTGGCGAGCGCCCTCAGTCTGGTCGTTTCGTTTTTGGCGCTGGCGGCACTGTTTATCTCCCTCGATGCCTATTTTATTGGGATCATTCAAGTGCTCGTTTATGCCGGCGCGATCATGGTGCTGTTTCTTTTCATCATCATGTTGCTCGATTTACGCGCTGAAGAACTGAGAAAAATTAACTGGATCGCGTCCGCCGGCGGTCTGGCAGTTGCGCTCGCGTTAATCATCCAAATTTTTTCGGTCGTCGGTAGTTTCCCGCTCGCCAAGCAACCTTTTCCGCCGCTGGCAAGGTATGTCCTGAGCGGGGCCGAAGGATCGACATCGGACGATGTCCACCGAATCGGGCTTTTGCTTTTCGGAAACTACAATCTGCCTTTTCAAATCATTGGCATCGTCATTTTGGTAGCAACCATCGGCGTCGTGATGTTGAGCCGACGCGAAACTCGCTAACGTGATCACGCTTGGCGATTACCTCATTGTCAGCGGTATTTTGTTCGCGATTGGATTCGCCGGCGTGATGCTGCGCCGCAACATCATCATCATTTTGATGGCGCTCGAATTGATGTTGAACGCCGCCAATTTGTCGCTGGTCGCGTTCTCACGCTTTCATGTCGATCCAAGCGGCGTGCCGAATTACAATGCGCAGGTCTTTGTCTTCTTCATCATCACCGTGGCCGCCGCTGAGATCGCGGTCGGGCTCGCGATCGTGGTCGCGCTCTTTCGTCTAAGGCAGACCACGAATGTTGAAGACATCAGCACACTCAAATTTTAACCCGCGAATCACGCCAATTAACGCCAATTAAATGATGGAACTCATCTACAAGCAGGAAAGTTACGTGGTCGTCGGCGCTTGTTTCGAGGTTTACAACGAGAAGGGCTGCGGCTTTCTCGAGCCAGTCTACCACGAGTGTCTCGCGATCGAATTCGAGTTCCGGACGATTCCAGCAATTTCAAAACCATCTTTAACACTCAGCTATCGCGGGCGCACGCTCGTGCAGACATACAATCCAGATTTCATTTGCTTCCAGAAGATCGTTCTCGAACTAAAAACCGTCTGCAAATTGGCGGATGAGCACCGGGCGCAATTACTCAATTATCTAAATGCCACCGGCTTTGAGCTCGGTCTGTTGGTAAACTTCGGACACTACCCAGGACTAGAATACGAGCGGATTGCGAAAACTCAGCGCATAAAACCCAAGGAGGATTTTCCGGATGTTTCCTTTTGAGTATTCGCGTCCATTCGCGTGATTCGCGGGCCAACTAATGACCTTCACGACTAACAGCTTGCTTCCGTGGTTAGCCTTGCTCCTGCCGCTCGGGTCGGCTGGTGTCATCACTTTGTTCACGCGCCGCTGGAAACACATCAGCAGCGCGATCTCAGTCGCGGCTGTTCTCGGAAGTTTTGTCTGCAGTTGCGCGATCTTCGGCAAGGTCGACATCTCGACGGGCGAGTTCACCTGGATCGATATTCGCGGGGTCTTCACTGTTCCGCTCGCGTTTGTCCTCGATGATCTGAGCAGATTAATGCTGCTCGTCGTTTCCGGCGTCGGGGCGCTGATTCACATCTACTCGTTGGGCTATATGCGCGATGACGAAGGTAAATCGCGCTATTTCGCCGCTCTCTCCCTCTTCATGTTCGCAATGCTCGGGATCGTTCTCGCGAACAATTTCGTGATGCTGTTCATTTTCTGGGAACTGGTCGGCTTCACTTCTTACGTGCTGATCGGCCACTGGTTCGAGCGCGATTCCGCTGCCGAAGCGGCGAAGAAAGCGTTTCTTACCACGCGCGTTGGCGATTTCGGATTCATGATTGGAATCCTGATGGTCTGGATGGCCACCGGCTCGGTCGTGTTCGACGACATCGTTGCGCATCTCTCGAAAATCACGAGCAACCCCGGCTATCTCACCATCACCGCGATTTTGATTTTTTGCGGCGCAGTCGGCAAATCCGCGCAGTTCCCGCTTCATGTTTGGTTGCCCGACGCGATGGAAGGCCCCACCCCGGTGTCGGCATTGATCCACGCTGCGACCATGGTGGCAGCCGGAGTTTATCTGATTGTCCGCGTTGCCTTCCTCATCCAGGCGTCGCAAACCGCGCTCCTTGTCATTGCCTGGACCGGAACGGTCACCGCATTGCTCGGAGCGTTGATGGCGACACAGCAATCCGACATCAAACGAATTCTCGCTTACTCAACGATTTCCCAACTCGGTTACATGGTGATGGCAGTTGGACTCACCTCAAACGAAGCGGCGATGTTTCACCTTTTCACGCACGCCTTTTTCAAAGCGCTCCTCTTCCTTGCCGCCGGCTCCATCCTCATCAGCCTGCACCACGAACAAAACATTTGGAAAATGGGCGGCCTCGCCCAAAAACTGAAAATTACATTCGCCACGTTCGCCGCCGGCGCGCTCGCTTTGGTTGGTTGTCCGCCATTCAGCGGATTTTTTAGCAAAGACGCGATCCTTGCGCTCGCCTATCAACGCAATATGCCGATCTTTGTCATTGGCCTAACGACTGCATTTCTGACCGCGTTCTATGTCTCGCGCGCGGTGGTCGTTGTTTTTCTTGGAAAACCGCGCAGCGAAGCCGCCCGAGCGGGGAAGGAATCACCGCTGGTGATGACTATTCCACTGCTCATCCTCGCCCTGTTTGCGCTCATCGCCGGGTTCGGGACGGTCGCCAAAAATTTCCTCGTCGTGCCGCATGAAAAGGAAACGGTGTTTACCGTGCCGGCACTCGCGTTGATCGCGCTGATTCTAGGCGTTGGCATCGGGGTCTTGCTTTATCGCAACTGCGAGCGCGATCCGTTGCATGTCGATCTTATCCGCCGCCGCTTTTACTTCGACGAATTTTACGAGTGGCTGATCAACCGAACTCAGGAACTCCTGGCGCACATCGCCGCTTTTATCGATCGCTGGATCATTGATGCCGGCGCAGTCCGCGGAGCAAGCGGCGGCACCTTCGGAATTGGCGCTCTCCTGCGATTGTTTCAGGTCGGCAATCTTCAGGCCTACGCATTTCTGTTTGGGTTAGGGATCGTGGCACTCATTTATTTCACCATTTTCCGCTGACGCCAGAGCAGAAATGTTAGCCCACGAAACACACCAAATGACACGAAAGGAAGAGAAGGCAGAACTGATTTACAAGGATGAAAGCTACACCATCATCGGTGCATGTTTTGCCGTGTACAAAGACAAGGGGTGCGGCTTTCTCGAACCGGTGTATCACGAGTGTTTGGAAATCGAGTTGGAATTCCAACGAATTCCGTTTTTGTCGAAGCGGGCGCAAACATTGCAGTATCGCGGCCGTACTCTGGTTCAAACATTCAGTCCGGATTTTATTTACTACAACAAAATCGTTCTCGAGATCAAAGCTGTCTTTGAATTGATTGATGAGCATCGAGCTCAACTCCTCAACTACCTCAGTGCAACGAGCTGCGGATTAGCTCTGCTCGTGAATTTCGGACATTATCCACGGGTGGAACACGAGCGCCTCCTCCCCAGACAGAAGGAATCACCGGATGTCTGTCTCTGAAGTTTTAGCGTCTTTTCGTGTGTTTCGTGGGCAAAATAGATTCACCATTTTCCGCTGATGCTTCTCTTTCTTGTCCTCTGCCCAATCATTGCTGCGATTCTGATCATCGCCGGCGCGCCCGCGCGACTGACCGCGCTGGTCGCGGCAATTTCGAATCTCTTCGTCACACTCATTCTTCTCAGCCGCTTCGATCAAGTGGCAGCGGGTTTTCAATTTGTCAGGTCAATTGTTGTCTCCGCGGACTGGCGCATTCATTTCGCGTTCGGGGTCGACGGCTTGAGCCTGCTCATGCTTCTCCTCGCAACCAGTGTCAGCGTCGCAGCAGTTTGGTTCGCGGATAAGATCGAAAACTACGAGCGCGCGTTTTACGCCTGCCTCCTTTTTATTTCTGCCGGCGCAATCGGCGCTTTCGCGTCGATCGATTTATTTTTCTTTTACGCCTTTCACGAGCTCGCCCTGATTCCAACGTTTCTCCTCATCGGAATTTGGGGAACGGGCAATCGCAATGCGGCTGCGTGGAAAATCACGATTTATCTCACGCTCGGCAGTTTTGTTCTGCTGATCGGACTTATTCTGCTTTATCAAAGTGTGCCGGCGACGGCGCGAACGTTCGATATTCGCGAATTGCAAGCCGCGATTACCGCAAACCCAATCGCGGCTCCGGCACAGCGTCACATTTATCTTTTGCTGCTGATCGGCTTCGGCGTTCTCATCTCCCTGTTTCCGTTCCATTCGTGGGCGCCCGAAGCTTACGCATCAGCGCCCGCGCCAGTGGCAATGCTTCACGCCGGCGTCTTAAAAAAATTCGGCCTCTACGGTTTGCTGCGATTGGCGATCCCGATGCTACCGGGCGGCGCTCATTACTGGATGTATCTGCTCGTCATTCTTTTGCTCGGCAACATCATCTACATCGGGCTCGTCACCATCGCGCAGAAGCAGCTCGATTGGATGCTTGGTTACTCAAGCGTCATGCACATGGGCTACATTTTTCTTGGGATCGCGAGCGCGAACATTCTTGGGACGATCGGCGCCGCCGCGCTCATGTTCGCGCACGGACTTTCGATTGCGCTGCTTTTTGCGATTGCCGGTCAAATTCGAAACCGCACCGGGACGTTGCTCTTCGACGACCTCGGCGGGCTTGCCAAAGTGATGCCGTTCGCCGGTCTCGCGTTCGGCTTCGCAACCTTCGCCGCAATTGGTCTACCCGGTCTCGCGAATTTCGCGTCCGAGATCATGATTTTCTTCGGTGCGATTCGAAACGGATGGGAAATGCAACGTTTTCACATTTTTCAAATCGCGACAGTGCTCGCGCTTTGGGGCGTAGTGATTTCAACGATTTACATGCTGCGCGCTTACCGCTCGGCGTTCATGGGCACAATCAATGAGCGATGGGGAAAGCTTGCCGATCTTGGCGCAGGCCTGCGAATCCCCGTCGCGCTGCTGATCGCGGGTTTGATCTGGTTCGGGTTCTTCCCGCAAACGCTTGTGCGAATGGTTGCGCCGACGTTTCGAGCCTATTTCACGGCAACTAAATGATCGTGATCCGCGCGCCACATCTCGAGATCGCGGTGCTCGTCCTCGGCATCACGATTTTGCTCCTGGAGACATTTGCCGCCAAGACGCCGAGGAAATATTTTGCCTATGCCGGCATTTTCTTCCTGACCGCTCTGTTCTTCGCCAGTTTTTCAATTTCGCCGGAATCTTCAGCGCAGGATGCAGGCGGCTTCTGGAATTTTTACACCGCCGACGCGTTGGCGATCTTCTTCAAGCGATTCATGCTCGTCACCACGATCATCGTGCTGGCCATGATGGTCGATTACGCGCCGGCCTTGTGCAAAGCTGACGAAAGCACCTCCGCGAATCTCGGCGAGTTTTTCTCCCTGCCGCTTCTGACTTGCGCCGGCTTGATGTATTTGGTTTCGGCGGTCGATTTCATTTTCATCTTCGTTTCGCTCGAGCTCGTCACCATTTCGTTCTTCGTGCTCGTTAGCTTTCCGAGAAGAAACCCGGTCGCGCTCGAAGCCGGTGTGAAATATCTCATCCTCGGCGCGCTCTCGACCGCATTTCTGGTTTACGGAATCACCTGGATTTTCGGCGTGACCGGCGAAACGAATTTGGCGCGAATCACCGCGAGCTTTTCCAGCGGCAAGATCGACAATCACGCGGCCACGTTCGGGGCGGTATTGGTGCTAGTCGGTCTCGGTTTTAAAATCGCGGCGGTTCCGTTTCAAATGTGGGTGCCGGATGTTTATCAAGGTGCCCCGACGCCGATCGCCGCGTTTCTCTCGGTCGGCTCGAAAGCGGCGGGTTTCGTTGTTCTTTTGCGCGTGCTCCAGCCGTTTCTGATGCTGCCGAACATGCAACGCCTTGTCGTGTTGATCGCGCTGCTCACTGTCGTTTATGGCAATCTCGCCGCGCTTCCGCAAAACAATCTCAAACGTTTGCTCGGCTACTCCAGCATCGCCCACGCGGGGTATTTGCTCATCGGCGTCGCCTGCTTTGATGGCCGCGCGGTCACTTTTTATCTCGTCGCTTATCTGCTGATGACACTCTTGAGCTTTGCGATCTTGATTATTGTCGCGCAACAAACAGGCGAAGAAATTTCCGGTTTTGACGGTTTGGCAAAACGCGCGCCCTTTCTTGCATTCGCAATGCTAGTGGCGATGGCGTCGCTTGCTGGTCTCCCGTTCACCGCCGGCTTTTTCGGTAAATTTTTCATTTTCGTCTCCGCAGTTGCGCAAAAACAAACCGCGCTCGTCGCGGTTGGAGTCGTGACCGTGGCGTGCGGGTTTTATTATTACCTGAAAGTCGTCCGCGCGATGTATTGGCAGCCGAGCACGAACAGCAACACGATTCCGGTCAGCGTTCTTTCACTGGCGATAATGATTCTGCTGATCATCGCCACAATCTGGCTCGGCGTTTATCCGCAACCGATTCTCGATGCGTTGCAGCGTTAACGAACCTCAATCGCTCAGCTCGACGTTCCAGTAAGCAAGATCGACAAAGTGACGCCAGCTTTCGTGCTGGGGCGCGGTGAACGTGACGTGCAGGAACGGCCGCCATTTCGGCCGCCTCGGTTTGCGAATCAGCATCATCTGCACTTCTTGCGGGAGGCGGTTGCCTTTGCGGGTGTTACAAGGAATACACGAGCAAACGACGTTTTCCCAGGTCGTCGTTCCGCCGCGATCCCGCGGCACCACGTGATCAAGATTCAAATCGTTGCGATCGAAAGAGTGCCCACAGTATTGGCAGGTGTTCTTGTCGCGCTCGAAAACATTGTGGCGGGTAAACTTCACTTCCTTTTTCGGCAGCCGATCGAAAAAGAGCAGCACGATCACGCGCGGCACCCGGATCTTCCACGAAATCGTTTGAACCAGCTCGTGATCGGGCGCGTCGGTGGAAAAGTCGCGCCAGCCTTCAAAATCGTGGGTCAGGAAATTATTCGCGTCATCCGACGACACCACCTGAGCATGACCCGCGTAAACGAGCGAAAAAGCGCGGCGGGCAGAGCAGATGTTCACCGCCTGCCAGAGGCGGTTCAGAACCAGGACCTGACTGTTCAACAGCGAGTGCATTACCCTCGGTAAGTCGGCTTTGACGACATTTCCGCCAAAGTGCGGCGAAAGTATCACCCGCGTTTTCCCTTGTCAACGAAGGGCGACCCCACCGCCGCGGCTTGCAGGAGAATTCAAAACCTGACATGATCGCCACCGAATGCGGTGTTTCTCCCCCTCCCTCCCGGTAAAGTTCCGGATTAGGCGGCAAAAAGGCGTATTATATTGCGCCTTTTTGGCGCCTACTTCTCGTTAGGTGCCTGGTAAAGTCATCAAACGACAGAAAGGAGGTAAGTGATGCAGATTGACGTGATTGACCCGAAGAAGACAAGCCATGATCGTGGTCGACATGCAAAATGACTTCGTAGCTGCGGGCGCTGCGATGGAAACGCCTGCGGCTCGTGCAGTGGTGCCCAAGCTCGCCGAAGCGCTGAAACTCTGCCGCGAGGCCGGAATCAAAATCATCTACACGGCGCATGTGCACCGCCGCGATGGATCCGACATGGGATTGTTCGATGACATGCATCCGCCGATCGCCAATCGTGACGCATTAGTTGACGGCACGCCGGGCATTGACATCTACCCGGAGTTGGCGCCAGCAGCTGGCGAACATGTCATCAAGAAGCATCGCTACAGCGGCTTTTTTGGCACGGACTTGGACATTATCCTGCGCGAGTGGGGAGTGGATACCGTCATCATCTCCGGGACGACCACGGAGAATTGCTGTCACGCCACGGCGCGCGACGCGATGTTTCGCAACTATCGAGTCGTCTTTCTATCCGACGCGACCGCTACCTACGACTATCCAGATCGAGGATTTGGCGCGATGTCGAACGCCGACGTCCATCACGCAATGCTGGTGATTCTCGCGGCGTCAACCGCCCATGTAATGTCGGTCGAAGACATGAGGGCGCGAATATCACGACGTAACTGACGCAGGCGGAAGCCCAACACCTAACCAAGCGATGGAGCTAACCCAGCACTTTGTTGTAAGTTCTCGATGATGCGCACACTGATTTTCAAAGTGCTGGGTATCTTATCTTGTTCTCGTTAGACGGCCCTCACTCGCACATCTATGAAAGCCATTACTCTCCTCCTAATCGGTCTCGTTCTGTTCATTGCAGCCATTTTCCTCCCGAGAGCGCTCGATTCCACTAATACCGCAATCGTGTGGATTCGGCTGCTTCGTGTCCCAGCAATAATATGCATTATCATTGGATTCATACGCCTGGTCCGAGAAAAGAAATCCTAAAGACGTTTTCAATGAAGCCACACTTGCGGCCTAATTCTCGTTAGACCTACACGCATGCATCGTTTCTGGCTCGTATTCACTTTTGCAGCTGCGACTTTGCTTGGTTTGCTCGCGATTGTTGCGCCGGTTTGGATCCTGGACCTGCGGCGTTATTCGGCGCCTTTGTTCCCGCTTATTCGTAGCGGCGTTGAGGGTATGTCGCTGTTAACACTTGTCTTTTTGTTCTGCGCCGGATTTCTCGTTGGCTGTTTCGGTGTGGGTCATCCGCTTTTACTCGGCATCGCCACAGTCGCGCTGCTCCCGATATTGGCGATCGCAGAGATGAGCGTTTCGTCCACAACACACAATCTTTGGCCGCTCGAATTCTTAATTTATGGCCTCATCAGTCTGTGTGCGGTTGCCGGAGCTTTTGCTGGACGGTTCGCGATGCGCTTAGTAAAAATAACCCGGGTCTAACCAGACGATGCAGGCAACCCAGCACTTTGTGGCAAGTTTTGGCTGGATGCGCACATCGATTTTCAAAGTGCTGGGTGGCTGATCTTTTTCTCGTTAGGCCTCAATCCACCACGTAATGAAAACTATTACTCTACTGTCACTCCTGGTCGTCCTATGCACACCGGCATACGCACAAGACCCAGTGAGAACGTCGCCCCAATATTACAAAGTGCTGCTGGAAAACGATCAGGTGCGCGTCCTCGAAACCGCCTCAAAGCGGGGGAAAAAGAGCCAGTGCATTCGCATCCGGCCGGCGTGGTATATGTCCTCAGCGATTGCAAACTTAAGTTTAGTTATCCAGACGGCAGGACTGAAGAGAGAACTGCTGCCACCGGAGAGACTATTTGGCGTGATCCGACAACACACGCGGTCGAGAATGTCGGCGATACCGAAGCCCATGCCATAACTATTGACCTGAAAACTCCTGGCCAGCATTAATGCGACGCCTGCGGCCTACCAGGCGATCCAGCTAAGATCGGTAAAGCCAAATCACGGAGCTGGCCGCTGGCCGGACATAGAGTGAGTTAGCTGTTATTAGTTATTCTGTTATTGGTGGCAGATTGCGTCTGACCGAGCTGCGGGTCGCGACCCGCTTCATGAAATTTCCGGGCAGCCGTTTTTCGTCGTCGGGGACGGCGCCGGCGGCGTCGCCAAGATGCTCCTCCTCAGCGGGAAGGAATTGTTTGAACCGGTTCTTATCGATCGCTTTCATGAACGCTTCGTGCGCTGTGACCGTTCCGTTTTGCAACAGCGCAAAAATCGCGTCGTCCATGAATTGCATCCCCTGCCCTTTGCCGGAAACGATCACGTCTTGAAGTTTTTGGGTCGCGCCTTCGCGAATGATCGCGGAGACAGCGGCGTTTGCGACCAGGATTTCATTGACCGCGATGCGGCCGGAGCCGTCCGCTTTTTTCAAAAGCAATTGCGCGAGAACGCCGCGCAACGAATTGGCCAGCATCGCGCGCGCTTGCGGTTGACGCAGCGCTGGAAAAACGTCGACCATTCGATCGACGGTTTTGCGCGCGTTATTGGTATGGAGCGTTCCGAAAACGAGCAAGCCGGTCTCGGCGGCGGTAAGCGCGAGCGAGACTGTTTCCAGATCGCGCATTTCACCGACAAGAACGATGTCCGCGTCTTCGCGCAACGCCGCTTTCAGCGCGACCGGAAACGATTCGCAATCGCCAGGGATCTCGCGCTGCGTAATGATGCTGCGCTTGTTGCCGTGCACGAACTCAATCGGTTCCTCGATCGTGACGATGTGCCGCGAAAAATTGTCGTTGATGTAACCAATCAGCGCCGCCAGCGTGGTCGATTTGCCGGAACCGGTTGGGCCGGTGACAAGGACCAATCCGCCACGCAAACGGGCAAACTCTTCGGCGACGATTGGAATGCCAAGTTGTTCCAGTGTTGCGATTTTCGTCGGAATCAAGCGAAACACCGCGCCATAGCCGTGCGTCTGCTTTAAATAATTGCATCGAAACCGGGATGCCGCGTCCATCTCGTAGGCGAAGTCGAGATCGCCGCGGTCTTCGAGAATTTTCCAGTTCCGCTCGCCGCAAACCTCGCTCAACATCGACATCGTCTCGTCGTGCGTCAGTGGTGTCTCTCGAATCGGCGCGATGTCGCCGTGCTTGCGCATCTTTGGAGGTTGACCTTCGCCGATGTGCAAATCCGAGCCGCCTTGATCGACGATCACCTTTAAAAATTGATCTAAAAGAGGCATTAGAAGAACCGCGGATTACGCGGATGTCGCGGATACAGATTATTAAGCATGGAGATCTGCGGTTTCAGATTCCGTTTTGTGTTGCCGGACCACTCGTTCCAATCCAGTCGCGCACTTTTGAAATTCAACAAGAGCGCCAGTTGGAGCCCGCTGATGGTGAGATAGCCGACCATCTGTACAATATGCGCTTCGTTAAATGCAGCGACCACCTTCGGGTCAACGACAACGAGGTTATCTACGATCAAATCGGGTACGAGATCGCCAATAAGTTCGCTGTGGTAGAAAACAGGAAAGCGTCGCTGCACATCAACCGCATGACCACGCCGCTGAAGCTCAAGCACCAGGGCGCGTTCGTAAAGTTTTTCATCCAAGCCGGGCTTTAGTTCATTGAGAACATCCATTGCGGCGCCGATGATTTTCCCACTCAACTCTTCGTGAATCAGCTCTTTCTTCATCCGTGTAAATCCGCGTAATCCGCGGTCAAATCTTCAGCCGCTGTTTCATTTCCTGTTTTTGATCGGCGCGCGCGTAGCCCTCCTCGGCGCTGATCAAACCACGGCTGCAAAGATTGAGAAGGGCGTCGTCCATCAGCTGCATGCCTTGTTTCTTTCCGGTCTGAATTATTCCCGGGAGCATGAAGGTCTTTGCTTCGCGGATCACGTTGGCGACTGCCGGAGTGTTTGTAAGTATTTCGAGCGCCAGCACGCGCCCCTTGCCCTCGGACCGCGGAATGAGTTGCTGACTGATGACACCGCGCAACGATTCGCTGACCATGATGCGAATCTGCTCCTGTTGACCGGGCGGAAAGACATCGAGTAACCGATCGAGCGTGCGCGACGCGTTGCTAGTGTGCAGTGTTCCCAAGACCAAATGGCCGGTCTCGGCAGCGGTGATGGCGAGCGAAATCGTTTCCAAATCGCGCATTTCGCCGATCATGATGACATCGGGATCCTCGCGGAGCGCGCCGCGCAACGCCGCCGCGAACGAGCGGGTGTGCGTGTGCACTTCGCGTTGGGTGATGTGGCAACCTTTTGGTTCCAACACATACTCGATCGGATCTTCGAGGGTGATGATGTGCTCGCGCCGCTCGATGTTCGCTTGCTCGACCAAAGCCGCGAGCGTGGTCGATTTTCCACTGCCGACCGAGCCGGTGACGAGAATCAGTCCGTTTTGATAACGCGTGAGGAGTTTGAGATGCTCGGGCAAACCGAGCTCGTCCATCGTCTGCACCTTTGTGTTAATGATGCGAAAGATGAGATCGACCCCGAGCCGCTGGCGGGCAACGCTGGTGCGATACCGGCCGAATGCATTCGCGTAGGCAAAATCCGCGTCGCCCCGCTCGTTCAAATGCGTTTTGTGCAGGCTGGAAAGAAAACCTTCTGCGAGCGCGAGCGTCTGGTCAGAGGTGAGACGCGGAGCGTCGGTCCAAATCGGTTGCAGCGTTCCGTGCAACCGCCAAAGCGGCGGCGCGTTTACGCCAAGATGAATATCCGACGCGCCGGCACTCTGTCCGATGGCCAGGTATTCATCGACATGCGACAGCGGATGCGACTTGGGAGATGTCGATGTTGGGGACATGGCGTGCCGCGATTCTTATGCAGCGCGACCGCGCGCGTAAACTCAAAAGGCTTTCGGTTCGGGACGGCCGCGTGAACGGTAACTTCCCAGTTTCTTTTCGACAAAATTCACGACCACGGGTTTGAGCAAACCGGCGGCAATCCGGAGCGCACCCAAAATAAATCCCGCCTCCAAAAGGGCGTGTTTGGATTTGGTGCCGCCTTTTGCATCGACATAAACTTTTTTCTTCCGAGTCACGACAGCCGTGACCAGCAAACCGACCGCAATCGCTCCCACGATCCAGGGCACTGGCTCCCGCCGGACCGAACGCCGAATCTTCCGCGGCAAATCCACTTCCTCCCGGACGCGATCCAGCCTGAGCGCGAGCTCTTCGCGCGATTGCGCAATCTCTTCTTTCAGCTCCGCCTCTGATTTGTTGTTTCCAGATTTTTTAGCCATTCACGATCCTTTTTAAGTTCGGCTGAGGTCGCGCGAAAGATCGGCCGTTTGATTCCGGTCCGAGCGACCAATAAAAAAATAAGGGCGATCAAAATATGCAGGCCGGCGGCGGCCAGGGCTATCCACAGCCATGAGACTTTTGCGAGATGAGCGACGGCAACAACCACCGTCGCCAGCAGAAAGACGTACCCAAACGCGAAAAACAAAAGCGCCGCGACCAGACAAAGCGCGACCAAAACAAATTGAACGAGCGCCGCTTTTGATTCCGTCGCAAAAAGTGCGGCGCGACTCTCGAAAAAGTCGGCCAACGCGCTCGCAAGCGCGACCAAACTTCCAATGAAACCCGCCTGGCGCGGTCGACTCCGCGACGGCGAATTTTCGCCAGCCATTCAGCGAACCGTGATCAGCGCCGGAAAATCAATCCAAGGACAAATCCCACGCCGAGCGCGGTGAAGATTGCCTTGGTCGGATTTTCGCGAACGTACTCTTCCGCATCGTCTTGAAACGTCCGCGCGCGCGTTCGCGCATCGCCGATCGCTTGCTCGGCTTTGCCGCGGGCGCCCGTCCAGGCTTGCTCCGCTTTGCCGCGAGCGTCGTTCCAAGCTTGCTCTGCTTTGCCGCGATATTCGCCGGCAATCGCGCCGGCTGCGTCCCGCAAATCCTCAGCCGCTTGGCGGGCGTGCATTTTGCTGCTCTCGAATTTGTCCTGCGCATCCGCCGGAGCGGACGCACGATGTGATTTGTTTTCTTCAGCCATGATGTTCTCCATTTAAATTTCGTTACCGGAACTATCCGCGCGCTTACGATCTTGAGCAAATCGCACGCCGGATGTCGATCTTACTGTTCCCGGAAAATGATGCGCGCCTTGGTGAGATCGTAAGGGGAAAGCTCGACCGACACTTTGTCGCCCGGGACGATGCGGATGAAATGCTTGCGCATTTTGCCGGAAATATGCGCGAGCACGTTACGCTGACCCGCGAGATCGACCCGGAACATCGTCCCCGGCAGAACCTGGGTCACCGTGCCCTCCATCACGATCTGTTCTTCCTTCGGCATGGCGCCGGAATATATTCGCGCCGCAGTCCGGCTCAAGGTGGATCGGCTTCTCCGAAGACGATGCCAAACATATGCGGCTTCGCCGCCATTCTTACCAACGCGTTTCGGAGAACGCGTTCCACCTCGTCATTTCTTAATGCACATCTTCCAGTGAAACGCCCGGCAGATACTC
>Ga0209803_1001183_pt1 | contig 17204 bp, 17 predicted proteins | sample GraSoiAngelo_138_FD_185895 | JGI IMG/M metagenome (GOLD analysis project Ga0209803, IMG submission 185895) | Grasslands soil microbial communities from the Angelo Coastal Reserve, California, USA - 14_0929_09_40cm (SPAdes) (version 2) | ecosystem: Environmental > Terrestrial > Soil > Grasslands ...
TGGAATCGCTCCAGAGGATACCCCATCTCCTTCCTTAGCTCCAGATATCTCGACCTGGGGCTGAACCCTTCCCCGCCTTCTACCTCCGCAACTATTACCTTCCTCGTCACTCGGCCTATTTCGCCAACTACCTGAACCCAATCGCGAACGAGATGTAAAACATGGATCATGACAGCACCGTCAAAGGCCTTGTCCTCGAAGGGCAAGTGGTGCGCATCGGCTTGAACCAAGTTTCGGAGCCTCTTCTCCCTAGCTTTGGCCATCATTGCGAGCGACACGTCGATGCCCAAGACATTGAATCCTGAATCAGTGAGATACTGTGCAAACCGCCCCGTCCCCGTTCCTACGTCCAGAATAGTCCTACAGCTCGCAAACGTTTCTTTCATTGTATCTAGAAGCTTTTTCATAATCTCGGGAGGAAACCCGGACCATCTAGTGGCATCATAGATGCCCGCCACCTTGTCGAAGGACACAGCCATTCTTGGATCTCACACTCTGAGATTCAGAAACTGTTCTGGGACCCAGCCTGCCATTTCTATCACGTCGTGGCGACGAAGAAGCTTTCCTCCATAATCAGAACGAAGCCGGTCGATGACGGCTCGATGGATCTCCTTTGGCAGGTCCCAAGATATCGCAAAACCCTCTTTTTCCAACTGAGTAATTGCATCGTCCGCCGCTACATCTGACCAATAGTCCCCGATACGAACAAGAAGCTTCGGAGGAACAAGTCTCCTCAGTCCAAGTTCAGCTTCATTGAGACGGTTTAGAGGATGCCCCGTCTCTTTTCTCAACCGGAGGTATTCCTGGCGAGGACGGAATCCCTCAGCCTGCCCAACTTCCGAAACAACGATTCTTCTCGTTACTCGGCCCACTTCGCGAACAACCTGCTTCCAGTCGTGAACGAGATGAAGAAGGTGTATCATGATGGTGGCGTCGAAAGATCCGTCTCTGAAGGGCAGTCGGTGTGCATCTGCTCGCACCAGCACATTTACGCCCTTCTCTCGCGCCTTGGCCATCATGGACAACGATATGTCCACCCCTACAACGTAAAACCCTGAATCGACGAAGTATTGAGCAAAGCGGCCGGTCCCTATCCCGATATCAAGAATCTTCTGGCAACCGCCAAACGCTTCTTTCATCGTGTTCAGGAGCTTCTCCATTATCTCAGGTGGAACGCCGGACCATCTCGTGGCGTCGTAAATGCTGGCCACGCGGTCAAAAGAAACTGCCAAATCATGCTCCCCCCGGAGGAACAAAACGCGTTTTCGGAAATTCGTAACTTTCGGAATACGGACTCAAGGCTTCTTGATCCCACCTACAATCATCCAATCCGGAATTTCTAACCCGTCCCTCTCCAACACCCTACCATGGAGTTTCCAGTAGGATCCTCTTACGTCCCAGTCTTTGAGAAGCTGCCTCGCGGCCTCTGAACGAATCACCAGGCCACTCTTCAACCGAGTCTGTTGCAACTTTCTGAATCCTGCAGACCTAAGGTAGTCTACAACAATTCCTTGCGACGGAGAGAACCATTCCAATGGTGGAGTCTTGGTCCATTTAGGATTACTGTCAGCCTCGATTAGCCTCTTCTGCCTAGCATTCCCTGGTTCAGGAGACAAGAATGAGTGAACAGTGATTCCTCGCGGTTTCGTTACTCGGCGACATTGGTCGAAGAAACGGACCATTCGCTTGGATGTTATTTCGGGAAGAAACTCGCTGGAGATTACCCCATCGTATCGGGAATCCGGTTGAGCTGCCAACCAAGCATTATAGTCGCTCGCAACAAGTCTAATTCTCGTTCTCAATCTATTCCTTGCTATTTCCGATAACAAGCGTGCTTGGTTTCCTGAATAAGCCCCTTTGAATCTGTCCAAGGCAATGATCTTGTACCGTGGGACTACATTGGCGAAGGGGATGGTGAGCTGTCCTTGCCCGGAACCGACCTCGACCAGGACCCCCTCTCTACTAGGTAACATCCGAGCAAAGTTCTTCGCGACTTCTGCACATTGGTGAGACCAGGCGCAGTCGAGTTTCCTCGGGTCCGAAATGGTAATCGTTATTCTTGCTACCTCGTAGTTGTGATGGAACGGTTTCTGTCTTGGACTAGTATGGAGGTTCCACAGACCATCTGGTAAACCTATACGTCACGAATGACCTTGTAGACTCCTACCTTGCTTCATGCAGACAGACTCATGCGGAGCTCATACTCTGAAGAGGGTTTCCTAAGCCCGAGAACGCCTTTCGACTTCTCCAAATCACTGGACTTCTTGAGAGCATTCCCGCCAATGCGGGACGACCAGAAAATCGACGAATTCTCCTTAACAAGGGCCGTCTGTATCGGGGGCCAAACAGTCGGATTCAATGTTCGATCAACTGGCACCATCAAGAGCCCCCGGCTGAAGTATGCCCTCAATTCTGACCGTCCTCTGACGCCCGGCGTGCGTGACGCGGTGGTCGACCGTATTGGGTTCTTTCTCAGCTTGGCTGATGATCTCGAGCAATTCTACCGGATCGGCTATGGCGATGTGGACTTTGCCCCTGTGCTGCAGAGGCTTTACGGTCTGCACCAAGTAAAATTTCTCACACCCTTCGAGTCCGCTTGCTGGGCCGTACTCTCTCAGCGGTATCCCGCGGCAGCGGCGCAGAGGACTAAGCAGGCGATCACCGAGAAGTTTGGAACAAGTCTGGAGATGAATGGTCAGAGGTACGTTGCGTTTCCTGAACCCTACCGCCTCGCTTACGTCAACGAGGGTGATCTAGATGCCCTTGTCAGGAACCAGCGGAAAGCCCAGTTCTTGATAGGCGTCGCAAAGGCCTTCGCAGAGAAAGACGAAAGATTCCTCAGGACGGCCAAGTACGACCAAGTTGAAAAATGGCTAAGTGAGATCCAGGGCATCGGAGAATGGTCGTCAAGACTGATCCTGCTCCGAGGACTGGGCCGGATGGAGAAGATCGCGGTTGAGAAACGATTGCTGAGAGCTGCTTCGAACGTCTACGGTCGAGGGAGAACCCTGACTCAGAACGTGCTCGACCAGATGGCCGAGAAGTATGGACCCTGGAAAGGGTACTGGGCATATTATCTGAGAACAGCAGCTATGAAATCGTGAGATTCTAGCCTAAGTTCTTATTGAGCTATCTCTGGCTCGAGGTTGTAAGAGGCTGCGCTTTTCCCAAGGCGTGTTTGACGAGGACCAGTCTTCCCCATCCGTGATGAGCGAAGTCTTCGGCTGGCGGCAATTTATCGATCTCGAACCATTTCAGCTCCGCAACTGTCTTCCCGGGTGACGTATTCATGCTACGGGTGAAGGCCAGATAATCGAAGATGAGATGCCAAGTCTGATTGTTCCCTACGAAAGACTCGATCTCGGCGAGCTTCAGCGTTGCATCGTCTATTCCTGCCTGCTCTTTCAAGATGCGCTTGGCAGCTTGGTCCGGATGTTCCAGGTGATGAAGATCATCGTTGGGTAGGAACCATCCCTGTTGATTATCGGGGCTGATTCTGTATTTCACCAAGAGAGCGGAACTGTGATGCAAGGCCGCGATGTGGGCTACTAGTGTATGCGTGTTGCACTCCATGGATGAAGCCTTAGGGTTTTTCATCTAGGAGAGAGGAACAAGATTAGCCTTTAGTCGCGCAGAATACCCTCGACAACGTTGCCTTGCAACAGTGAATCTTCAGATTTCTCTGCTTTCTCGAAGAGTGTCGTTTCATCTACCTGCACCGAGGCTCGTTTCTGGTAGATTTTCGCGACTTGCCGAAAGATGTCTGAAAGCTTGTCAGATTTTGGCCGAACCTCCTTGCCGAGTCGCCGGGTCAATATCTCGGAGCAATGGTTCACAACCATCCTTCTCCCGGTCCCAAGAATCTCGCCGAGAGCCTTGTCGAGCTCCTCAATCCCATCAGGTAGCTTGTTCATGTCTACATGGTGTCTACGTCTTGCATAGTGAAGAATCAGCTCGGCAGTCGCGCCTCCCAGACTCTGAAACGCTTCTTCAACAGAATCCTTCAATTGCATAGCTAAGTCGGGAGGAAGATGCACCAGCCGAAATAGGCCGCGTTGAGACATCGACAGGCGAGCCTACACATCTGTTCATCTTACAAGTAACGTTACTGGGCCCCTCCGCTACCGGTTGCACGCGGCAAGCCGAAACAGGGCCAAGCGAATCCTCCAAGTGCCGAAACTAATCATTTTGTATCGTGGGACTTGCATTCGGTACCTTCAGCTTTGCTATCATAACTTGAACAAGCTCTTCAAAATCTGCGTAGATGGAAGGGTTCTCTGCGTAGGATTCGAACGTAGGGTACAACTCCTCCACCGCGGGATAGTAGTTCGGATTGGGTCTGATTCCCTTTCTCTCAGGATTGGGATAGACTGGCCTTGCCAGAAAGTTTCTCACACTGAAATAGGCCAGCATGTCGACAACTGTATGCGCAATCTCTGAGCTAAGACCTGCTTTTCTCAAAGCGTCTCCAACGATATGTCGAGGAGTAATGAGCTCGGAGAGCTCATGGGCGAGGAACTTTTTCTGAACCTGAAGATCAGGAAAAGCCGCGAAGCCGATACAGTCATTCCAGCCGAACCCTCCGTAGAGGCAGTCTATGAAATGAACACGAATCCTATCCAAAGCCCACGGGGTCTTGGCGAGCGTAGAGAGGCGTGACAGTACCTGATCGCCTATCGGGGACCATTCGGCCTCGAAGCTCTCCTTGTACCTCTCCAGTCGCGGCCTGGCTTCACTCCAGATCTCCTCAAAACCTGCCACTCCTCTTTGGTGAATCTTCCGAAACAATTCCGCAAGCTTGCTATTGGCTGATAATGCTTCAAGACCTCCTGAGGGGCCTCTCTTCATCAGACCTGTAGCAAACTGGTACCATTCGGATTCTGTTGCGAAGGGTCCTACTCTCTGAAGCTCAAGGCGGACCTCATCTCGTCTGAAGTGAGCAATCTGTGCCTGGTAGGACTTGTTCCCCAACATTCCCGTTGCTAGTTCTATAGGCATTAGTTCACTATAGAGGACCGAGATGTGGCAGAACTCATTTACTACTCTGCTGACTCCGAACTCGATCTGAGGTTTCAACTCTCTAACCACGAACCCTGTTTGCGTTCATCCGAGTAGCTGAACTTAGCTCGCACAGGGCTCTGAAAGTATCAAAGGCTAGTAGGACTATGCTATTGAATAGCTGAAAGCTAGTTCGGCTCGAGCTGGGATGCTGAGATTCAGTAATTGCGAGAAGAGAAATGCTAAGAGAGGGATTGGGGGAAGAAGACCCTCTAACCCTGCTAGCCGGACATGCGCTATTCTTTGAGTTCTCGAATCAGCTGTTTGGCTATCGTCAACCTTTGGATATCGTTGGTGCCCTCGTAGGTCTTTATGATCTGCGAATCTCTTAGAAACCGCTCAACTGGGTACTCCGTCGCAACGCCGTAGCCGCCATGAATCATCATGGCTAGGAGGGCCAACCTCTCAGCAGTCTCAGTCGATGTCACCTTCGCGATCGACGCGGCCTTGACAAACTCCTTGCCCTGATCCTTGAGCGACGCGGCCCAGTACGTGAGCAGACGCGCCGTGTGAAGCCCCATAGCCATCTCAGCCAGCTTGTACTGAACCTGCTGAAAATCGATCAACGGCTTCTCAAAACTTGTGCGGGTCTGCGCGTAACTTATCGCGGCCTCATATGCGGCCTGAGCGATACCGACGCCCTGCGCGGACACGTCCACGCGCCCCCGATCATACGTCTTTACGCCAATGTAGAACCCGTCGCCTTCCTTTCCCACGAGATTCTCAGTAGGCACCTTAACGTGATCAAGGATCAGTTCTGAGGGCTGGGAGCCTCGAAGGCCGGTCGTTTCAATATGACTGCCGACCTGGAAGCCCTCTGTTCCCCTTTCAACAATGAACGCGCTCAAGCCCTTATGCCGCTCTCTGGTGCTGGGAGGGGGACTCGTCCTAGCGAATACCAGGTAGAGATCTGCGATCTCACCGTTCGTGATGAACGTCTTCCGGCCACTGATCTCCCAGTGGGTCCCGTGAAGCTTGGCCGTCGACTTGATTCCCGCGACATCGGACCCAGCCCCAGGCTCCGTCATCGCATGAGCCCCAATCTTTTCCCCTGACACCATCGGCACTAGGAACCGCTTCTTCTGCTCCGGCGAGCCCCACTCATTCAAAGGTTCAGAAACGAGATGACTAGCGACAAAAACTGTGGAGCACGCAGCCGAGACTCTTGCTATCTCTTCGATACCAATAACCATCGAGAGAAGGTCGCCACCCAGACCACCATACTCTTCCTTGTAAGTGATAGCAGTCAGACCAACTCCGGCAATTCGTCGTAGAAGGTCTCTTGGTATCTTGTTATTACGGTCAATCTCGAAAGCAACGGGGCGAATCTCCTTCTCAGCAAAATCCCGGATCGTATGTCGGAGACTCTCGTGATCAGCAGTCAACTTCACTTCATAATCAGCAGAACGAGGCATCATAGTACTCGTCAAATCTAAACCAACACCGACAATCGAAGCTAATCATTCCTTTAAACTTTGGAGCGCTCAACCGGGCACGCGTGGGATTCTATTCTAAACGAGAGATCCGATAGCGGATGAATTCATCCAAGTCTCAACAACGGTGAATAGGAGGGAGATAGCGGACAAGATTGCGCGTGATCTTTTGACGAGAGACCTGCCCGGTTGAGGAACGGAGCTTGACTATGAGGCAGGTTCATTGGGGCTATGCCATGGTTGGCCCCATTTGTTGGCGAAGCTGACATCTGACAACCCGGGGAACGTTACGTCTACCTCCTCTTTCGGATAGCCCATTATCCCGAAGTGCACGATCTCGTAGTCTTCAGGTATTCCGAGCACAGACCTGACGCCTCTGTTTACTTCCGGCATGAGTAGGCCCATTATCGGCCCATGAAGCCCAATGTCGTACTCGAGAGCCTTGAGTTCGATACTTCTAACCGCGGACCCTATTTCGTGAATCTCTCCAATTCTGGCGTAGTCACCAGACACCCACTGAAATGGCTTGAAATTCTTAGGCTGACAGAACGCGATGAATAGAGGAGCGACCTTCCATCTCTCGATCCAATTCACATCTTTCAACCTCCCTATCTTTCTCAAGTCTTCCTGCCATGCCCTCACGATTTCTACCCGTTGGTTCTTGTCGGTGATGATCAGGAGCTTCCATCTACCCAGCCACGTACACGAGGTGGCAGCCTTCAGAATCTTCTCCTGAACAGACGGTGGAATGTCCCTGTCTTGGAAGGACATGGGACCTGTTTTGCAAAAGATCAACTCATCCAGTCGTCTCTCGTCTTGCATGCTTGAAACAATCGGCTCATGTATCTTTGGAATAGATAACTACGAGCGTCAGGAAGCCTTCAGCTTAGCTTGCGGAGGAAATCTGTCCGCCTTCTTAAGTGATTATTCGGTTCCTCTCTTCAGCCTTGAAATCACGTCTGGAGGTAGAACTTTCAGCCCGGCTTTAGTCATCTTCTTCCTTACCAATTCGAGGACTCTGTCGATGTTGTAACTAGACCAGTTCTTGGTCTTCCTTGGTGTGAAACGAAGAGGCTTCTTGTCTCATCTAGGGGTTTGATTCGGCTGTCGATCCATCCGAAGCAAAGGGCTTCTTCAAGAGCTTGGTCGTAATAGATTCTGTACGAGTCGCCGCCTGCGCTTTTCTTAGGTAAGACCAGCCAGATCTCACTCTCCCGATTATGGTTGAGCTTGAGCCATCGTCGCCATTCCTCCGCACCGTGGAAGACGATGCTCTTGATCTTCTCTTTCATCCAGATCGATGGTGGGGCGGGTGGGATTTGAACCCACGATCACCGGTGCCCGAGACCGGTATCTCTGGCCGTAACCACTTTGACCAAGGTGTCCCTGCTTACATGCAGACTGGACCACCGCCCCTAATGGGGAGAGAAACTCGCTTTGCAAATAAACCATTCAACTGCTCTGCTAGGGACATCGGCCCAAGCCGTAGGCCGACGTGTCGGCCTAGGATTCGATGCTGATTACGTTCGATTTCTCTATCTACTTTGACTTTTTCTCTTTCATGTGCCCGTTGAAGTATTGTCTGATGAGATGTTCGAAGAAGATGCTGAATCCTCCAGTCCTTCCAAAGTACAGCTTGCCGACCTCATCTCTTACTAGCTCTTCGGCCTCGTCAGTTAGAGAGATCATTACTTTTCCCATGGTAGCTCTAGACTTCCAAAGATAGCTGCGAACGGTTTTATAGTTATCCCCTATCTAGGCGACCGCCATCCGCAAACAATAAGAATACGGACGGCGTATTTCATCTTGGGCATCGTTAAGAGACCTCCCTGGCGTCTCTCACTTTGTTCTGAGCGCTCCGTATGAGTCCCCATTATCTAAGCACCAGACCTCCTATCATTGAGGTGAACGAACCTGAAGCTTCTAGATGGCGATCCCGGCCCACCAAATCCAAAGGCGCCTCCTGGATAGGGCTTGAAAGAAGCTTAAAATGGATAGAAAATCCCCTTTTCTTCTGGCTTCCTTGAGCACGATCACTGCCGATGAATTCTTTGATAGCATACATAGAATAGTCTCTCTTCTAGACCAAGAAAACATTGCGATCCTTAGGACCATGAAACAGCATGGCCCCCGAAACCTGCTAGGAATTGCTCGGAAAGCGAAGCTGCCCTATACAACGGTATACAATAGAGTGACAAAGCTCGAAGGCCAAGGAGTTCTGAAGACTTGGATTCAACCCAACTGTCCGAAAATCGGTTTGAGCCGAGCTGTTGTTCTTGCGACTCCACACCCGGGAAAGGACATCTTCACAAGGGAGGCACTGAAAATCCCAGGATTCTGGTTAAGAGTTGCCCGCTGCATCGGAGACTGTAATGGCTACTACTCGCTTCATGGTATACCTACCGCAAGCCGCCAAGAATTTGAGTTGTATCTCGACCAATTGTTGGAGCGTGGACTACTCAAGAACTACCGCATCTTCTGGATTGGAGACACGAAGTTCCCTCTGACGAATTTTGACTATTACAAGCCCAAAGACCGAACTTGGAAGTTCGATTGGAAAGGATGGTTGGATTCTTTTGTCACGAGTAGAGCCAAGCCTGAGTCTAGCAAACAATCTTCTCAACCTGTTTCCTTCGACAAGAAAGATCTGATCATCCTCAAAGAGCTGGTCAAGAACGCAAGGACTACACTAGCCGATCTGTCGAAGTTACTGTCTCTCACCTTGCCCGCAGCGAAATACCGTTTTGACCGGCTTGTTGAAAGGGGATTGATTCAAGAATGGGTCATCGACCTCCTCCCATATGCGCCGCAAGTTTCTGAGCTATCAGAGGTACGTTTCGATTTCAAGAATGAGAGTTTCATGAGAGGAGCCGAATCCATTCTTGACAGTCTTCCGATCGTTCAGAGCTATTCTCCAATAACTGGGCTGAACTCAATAACTACACGGCTCTATCTTCCACGCAACGAGGTAAGCAACCTCCACACCTTCCTGTCCCTCCTCGTATCGAAAGGAGTCCTCACAAGCTACTCCTATCTTGTGATCGACCCTATGACTATACAGGCGCAAACCTTCGCCTACAAGGACTACAATGACGACTCGGGATGGAACTATGCAAGCCGAGAATACCTAAAGACGATCGACAATCTGATGCCCAAATGGAACAAGACAGAGATCGAGCTCTCCCCTCAAGCACTGCCGTCTCTTTCTCTGAAACTATAGACGAGAGTCGAGCTGGGCAGGTCGTCAATCTGATTATCCGAGAATGTCGAGAGCTTTGCTTACGGAAGCACAGCTAATTGATCTCAGTTTAAAAGCGCCGGGACCATTCCGTCTTATGGTTCCATTGCAGCAGATCGATCCGGGAACGATGGCACTGGTCGTTGCCGGCTACGAGCCGCAGTATTCTGATCCTCTGACAATGAATTCAGGCGACGCGCTAAAGATCGTGAAGAGAAGAGACGAAGAATGGCCTGGATGGGTATTCTGTGAAAGCCAGATCGGGAAGCGCGGCTGGGTCCCGGAGAAGAGTATCAAGATAGACGGTGAGGCTGCAGTCGCACAGCAGAACTACGTGGCACGTGAAGTGACTGTGATGGAGGGTGAGATTGTAAGGATAGAGAGCGTTGAAAGTGGCTGGGCCTGGGTCACAAACATGACCGACGCGACAGGCTGGGTCCCATTGAAGAACCTGAAAATCGTAGAATAGTTGTCACCAATTACATTCGCAGGCAAGGATGAGTATGTTCGACAGATGCCCTTCGCCGATTCATAACTCGAATAAACTAAAACAGTGAGATTCTCTCCTGAGTACAGTTGGACCTTGTTACCCTACTCAAGTTTTTTAGTGTAAGTTTCTGGCTCTTCTGGCGAGATTCATTCTTGCAGAGATCGTATGAGCGGTTCAGCTCAGAGGTTCTTGATGCCGCTTCTGCTCCTGTACGATTGCATGTTCTCAAACTACTCGTTTCCAAGGGTCCTCTTCCCTATACTGAGATAATGTACGAGGCAAAGCTCGATCCTGTACGGGACGCCGGCAAGTTCGTCTACCATCTTAAGACCTTGAGAAAGGCCGGTCTGGTTTCGATCGAAAAAGGCACGAAAAAGTACAACGTAACCGAGCTCGGGAAGATTCTGGTCGAGTTCTCGCGGGACCTAGATGAGTACATCGCCGTAAAGCGCGGCAGACTGTTCGTCCGTACATCCCGTATGACCATCGAGGAGTTCGACCGTACCAGGATCGCCCGATCCCTCGTTGGCGAGGCGAGAATGCCCCAGAGCCTCGCCGACGAAGTTGCAGCGGAAGCTGAGGAGAGACTTCTCAAGTTCGGAATCGTCTACCTCAGTGCTCCCCTGATAAGAGAACTTGTCAACACAATTCTCATCGAGAGAAAACTAGAGGAGTATCGCCACAAGCTCACACGTCTGGGACTACCGGTCAACGATGTAACGCTGCTTCTCAGGGAGGCGGGCCAGAAACAGCTCGACGCGAACTGGGTCCAGAAATCTGCAGGAGAGAGAGTCATCGAGGAGTATGTTCTGCTCGATAGCCTTCCTCGGGCCATAATTGATGCGCACCTCGCAGGGCAGATCCATCTGGAAGACGCTGCCTCATGGATCCTGAAACCGAGCATACTCTTTCACGAAGCCAGCCTCTTCTTCCGAAGAGGGACCCCGGCCACCAATCCTCCATCATCTCTTGAAGACGCCTTGGAATCAATTCTGAAGATCCTACGCACAGCGGAACGAGAGGTCTCCAATGAACAGGTACTCGACCACTTCAACATTATACTCGCACCCTTCATCAGAGGACTCCCGCGTCAACGGGTCCAAGAGTCGATCAGACGATTCGTTTACGACCTCAACTGGGACGGCTTCTCCAACACGATATCAGCCCAAGTCACCATAGGCCTAGATCATCAAGTCCCAGATCATATCCAGAATCGAGAAGCGGTGGGTCCAAACGGTAAAGGCGAAGGTATCTACGCCGATTTTTCGAGAGAAGCTGAAGAGCTATTCACGGCAGCAATCGACGCGAGTTTAGAAATCGGTCGTCAACAGCCCATACTCAATCCGTCAATTGTAGTAAGGAATCCCAGCGGGAAGATCGAGGCTACGGACGAGCTTCTCAACTCGGCCTTCGAAAGCTCCGCCAAACACTCTGTTCCCAACTTCTTGGTGCAATTCTCAGACCAGAACTATTCGGTATCGTCCGAGGGATCAATTCTCTTCGAGGACAAAGATGGGACGAAAGGGGCGGGGGCCGTTGTCGGGACTGTCCAGCTGAACGTGCCCAGGGCCGCGTATGAGGCATCGGGAAAAGATGAGAGGTTCTTCCAAGCAGTCCAGTCTGGAACCATTGAAGGTGTAAAAGCTCTACAACTTAGACAACAAGCGATCAACGAGAGAGTGTCCGAGGGAGTCTTGCCACTCTTAGCATGGCAAGCAGATGGAGGAGCCTATTACGACGCTAGAAGGGCTCATGGAGAGATAGGCCTGTTAGGACTGGCAGAAGCGGTAAAGCATCATACTCGGACGGAACTCTGGGAAAAAACTAGCCTAGCCTTTGCAAAGAAGATCGTAGAATCTGCACGACGAGCGGTTAGTGAAGCCGACGCACGAGATATTCGAGTAAGAATCGGGCTTCATTCCTCTCCTCAAGCCTCAGCTCGTCTAGCCTCGATCGACGCAGAGAAGTTCGGTTTTTCGACTGTTGTCTATCAGGGCTCCAAGAAATACCCGTACTATAACGACGTTCCAGGGATCCCCTTAACTCAAAAAGTACCCTTTGCGACTCGAGCATCAATTGAAGGAGAATTGCAAAGATCCCTAGACGGAGGTGCACTACTTCCGCTGATGGTCAGATCGAACGTCGACAGTTCCGCTCTGTCGAAAGTTTCGCGAGAGCTAAGCGAGGCCGGGGTACGATACTTCACCTTCTCGTCTCAGTATTCGCGTTGCCAGCGCTGCTACAATACAAGCGTCGGAATTCGGGCCAGATGCGATAACTGCGGATACGAACACTTGACAATACTTGCAAAGCTAGGAGGAAGACTTCTTCCATTGGATTCGTGGCCCGACGCGAGGAAGAGAGACCTAGACCGCGTTATTCCCTACGATTTCTCATAGCTCTCGGACGAGATCGACGCATGATATCTGAACTCTGGTCTACATCTATTCTGTTCGAAGGAGTCAAGGGTTGACTCTGGCCCAGAGCATAACTCTGAGCAATCTCGAGCTGACGCGTTTTTTCATCGCCCTGGTGCTTCTTCTCTTCTCAGCTTATGCCGGCTCCTTTCTTTTCGATAAGCTCAAGCTCCCACGGGTCATTGGGGAAATCTTTGGAGGACTCTTATTGGGTCCAACTGTATTCGGCTACCTTTTTCCCGCCAGCGAGAACTGGATATTCTCCGCTTACCCTTCCGAAGGCCAACTCCTCTCCTTAGTATCTTGGTTTGGACTGATCCTACTGATGTTCATCTCGGGAGTCGAGATTCATGGAACATTCAATCGAGAGGACAAGCGTACCGCGGTGGCGTTTCTTCTCGGAGCGACAATTCTTCCGTTCCTGATCGGAGTCGGAGTCTCTAGAGTGTACGATTTCAGCCCCTACGCTGGTCCCAACAGCAACCCACTCTCACTATCGATAATCATAGGAATCGCTGTAGCAGTCACATCAATACCAGTAATCTCGAAAATCTTCCTCGACCTCAAGATAATGGGCACTCGCTACGCTAGAATCGTGCTTGCAATCGCGACCGTTGAAGACAGCATCCTCTACGCAGGACTTGCCATAGCTACTGGCGTGGCCGGAGCCTCCGCCCCCTCCACATCAACAATAACCTACGCAATCGCCCTAACTGCCGTCTTCCTGGCCTCGGGGCTACTAGTTCTACCGCGGGTTCTCCGTCGGTTGAGTACATCAAGGGCGAAGTTTCTGATGGAAGCGTCTCATTCTAGATTCGCCCTTTTCCTCTGCTTTGTCTTTGTAGCGGCCGCGGCCCTGTTGAACGTCAACGTAGTGTTCGGTGCGTTCCTGGCTGGCATAGCCATCGGGACCGTGCCACAAGACGTGTTCGCGAAGGCTACTGGAAGCATCAAGAAAATCTCTCTTGCGCTCTTCACGCCAGCATATTTTGCAATCGTCGGCCTTGAACTAGACCTCATTCACCAGTTCGATATTGCCATTTTTCTAGGTTTCCTGCTCTTCTCTTCCGGTCTCAAGATCGCCGGGGCGCTGGGAGTTGGCAAGCTTATCAGGAGAAGCTGGCTATCCAGCGTCAATCTCGCGATCGGCTTGAACGCGAGAGGAGGGCCGGGAATCGTACTTGCCACAATCGCCTTCGGCGCCGGGCTAATCTCCGAGCCCTTCTTCGTAGCTCTCGTCCTCATAGCAATAGTAACGTCACTGGTGACAGGATACTGGTTGAGATATACGCAGGCCAAAGGATGGCCTCTCCTAGACGAGGACAAGACTTCCCAGCAGGGCAGGTTCTGAAACTATGAGTTTGTTCTTGCAACCTAAGTATTGAATATGCTAGATTTAGAGAGCTCCTAGAACCAGTCCCAAGAGTCCCATCCTCAGAACGACTCCGTTCCCGACCTGATGGAAATACTTCGCGTGGGGCGTAGAGTCGACGCTCGGGTCCACCTCATCAACTCGAGGCAGAGGGTGCATGACAATCGAGTTCTTCTTGGTCTTGTCTAGATCCTCGGCCACCAGTCGGTATGATCCTTTGACCTTCTCATACTCTTGCAGATCCGCGAATCGCTCCTTCTGCACTCGTGTCATGTAAATTACGTCCAGCTCCCGCAAGTGGTCCTTGAGGGATGGCGTTTCGATAACTTGGATCTTCTTCGAAACTTCTTCAGCCACTTCCTTCCGCATCTGGAGAATGTCTGGAGAAATCAGAACCAGTTTCACCTTGTAGAGGGAGAGGGCATATGCTAGGGAGTGCACGGTCCGACCGTATCTTAGATCACCGACCAGACCAATGGTCAGCCCATCTATGGTCCCCAGTTCTTTCCTAATCGTGTAGAGGTCCAAGAGCGCCTGGGTCGGATGTTCCTCGGCCCCAGAGCCCGCATTGATGACTGGGACAGACGCGAACTCCGCGGCCATACGGGCCGCTCCTTCCAGGGGGTGTCTGACAACCAGAACATCAGCGTACTTCTCAGTAACTCGGACAGTGTCTGCGAGATTCTCGCCTTTCTCCACAGACGTACCCTTGGTCTCTGCGAATCCGAGCGCTGTCCCTCCGAGCCGTGTAATGGCAGACTCGAAGCTCAGCCGGGTCCGAGTGCTCGCTTCGTAGAACAGCGTGGCCATTATTCTTCCATGAAGCATGTCGGACCCTTTCTTGGCCAGCGGCTCCATGACTTCGGCCATGTCCAGAATGTGATCGATCTCCTTTCGAGAAAAATCGCGGATTGAGACAATGTCACGCCCAGCGAACGACGGGCTTCCAGACATGGCTTTTAGCGACTTGTTTCTAACAAGAAGCGTTCTATAACACTGTTTGCGAAACAGGATCGGAAAGCCTTGCGACTCGTCGCTGCAACTTCTGACCTGTTCCTGCGTTCACGGATATCGGAACTCGCGAAACAAACAGGGGCGGATCCACTCTTCGGGACGGGACCCGACGAACTGAGACGATTAGTTGCCGAGACCCGACCTGAATTGGTCATTCTCGATCTCTCCTCCACAGACTTCGACCCGTTCTCTGTCGCGCGCGAGTTGAAGACTACGTTCAACTCTCGACTCTTCGGATTGTACCCTCATGTGCGGACTGAGTTGAAGAAACGAGCTGACGAAATAGGGTTCGAATATGTCGTACCGAACTCAAGCTTTCTCCCTAGTCTGAGGCGTGTGCTGCTGGAAAGGGCTGAGGATGATTGAGCTGGATCATCAAGGACCTATGGAAGAACCTCGAACTTCGACAACCAGAATATGCGAGTTTCCTGAATGATGACGATAAAATCTCAGCCTATGAGATTCTCAATCGGATAGCTTTTGATGTCGGGACTAAATGGGGTGTGTTCTTACAGCTGAATTTCCCGCCGGGACAATCGAGGCTCAGCTCATCCAACCTAGGCCATAGAGATCTGACGATGCTGGTCTTTCGTGATAAAAAGAAGTTCACGGATGTTTCCGAGTCTGAGGTCAAGCACACTTTCGACCCGCTGAAACCGATTGCAATTGACAGTGCGGGCTTTGGCTACGAAGGGTTCAGAGTGAGACTTTCAAACGGTAGGATTGACTGCCTTCCCGGCGGAGTCCATATCTGGTGCGAGATCACCCCCCAAGTTCTCCAAGTTCTAGACTGGCTGTTCACAAACGCCTATGGCCTCAAGCATCAATAGAACAAAAACAGTCTGAATTGCTTGGCCTCTCACTTCTAATGACTCCGAAAAACTTAACTTATTGCAAAGCAATCGAGGGATCGAGGATTCTTCCTCTTGAGATTTCGGAGAGTCCTATTCGGACTAGCGATTCTCATACTGGTTTCGGGGATCTTCCTCTTTGCAATTACAACTATCCGAGAGACCCGTACGTCAGGTGGCACTTCCTTTTCGAATGGACCGGTTCGTGGGGGAGGATTCGGATACAGTGGAATAACGGAGAGCTACAACATTCCGCCGCAAATTATTGTTGGAACCTCAGGAATAGCTGACCTCCTGATTCTGACAACGCCTTGGCGCGATTTCAACAGCTGGGTCTGTCATCATATGCCAACGCCCCAGTTGGCCCCAGGATTCACATGGAGTTGCGCGAGCTTTGGCGGTGGAAGTAACTTCAACCTCACGATTCTCTACTCGTACCTTCAAACAAACCAGTCACAGATCGCGTATTCTCAAACAATCGTTAACCAGAATGTTTCTCTAAACTCGCTTCCTTATCACGTGACCAGTTGGAGCGACGTTACGATAGTCTTGGTCCAGCTAGGATCTGGCTGGACAAGGGATTACTGGCAGACGACAGTGACCAATCAGACAACAAGCTACCCACTACTAGGATACACAGAGGGGTCGGGAACGACATTCACTCTTCCAAACATATCCATTGGCCTAATCGCTGCCGGCGTGGCCAGTCTAGTCATCCTTGGGGTGGAGCAGCACAGGCTCCACACCTCACCTAGATCAAAGGACTACCAGGGATCAGCTGTCCGAAAGTGTTCCGAATGCGGCGGCGACAACGTATTCTTCGCAAAACGATGTCAGCATTGCGGGCATACCTTACATGACACACCTCGAATAATGGAAGCCCGGTCTCACTGAATTATCGTTAAACGTGGAACGCGTGAATAGAATCCTATGAAACCCTGAAGGTTTATGGAGAGACACTCTAGGAGAGGGGCACGAGTCTCTTTCCGAGTCTTCTCTCTATCTCTATCTTGGCCCGTTTCAACTGTCGAGCTCTCTTCAGCAATTCGACTAGATAGTCCAGGTCAACTACTGGTCTGAGTGATGGGTATTCCCATGGGGTCTTGTTGATCTCGTCAGGATAAATCATGTAACCCGTCGGATAATGAGTGACCAGTATGCCAGTAGGGTCCGCCTCTAGGACCTTGGAGAACTCTCTGAGAGTGTAGCCTGCCTTCTTCAGCATCTCGAGGGTCTTGTCTAGTTCGTCGCAGGCCCTTTCTAGCTCCGCGTACAGTTCGCCTCTATCACCGTCATTGGGCACTGCGATAATCTCCCAACAGCTTACACAG
>Ga0209803_1001185_pt1 | contig 17170 bp, 19 predicted proteins | sample GraSoiAngelo_138_FD_185895 | JGI IMG/M metagenome (GOLD analysis project Ga0209803, IMG submission 185895) | Grasslands soil microbial communities from the Angelo Coastal Reserve, California, USA - 14_0929_09_40cm (SPAdes) (version 2) | ecosystem: Environmental > Terrestrial > Soil > Grasslands ...
CGCTCTGCCCTCTTAGGCCTTTCCGGGTTCCGGACGGAAGTGGTCCCGTAGAAGGACGAACCGCGGGGTTGGACGAAGAACGGTGCGCCCGGACTCGAGCACCTGTTCGATGAGGCCCTTTGCCGCGAGAGAGCGGACGGCGGCGAAGACGGTGCGGCGGGCGAAGCCTCGGCCGACCACCAACGCTAGGAATCGATCGAGGGACGTCCGACCTCGGAGGAGCTGCATGACGGCCCGCTCGGCCGGGACAAAGGCCTGCGCAAGCCCCACACCGCGCAGGACGGGAAGGCGCACCGGGTCTGGATCGCAGTACCAGGCCTCGACCCCTTCGTGAAAGGCCGCCAAGAGGGCGGCCATCGTGAGGATCTTCGTCCCCCCGGTCGCGCTGATTCGGACCGGGCCGGTGGCTCTCGCCTCTCGGATCCATGTTTCGATGGATTCCAGGCAGTCGCCGAGATCGAAGGCGTCCACGCGCACGGCTTCGAGATCCGGCTCCAGGGCGCGGAGGCGCCGGAAGCCCGCGGACCGAAACGAGTCGCGGCCTCCCACGAGGACCAGCCGATCGTACGGCAGGAGACGGAGGCTCGGCAGGACGTGGCGTTCGTCGAACCCAATCGTCGCGATCAACGTGCGGAGGTCCATCGCATCACCCGAGGAGGAGCTCGATTCCCGGCGCGGGAACGATGATGAGGCGGCGACCGTCCGCGGGATCCGACTGACGCTCGATCGCCCCCACGGCCTCCAGCTTCCGCAGGTGATGGTTCATCGTCGCCTTGTGGACGCCAAGGGCTCGTGCGAGGGCCGTCTCCGAGAAGCGTTTCTCCCGATTCTTCACGAGGAAGGCGAGGGCGTCGCGCTGCTTCGGCGTGAGACCTTCGCCGTAGGTCATCCGGAGGAGTGGCAGCGGGATCTCCCGGTACGTCTCGTCGTGCACGTAGGTCGCCGGGATCCCCTCCAGGATACAGACGAGGAGGGCCGCGCTGCTCATGAGGCGGGTGCCGCCGGCGATGTTGAATCGGAGTTCGGCACCGGCGACCTTCTCCTTCCGCACGTCGGCGCGTATCTGGCCGGCCGCCTGCAAGAGGTCATACGCGTCGCTCACTTCGATCGCGGTGCATGGGACGCCGAGGCTTCGACAGAACTCGACGACTTTGGACCGGGCGTCGCGGCTCTTCGCATGATCGCTATGGTAGAAGACGACACGTTCCAAATGTTCGGTCGAGCGGATCGAGGGAAGCAGGCTCTGGGGCCGCCAGCCGAGGGTTCCGAACAGGATCGTCATGGGTTCCGTCGAGTGACCGAATACCGACAATAAGAACTTTCTTCTGTCGAATCATCGTCACAGGAAGGCCGAAACTGTTTTATCACTCCCCCAGGATGATTCCCGAGGACGGCCAACCATGCACGCTGGTGAACAGACCTTACTCGTGACGCGACCCACGCGGCTCATCGCCTTGCGCTTCTGGAGCGCGATGTTCCTAGCCCTCATCCTCGCCGGTGTATTCGGTTTCCACCTCCCCCGGTTCCTCGGTTCTACCGTCCTGAACTACACGGTCGCGGGGATCGATTTCGGCCTCATCCTCGCCGGGTTCTTCCTGTTCCTCGCCCTCCTCGCGTTCTTCGCGGCGGAATTCAAGCGCAAGACGATTCGCTACATCATCACGGACAACAAGATCATTCGCGAGGACGGGATCCTGAACAAGAACACGCAGATGATCCCTTACACGCAACTCGAGCGGGTAGACTTGCATCAGTCGTTCGCCCAGCGGATCCTGAAGATCGGCACGATCGTCGTCGACACGGGGGACGACAAGTTGAGCATCGACATGGTCAGGCATCCCGCGAAGGTCCAGGAACTCTTGAGCAACCGCCTTGGCCGCCGCGCCTGGGACGGTCAGACGCCACCAGGGCAGCAACCGCCGCAGAAGCAATAGTCCAACGACGCCGGGCCAGGTCTTCTCACTGCGTCCACGGGAGCAGGAGGCGCGCCTCGCGCGTCCCGACCACGTCCCAGGTCCCGGGTTCGCCGTCCGGTTCCCCTTCGACCCAGTACCCGCCGATCGTCATGTCGTAGCCGTGGTTCGGGTCGAGGGCGACCGTGCATCCGATTTTTCGGCGGTACCGCCGCGTGGCCCAACCCGCCTCGTGCGAGCTCGACCACTCTCGCCTCTTGAGCGCCATGACGACCTCGAGCCATTTGACGCGGTCCGCAGGACGATCGCGAGAGATCCGTCGGAGTTCGTCGGCGACGTAATCCAGGTCCGTCCGCGAGAGGCTGGCGGCCCCGTCGTCCCCCGTGTGGCTGTGGAAGCCCCCGAGGACGGCATATCCGACGTCGGCGTTCTCGATGGCCCCGCGGGCTCGTTGGAACGCCTTCTCATTCCCGTGGGACACCCAATTGGGCTTGCGATCCTCCGTCTGGAGCGGATAGGCCGCCCGGAGGACCGTGACCTCGCGCGGCCTCTGCCGAACGAGCCGTGTGCCCCGATTCCCGACCAAGAAGCCGTTCGTCTCACGGTTGTACGCCTCCACGGCGGAGGTGACGAGGCCGAGAAAACAGCTCCGTTCGATGACGATGTGGTCCAAGATTCGGCCTCGGCAGGTGCCCGGCAAAAACGTCCCTTATCGTATAAGAAAGTGACGTCATGAGTTGCAGATATTCGTTCGACAATAATTCCGACGGTTTCGCTTCGACGACCCGGCGACCGCTTGCCAGAAAGGAAAAATAAGCACCGCGGGATACGCGGCCGGAGCCGGCATGAAGCTGTTCGCCACGGAGTTGCGCGGGAAGACCGTCATGACGGAAGACGGTCAGGTCCTCGGGGTCCTCGAGGACTTCCTCCTCGACACGAAGACCGGTCGGATCCAGTCCTTGCTCGTCGCGCCTGCCGAGTCCGTGGAGGCGCGGCTCTTCAAAACGGATCCCCGGGGCCGGCTCATCCTCAGCTTCCGCTCCATGAAGGCCGTACGAGACGTGATCGTGACCCAGCTCGTGGACAGACCGCTGTAGGGAGGACCCATGACGAACCTCACCTTCTACGGGGGCGTGGGCCAGATCGGCGGCAATAAGGTCCTCGTCGAGGACCGCGACGCCCGCATCTGGCTCGACATGGGAGCCACGTTCGATTTCGGGTCCGATTATTTCATCGAATACCTGATGCCGCGGGAGCGGTTCGGGCTGCGGGATTACTTCGCGCTGGGCCTCCTGCCGAAGCTCCCCGGACTCTACGGCGCCGAGTGGCTCGACCGCGCGGGCCTGCCCCACGAGACACCGAGGTTCTCGGCCGCGTTCATCTCCCACATCCACTTCGACCACACGAACCATCTGCGGTTCCTGGATCCCGCGATCCCGGTCCACCTGGGCGTCGGCACGAAGATCATCCTGGACTCCTGGGAGATCACGACGCGCGGCATGGACCTGCTCGCCCACGATTACCGGACCTTCCGCACGGGTGCGAGCGTGGACGCGGACGGCGTGGACGTCGAACCGATCCACGTTGACCATTCCGCTCCAGCCGCCTACGGATTCCTCGTCCATACGAGCGCGGGGACCATCGCCTACACGGGCGACCTCCGACAGCACGGACCCCATTCGGAGATGACGAAAGACTTCATCGACGCGGCGAAGACGAACGAGCCGATCGCCCTCATCACCGAGGGGACGCGAGTGACGCCCGTCGATCCGCGAGCGAACTTCACGGAGGCCTTGGTGAAGTCCAAGAGCATCGAGACGGCCGGCCGGGCGAAAGGGAAGGCTGTGTTCGCGACGTTCTACCCGCGGGACGTGGACCGTATGCGGACGTTCGTGGAGGTCGCCAAGGCGGTGGACCGGCAATTCGTCGTCCAGGCCCGCGCGGCCCACCTCCTGGTGTCCCTCTCCCAAGACACCCGAATCCAGGTCCCTGACGTCTTGCGAGACCCCGATCTGCTCGTCTACGACCGCCGGTTCCATCGGCAAGAGACCTGGGAGAAGAACCTGTTCGCCCAACTCGGGGATCGCGTTGTCACGTCGGACTACGTCCGAGAACACCAGGACGAACTCGTGGTGCAACTCGACTTCACGACGATGCCGGAACTGATCGACATCCAGCCGGTCCCGGGGAGCGCGTTCATCCATTCGAAGAGCGAACCGATCGAGGAGAACGATGAGGTCGAGAAGGCGGTCGCGAACTGGGTCCGGTTCTTCAAGCTCCGTCGGTCCCAGTACCACGCGAGCGGCCACATGTCCGAGCGGGAGATTGCCGACATGATCCGAGCGATTGCGCCGAAGGCGGTCATTCCGATTCACACAGAATATCCGGGACGATTCACCCAATTTGCCTCGTACGTCGTCCAACCTGTCCTTGCGAGGCCGATGCCGGTCGGTTGATCAGCACCGCGAATCTAGGGCAGGAAGTACTGCGCGATTGCTCCCTGGATGCCTAGGATGACGAATTGGACCGCGATCGCCGCCAGGATCAGTCCCATGATCCGCGAGATCGCGTAGGCTCCCATCCGGCCGACCCGGTGAAAGATCGTGTCCGCGTAGGTGAGCATGAGCCACGCCACGGCCATCGTGACGAGGATGGACGACAAGATGACGACGATGCGCACCGTGTCCAGAGCGGGCGAGGTGGCCTCGGCCATCAGCACGATGACCGTCGTGATCGCTCCGGGACCGGCGAGCATCGGGATGCCGAGGGGCACGATCCCGATGGCCTCCCGTTCCAGGGCCTCCTGGCGGTCCTGGGCCGTGAGCTGGGTCCGCGACCGCTCCCCCTGCATCATCGAGAAGGCAATCGAGAAGAGCAGAATCCCTCCTGCGATTCGGAAGGCGGGGATGGAGGTCCCGAAGAACAGGAAGATGTTATTCCCGACGAACGCGAAGATGAGCAGGGTGACCGTCGCCGCGAGCACGGCCTTCTCGATCACGCGCTTCTTGACGGCCGGTGGGTAGGAGCGGGTCAGGACAACGAAGAAGGTCATCGCGCCGACCGGGTTCACGATCGCGAAGATCGCGACGAACGTCGTCGCCGCGAAACCTACCAGATCCGCCATGGTGCCGCGACCGACGGAAGGGGCCGTATTAGAAAGTGTCGAGCACTTTCCGTGCGAACGTGAGATAGCCCGTATGGCCCAGAGGGGCGAACGAAGGGCGAGTCCCTGACTCTTGGGAAACCATCTCCCGTTCGATGATCTCCACGGTTCGGATTTCGACGAAGGTCTGCGCGCGAAGCGCCGCGACAGTTTGACTCACCTGCTCGACGTTCGGAGAATAGGAGGCGAAGTGACCGCAAGGCCGGAGCGATTGCCCGGCTACTGGGACCGCCAGCCAAGGATCCGGGATATCGAGGACGAATGCATCCGCATTTCGTTCCGCTACGCCCGCCCGGACATCGCCCACGTTGAATCCCACGGTCTCAAGAAGGCCCGCAGCCCTCACGTTGTCGCGGGCCCGTTCGAGGAACTCCGGTCGAATGTCATAGGTCGCAATCCGACCGTCCGGCCGAACCGCTTGGGCGAGGGACAGCGTCAGAGCCCCCGACCCCGCACCCGCCTCCACGACGATGTCGCCGGCCTTCAAATCGCAATTCCAGACGATGGCGGGAGCGTCCTTGGAACCAATGATTTGTGCTTCGCGCCGGACGGACGCGACCAAATCGCGAATGGAAGGACTGAGGACGAGGAACGATCGATTACCGGCCGTCCAACGATGGCCAATCGAGTCGCGCAGCGTGTCGGCCCGCACGACTCCCACGGACGGAATCGTCAGCACCTCCTGATCCAAGCGTACGAGATGCTTCGTTCCGGACGGGGCCAGCAGGACCACGGCTTCCGGTCTCATTGTCCGTGGAGCCCCCTCTTGGCGTAAAGGTTTTCGCGCGCTTCAGGGAAAGGTTAATGGCTTTTGCCTCGTTCCTCGCGTGTTCGATTGTACCATGGTCGAACCTTCGGAGACTGAACCGTCCCTCGAGACTCGGCCGCACGGGTTCCGTCTGTCCCCAATTCACCTCACTGCCGCGGTTCGCCGCCAGATTCTCCGCGGGCTCATTGTCGTCGCGATCTTCATTACGTTTGTGGCCGTCCTGGCTGCCATCTTCGGAATCAGCATCCTTCAGTACACGCGGGATGGATTCCGGGTGAGCGCGATCGTCATCGTGGCCGCGATCGGCCTAACGCTGATCTACGGCATCCGCGGATTCGCCAACTTCGCCTATGGCGACTTGATGACGCTGGGCGCCTACGTGGCCCTGTTCGTCAACTTGAACGCCAGGCTGTCGATCGTTTGGGGCGCGATCACCTCGTTCCTCGTCCTCATCCTGGTCGGGATCGTGCTCGAGGTGCTCGTGTTCTCCCGCCTGGAGGGCCGAGGACCCGTGGCGCCGATCGTCGCATCTGTCGGGGTCGGCCTCATCATCCAGAATGGCATCAATGCTGTTGCCTCGACGGATCAATGGTTGTACTCCATTCCCGTCGTGGGGGACGTACCGATCGTCCCGGGCCTTGGGATCAACTGGATCCGGGACGTAACCACCTTCGCGGTGGGATTCTCGTTCATGGCGTCCGTGCACGTCCTCCTGAAGTACACGAACCTCGGGAAGGCGATGCGTGCGACCGCGGACAACTTGGAGCTCGCGAAGGCAACGGGAATCGATACGAAGCGGGTTACGTATGCAGCGTGGGCGATCAGCTGCGGCTTCGCCTCGACCTCTGGGGTGCTTCTTGGCCTCATCGGCGTCGTGAGCCCCCAGATGGGCATCCAGTACCTCCTGCTGGTCTTCGCCGCCGTCATTGTCGGCGGCATCGGATCGGCCTACGGAGCCATGCTCGGCGGATTGGTCGTCGGGCTCTCGCAAGAAATGGTCGTCCCGCTCCTCGTGTGGCTCGGTGAACCCGACGTCATCGGGCTTCCCCATGCCGACGCGTACAAGGTCGCGGTCCCGTTCATGATCCTCATCGCGGTCCTGCTCTTCCGTCCGTCGGGGATCGCCGGCCGGCAGACCGCGATCGTGCCGCGCGGCGTGGTGACCGGTGCGATCGCAAAAGCCCTCGCGGCGCGGCGTGCGCCCATTGGCCCGCCGGGCAGCGACCAAAAAGGGGGGTGATCCCGCGGCCGTCGACACGGGAATCCTGGTCAACGTAGCGTTCTACGCGAGCGTCTCCATCATCTTTGCTGTCCTCGCGCTCGGCTTCAACCTCCAGTGGGGTTACACGGGACTCTTCAACGCGGGGATCGCGGGATTCTTCTTGCTCGGGGCCTACACAGCGGCCATCGTCACGACGCCGCTGGACCCACCCACAATCGTGGGCGGCGTTGTCATCGTTCCCGGTCATCTGGGCGGCTTCTCGCTTCCCTTCGCTTTCGGCGCCATCATGGCCATGGTGGTCTCCGGCCTGGCTGCCGTCCTCATTGCGATTCCGACCTTGCGACTACGGGCCGATTACCTCGCGATTGCGACCCTGGCCTTTTCAGAAATCATTCGCCGCATCACGACCAATCTCGATACGGTGACGGGCGGCACGAACGGAATCACGAAGATCCCGCGTCTGATCACGTTCGACCCCCCGAATCCGTTCGCGAATGCGATGGTGGTCTTGGGGGCCGGGGCAGCCCTCGTGCTCGCGGCGTTCCTCGTCCTGAGTTTCATCGAGGAATCCCCGTGGGGACGCGTCCTGCGGGCGGTCCGCGAGGATGAGGTCGCGACGATGGCCCTGGGGAAGAACACCCTGTTGTTCAAGATCGAGGCATTCGGGATCGGCGGCGCCCTGATGGGGCTCGCGGGAGCCCTGTTCACGCTGACGATTCCCTACCTGGAGCCATCCAACTTTGCCCCCGCCCTGACGTTTTCGATCTGGGTGATCGTCATCGTCGGCGGTGCGGGAAACAACCGTGGCGCGATCCTCGGCGCGTTCCTCATCTATGGCATGGAATGGGCTTCGGTCATCCTAAAAGATTACGTGCCGACCGCGTTCAAGAACACGATCTTCTACACGCGGCTCATGATCATCGGCGTGTTGCTCATTGTACTGATCATTTACCGTCCCCAAGGTCTCCTGCCCGAGAAGAGGCGTGTCCTCAAATGAGCGCCGCGTACCCTCTGGGCCCGAATGCGATCCTCGAGGTGCGAGAGATCGAGAAGTCGTTCGGGGGGATCCGAGCCGTCGATCGATGCAGCTTGGTTGTGGCCCCCCGATCGGTCACGGGACTCATCGGACCCAATGGGGCCGGCAAGTCGACTCTCTTCAACATCATCTCCGGGCTGTACCGCCCCGACGGAGGCGAGATCTGGTTCGGCGGCGTTCGGATCGACGGCCTCCCTCCGTACGGAATCGTCCGACTCGGCTTGGCGAAGACGTGGCAGATCCCCCACGAACTCAAGAAATTGACCGTCCTGGAGAACCTCGTCCTGGCGGCCAAGGATCATCGGGGGGAGAGTTTGGTCAACTTGTTCTTCAACCCATCCGGGATCCGGAAGGACGAGAGGCGACTTCGCGAGCAGGCCCGGTCCATCCTCGCCTTGACCCAGCTGTCGAACCTCGCCCACGAGGAGGCGAGTTCGCTCTCGGGCGGCCAGAAAAAACTTCTGGAACTGGCTCGGGTCCTCATGACGGAACCGGCGCTCGTCCTCTTGGACGAACCGGTGGCCGGCGTCAACCCGACCCTCGCGGCGAGCCTGATGGACTTGATCGAGCAGCTCCGTCAGGGGGGCACGACGTTCTTCCTCATTGAGCACGACATGAACGTCGTGATGAAGCGATGTGACACCGTCATCGTGATGCACCAAGGCAGAAAAATTGCCGAAGGTCCTCCCGACGCGGTCCGCAAGGATCCGGTTGTGATTGACTCCTATCTGGGAGGCTGACGGTGCTCCTCGAAGTGCACGACCTGTATTCCGGATACGGCGAGATGGAAATCTTGCATGGAGTGTCGATGACCCTCGATCAGGGCGAGCTCGTCACAATCATTGGTCCCAACGGAGCGGGCAAGTCGACGCTGATCAAGACGATCTTTGGTCTTTTGAAACCGAAGAAGGGACAGATTACGCTGCGGGGAACCGACATCACGGGCCTTGACCCGCGAAGTCTTGTCCTGAAGGGTCTCACGTATGTGCCCCAGCTGAACAACACCTTCCCGACGTTGAGCGTGATGGAGAACCTGGAGATGGGCGCCATTTCGCACCGTAAGTCTCCGATTCCCCTTGTCAAGGGCCGCGCCCGGTCGTCCGAGACCGCATTCGTGATGATGAACGATGCCCAGATCCGAAAGCGCGCGAGGCAGGTGATCGAGCTGTTCCCGAACCTAGGGGCCAAGGTCTGGGAGCGCGCCGGTTCCCTGAGCGGGGGCGAGCAGCAGATGGTCGCCCTGGCCAAGTCCCTCATGATTGAGCCGGAGATCCTCCTGGTCGACGAACCGTCGGCTGGACTGGCTCCCAAACTCGTGGACATGGTCTTCGCGAAGATCCGCGAGATTAACGAGCGCGGCACCGCCGTGGCCCTGGTCGAGCAGAACGCGAAGAAGGCCCTCGCCCTCGCGAATCGAGGATACGTCCTGGAGATGGGGCGCAACCGCTTCGAGGACACCGGCCAGGGGTTGCTTCACAACACCGACGTGGCCCGGATGTACCTCGGCGGATAGGGCCAGCACCTTCGGTGAGCAGCGAGGAAATAAGAAAAGGGGTGAGGGGACCGCTTTCAGTCCCACCGACCGAACGCCACGCTCTGGAGACCCGACAGGAAACCGTTGGAGCGGCTCTCCGAGCGCATGACGGAGGACCCACCAATCGTCCCGAGCGAGCCGACGAGCGCCTCAGTGTAGAAGGCCCTCCGGGTGATTCCGAACGAGCTGTTCACGCCCCAGATCTCGTAGCTGCCCACGCCCGGGTCGTTCGTCGTGTTGAGGTTCTCCGAGCCGGCTGCGCCCTCCCAATTGATAGCGCCACCGCTTGCGATCGTCGTCACGGCCTTGGACCAATCGCCACCGTTGATCACCGTTCCGCTGGGACCGGAGACTTCCCGCAGGTGCGCCTTGATCGAGGCACCATCGACGGCCCCGGCCTTCTGCGCCGCGAGGGCGATCAGGTACACAGCGTCGTACGAGTGGGATGCGTAGAGCACCGGGGTCCGGTTGAAGTACTCGGCTTTATAGCGAGTCGAGAAGGCGTCGTATAGCGACGAGATGGGCGCCGCAGGCGCGGTACCCCAGACCTTCGTGACGTCGACCCCGACGGCATGGATCTGATCGATGAAGACCTGGTCATCCAGACCCTCAGAGAACACCCACTGGGTATTCCAGGAGGGGTTGCTCGAGAGGCCCTGCTGCCATTGTTTCATCAAGGTCAGCCCGGTGTCCGGATATCCGACAAAATAGACCACCGGGGGATTCGTCAGGAACAGCTGGTCCAGTGCACCCGAGTAGTCGGACAGTTTCTCCTCGATGACGACCGTGCGGTTGACCTTGCCGCCGTACGCTTCGAACTTGGTCTTGAAGTTCGCTCCGAGGCCGTTGCCGTACGCATTGTTGATGACGATGACGTTCGCGTACTTGAACGTAATATGCTCCGTCGTGTTCTTGTAGAGATAGCTCCCGGCGACTGCCCCTTGGAGCGCATCCGAGGAAATCGTCCGCGCGAACCAGCCCTTCGTGACGGTCAGGTCGGACAACTTGACAGACGTGGCGGAGGGGGACACCATGGCGACGCCATTGTCCGATGCGATCGGCAGGGCCGCGAGCGATCCGCCCGAGAACTGAGCACCCACGATGGCGTTGACGTGATTCACAGTGACGAGCTTGGATGCCGCCGCGGCGGCGGCCACCGTGTTCGTCTGGTCGTCCTCATGGAAGATCTCGATCTTCTGGCCGAGGACGCCTCCTGCAGCGTTGATCTCCTTAACCGCGAGATCGGCGCCCAGCTGATCGCCGGGCCCGAAGAGGGAAAGGCCTCCGGTCAGGGAGAGCATCGTCCCGATCCTCAGCGGCGCTTTGGCCCCGGCATTGAAAACCCCGCCCAGGACGGCCGCCGCTAGGACGACGACCACGACGACGATAACCGCGACCACGATCCACACGGCCTTGCTCTTCGGAGCTGGCGTTGGTGCCGCTCCCAAAGAAGACGACTGCTCCTCCATAGTAACCCCGGGCCACATGTGAAGTCATGGTTTTAAACGTTCTGGCGGGCCACCGTGCGCGACGGCTTTTTGGTGCATTTTTCGAACCACTACCCAAGCGACGGTTGCACCGATCCTCACTCAAACAAGGTGGTCCGCTTCGCGGGGCTACGCGGGTCTCTCTCGGCGGAAAATCAGGTACGCGACAAAGCCGAAGATCGGGAGAGCGAACGCGACCGCGAACCAGAACGGCCCTCTCATGCCGCGAAGCCGTGCGTCCTGATGCACCCAGAGGGCGACCAAGACAAACGCGAGGTACAAGCCGAGGAGGAACAACCAGAACACGATTGGCGACGTCGGCGCCGCAGCCTGGAATGGGAGGGTAGATTCCGGAAAAGCGACGGGCGAGGTGGTCCCTCCTGCGCGGTCCGCTCGGGGCGGATGAGGCCAGGAATATTTATACCATGTCAAGACCGCGAGGAGGCGGTTTGTGGCTCGCCTCAATCCGGTATCCATAGGTCCGTGTCCCCGAACCCGAGAACATTTTTACCGGACAGCCCGTTCGCACTCCGCGGATTGCGGCGGGACGTATTTGGCTCAGCAGCTCACCACGGGCGCCGTGTTGCTCATCGTCGGCACGGTCCTCACCATCGTCGGGGTCATCTTCTTCCCTTTCCTCTGCATCGGTGTGCCGCTCCTGGTCGTCGGACTGATCCTCATTTTCGCGGAAGGCGATCGGGTCACGAAACCGCCATTCCTCCCGTATGCGCGGTACGGACCGAGCCCGCCATACGCGCCGTATGCAGCCATGCCTCCCGCGGCTGGGCCGTCGAGACCGCCGGACGCCGAATCTGCCTCCCAGACTTCGCCGCCAACCCGGTACTGCGTGAACTGCGGAGCCGCCCTCACCGCCGGCGCGGCCTTCTGCGCCCAATGCGGCGCTCCGGTCCAACGGTAGGCGACGCCGGCCCGCGATGCCTTTATGGCGACCCATCTCTCTTCCGCGCGCGGTGGACCGATGAAACGGTCGGATGTCTCGGGCTTCTACAAGAAGACCGCCGAGGAGCGATGGCAGATCATCCGTGACTTCGGGGAGCTCGAGTCGTCCGAAATCGAGACGATCCGGAACACCGGGGCGTTACGCTTCGAACAGGTCGACCACATGATCGAGAACGTGGTCGGCGCCATGCCCATCCCCCTCGGCATCGCGGTGAATTTTCGAGTCAACGGGAAGGACTACCTCGTCCCGATGGCCATAGAGGAACCGAGTGTCGTCGCCGCGGCCTCGAATGCGGCGCGGATGGCGCGGGAACAGGGCGGCTTCACGACGAGCGGCTCAGGGCCGATCATGTTAGGCCAGATCCAACTCGTCGGGGTGACGGATCCGAACGGCGCGCGGATCACGATCCTCTCCCATCGGGACGAGATCCTCTCGATCGCGAACGAGAAGGATCCCATGTTGTTGAAGGTCGGCGGCGGTGCGAAAGACATCGAGGTCCGGGTCGTCGAGACGAAGCGGGGCCCGATGGTGATCACCCACCTGGTCGTCGACTGCCGGGACGCGATGGGTGCGAACGCTGTCAACACGATGGCCGAGGCCGTTGCCCCGCATCTCGAGAAATGGACCGGAGGCCGGGTGTATTTGCGAATCATATCCAACCTGGCGGTCCGCCGGCTGGTCAGGGCACGGGCGGTCTTCGCAAAAGCAGTTCTCAAGACCGACGATCTCTCGGGAGAGGAAGTCGTCGAGGGCATCCTCGAAGCGTATGCCTTCGCGGATGCAGACCCGTTCCGCTGTGCGACTCACAATAAGGGGATCATGAATGGCGTGGACGCGGTCGTCGTCGCGACCGGGAATGATTGGCGAGCGATCGAATCCGGTGCACATGCGTACGCGGCGTGGAAATCCGGCGGGTATCGATCCTTGACGACCTGGGAACGGGATGCCAACGGAGACCTGGTCGGAACCATCGAACTCCCGATGGCCGTTGGACTCGTGGGTGGAGCGACCGCGGTCCATCCCACGGCCAAGGCGAATGTTCGACTCCTCGGCGTGAAGAGCGCCCAGGAGCTCGGCGAAGTGATTGCCGCGGTCGGACTGGCACAGAACTTCGCAGCCCTTCGCGCCCTCGCCACCGAGGGAATTCAGCGGGGACATATGTCCCTCCATGCGCGCAACATCGCGGCATCGGTCGGAGCCGTCGACGGAGAGGTGGATCGGGTTGTGGAAGTCCTCGTGAAAGAACGCAAGGTCCGGATGGACAGGGCCAAAGAAGTCCTCGCCGAGTTACGTGCAAAGAAAACACGTTGAGTAATATATCGAGATAGATATTATTCCAATGCTATGAGTATACCAGATTGCTATAATTAATTAGATAGTAACTCATGTATCGCGATTTTTCTCTGAAACACCGAAATTCCGTTCTTCCATGCTATTTTGTCTCACGAAGTGCGATGCTCGACCCGTTTGGTATTCTCGACACCGGATAAAAATCAGCCCCGTTTTCGATGAACGTCTCTATGAGAGAACGCAATCTCCACGAGTTCCCGCGTCAGACTTTCGTCCGACCGACAGTCTATTGTAGTATGAGGTGCCTTCGGCGGCCGGGATGGGCACGGTTCGCGTAGCGCTATACACGAGAGTTTCGACCGAGGACCAGGCGAAGGAAGGATTCTCCCTCGGGGCGCAACGGGAACGCCTCGAGGCGTACTGCCTGGCGCGCGATTGGGCGGTGGTCGCCCGATACGTCGATGACGGTCATTCGGGGCGCAACACCCGACGGCCCGCGTACGAGAAAATGATCGCGGAACGGGACCGCTGGGACGCGATCCTCGTGATCAAGATGGACCGGATCCATCGAAATTCCCGTAACTTCATGGAGATGATGGACAACCTCGGGGAATGGGGGAAGAACTTCGTCTCCGCGACGGAGTCCCTCGACACGTCAACGGCCATGGGACGGTTCGTGATGGACATCATCCAGCGGATCGCCCAGCTCGAGTCGGAACAGATCGGCGAGCGGGTGTACATGGGGATGTCCCAGAAGGCGAAGGAGGGGCCGGGGATCCTCGGATTCCATCCTCCGCTCGGCTACGACCTTGCCGAAGGCCGACTCGTGCCGAACGAGCGTGAGGCGCCCCTGGTGCGGGAGATGTTCACGCGTTGCGGGGAGGGTCGGACTCTGGAGGAGATCGCTGCCGGGTTGAACGAAGAGGGATACCGCACGAAACGAGACACCGAATGGACACCGGTCAAGGTCTACCGCATCCTCCACAACCCCGTCTATGCCGGGTTTCTGCGCTGGGATGGGATTGTGCGCCGGGCGGAACACGAACCGGTTGTCACGGTGGATGTATTCAACGCGACGCAAGAGGGCCTGCGATCCCGCGCTCTCCTGTCCAACGCCCGCTCGCCGCCAGTCCATCTGGACGCAGATGCGGAAGCAGCACTCGTTCTAGCGGAGGCTTGAGCCTTGGAGGGACGGTGTGCGCGTTGCTGGTCCTCCAAGAGCCTCGTGAGTCTTGAGGTCGATGCGAACCCTCGCGCGGATCCGACGATCCGCAAGGAGAAAGTCACTCTGTGCAAGCACTGCGCGGACGGAGCCCCCGCCGATGCCCTCCTGTTCTGGGAGGTGTATATGCGGTTCGGATCCACACGCGAGCTCCTGCAACACTACTCCTCGGAAACGGAGGAGGAGGCCCTCCGCAAGCTGTGCGTCGAGCGGGACCTGAATGAGCGGGAGGTGATCCGCCGAGCGAGAGGGCAGCAAAGCGCGGACGCGCTCAATAGTGCGGTGAAGAAAGCGAATGCGTTCCTTACGTATGCGAGCCCGTACGGCTACGACTACGTGAACGGGATCCTCCAGGTGAAACAGGAAGAGGCGCGCGTGGTCTCCTTGATCTTCCGCCGGTACCTTGAGGGAAAGGGGATCGCAAAGATCTGCCAGGAGCTGAACCGCGACGGATACAGAACGAAGACCGGCCGTGCATGGGCCAGCCAGACGATCGCGAACATCCTCAGCAACCCCGTGTACTGCGGCCTCTCACGATTGAACGGAGGAATCAAGCGCGGGAAACACGACGCGCTAATCGAGATCGAGACGTTCAATCGCGTCCAGAACGAAATGCAGCGGCGGATCCGTCGGCCCGACCAGAGGAGAGCGGATACGCCACAGCTCCGACTCGAGGACTACAGGGAGTAGGCGGTCCGGATCGGACTGGCGCCTGTCCGATCGTTACCGGGTCGGAAGTGAAGCCCTCAGGTGGATTCGAACTCGGGCGGATGAAGAATGAATGCTTGGGCGTCACGAATTTTTGAGATTGCCAAACCAGGACTAGGTCTCGATTGTGATTATTCAGCCCCTGATTAGGTTGTGCCATTCAAGTCGAGATCGAGCTAATGTTCGGCCCTAAGGTTAGCTTCCCTACCCTGATTACGACTAGCCAACATTGGAAATGTTCTTACCCGAGACCAGCTAAAGATTGGCTCCTTGAAGCCTCAAGCTCCCGGCAACTTGCCGAGGTTTCGCACCCGCGAACGGAACCTTCGAGACGCCGCCCTTTCCAGTTTGATGCTCGCGGTCATTTTCGCCGCGATAATCGGAGCCGGGCAACTGAGGGCGTTCTTGACGAAATCGCCGGCCATCGTCCTAGAGAATCCAGATGTCAGCCATTTGGACATAGGTATTCCCCCGCCGGACCAGAAGCTACACGTTTATCTTGCCTTCAAGTTGCACAACTTCGGCGACGCAGACGGATACGCCCATGTCGGTTTATTCATCAACGGATCAGTGCATTGGTCGCGAACCTACCTGGTTAGGTTCGGGATGGTTTTGCCCGTCGAGGAGGCTGCCGTGATCGAATGCCGACCACTCGACAGCTGTTTTGATTGGTGGCAAGTATCCGTTCTCAGGCTGGTCTGGACGGTCCGTGCTCTGTTCTCGTCTTGATTTCGATGAATTCGACAAGACTCGAGGGCGTAGTCATGAAGTACAGCCATCTACGTTCGGTAGACCGAACCGCAATGGGAATCCCTCGGCCGTCGGGTTGACAATCCATAGGACTATATGGGCACATAATTCTATGAGTTTTGATCCCATGCCGAAGGGCGCTCGAGATCTGACGACAATTCAATTGACGGCGGACACGCGCGATCGATTGTACCGCCTGAAGTTCCGAAAGACCTATGACGAGTTCCTGCAAGAGCTCTGTGACCTCTATGACGAGTCCGACCCAAAAGCACGGAAATGAGCATTCGGCTGGAGTTTAGCTGATACGTATATTTTCGTATGCGTTTTTGTAACAGCTATACAAACCGTACGTTCGGCCTATTTCGTCTGATTTCCGCATCCCGGTGATAGAGTTATGACCGCGCCCGCCGATTCTCCGAACGCGGATGACAAGTTGGGTAGAGAAGTACCGACCCAAGGATCTTGACGATGTCGCCGGAAATCCGACCGCTGTCGCGGAACTCCGCAAATGGGCGGCCGCGTGGCAGCGGGGGCGTCCAGAGAAACATGCGGTGATCCTCCAAGGTCCGCCGGGAATCGGGAAGACGAGCGCGGCGCTCGCCCTCGCGCACGAGATGAGCTGGAGCGTCGTCGAGATGAACGCCTCCGACAGCCGGAATGCGGATGCGATCCGTAAGACCGCGACGCGCGGCGCGGTCCTGCAGACGTTCAGCGAATCCGGCGAATTCCTCCGGACGAACCAGGGAGGCCGCAAACTGATCATCCTCGACGAGGCCGACAACGTGTTCGGGCGGGAGGACCGCGGCGGCATCGGTGCGATCGTCGAGACGATCCAGGCGAGCGGCCAGCCCATCATCCTCATCGCGAACGACTACTACGGGCTTACCCGGCGATCCTCGTCTCTGAAGCGATTATGCAAGACCATCAAATTTCAAGCCATTCACGATGACGCAATGAAAAACATACTTCGCACCATTGCCTCCAAGGAGGGGGTCGATGTCGCTCCGGACGTCCTCGAGGTGATCGTCGAGCGGGCCGCGGGAGATCTGCGGTCGGCGATCAACGACCTCGAATCGCTCGCGATCGGGAAGAAGGCGGTTCGAAGCGGGGCGACG
>Ga0209803_1001188_pt1 | contig 17146 bp, 15 predicted proteins | sample GraSoiAngelo_138_FD_185895 | JGI IMG/M metagenome (GOLD analysis project Ga0209803, IMG submission 185895) | Grasslands soil microbial communities from the Angelo Coastal Reserve, California, USA - 14_0929_09_40cm (SPAdes) (version 2) | ecosystem: Environmental > Terrestrial > Soil > Grasslands ...
CCCGGTGGTTCGTGGACGCGATTCATCGCCTTCTGGCCCAAATGACCGAAGGCGACTCCGACGACGCCCCTCTTCTTCGTCGCTTCGTGCGGGCGATCGCCGAGATCAGGTAGACCCCTCTTTGTAGTCAGACTTAAACCTTCTTCGACGGTTGCGCGGCCATGGCCGCGGTCCCGCCGGTCCCCGGTCCTGAGCCGCTTCGCCTCCCGCACGGCAGCGTCCGCGGGACGATCGCGATCTTCGTGACCGCGACGTACGGGTATATCCTGCTCGTGGGAAGGAGCGTTCCGGCGGTCGTCGTGAATGCAGTCGTCGTTGTGATCGCCTTCTACTTCGGAACTCACACGGCGACCTCCCGGCCCGCGGTCCCGCCGGGGCAGCCGGTCCCGCGACCTCCCCGCCTCGTTCGGGCCCTCCTGCTGATCGGCTTCGCGGGCCTCGCCCTCTGGTTCCTCGGCCAGCGTCTGTCTCCCGCGGACGTCCCGCTCCCACTCGTGGCGGTCCTCGAGGTCCTCGCGGGGTATGTGCTCGGGATGACCGCATCGTGGCTCGTCCACCGCAGGGCCCACATCTCGACGGTCCGGACGCGGTTGGCGACCGCGTTCCGCGATGTCGTCGCGGCCGGTGCCTTGGGCCTGACCGCATACATCTGCTATTCCTTCTTGACGGGAGGGACCAGCATCTTTGCGAGTCGCACAGAGGACGCCCTCTCCCTCGTCGTCACATTCTACTTCGGATCTCGTGTGATCGGCCACTGAAAACGCGGCGGGGATTCTCCGAGACCCAGCCGATTTCCGGTGCCGCCGCACAGCATGAATTTCATTTTGGATAGGCGGCGGGGAACGTATTTAGCCGATGCGGGGAACGAACGCCATCGCCCACGATGGACGCCGGCACGATTGCGATCGCCCTGATCCTGGTCTCCTGCGCCGTCGGCTTCGCCTGGGGACGGCGTCACGCCCGTCAATGGGCCACAACCCGCCGAGGATGGACGTGCCAGGTGTGCGGCCAACCGAACGAAGTCGACCTGGAGCAATGCTGGAGCTGCGGTCGGGACGCCGGCGACACATCGCACGACCCGAGCCACATTCCGCTCGCCCATCGATGGCCGTGCTTGCGGTGCACGGCGTGGAACGGGATTGCACGTCGCGATTGTTGGCGGTGCGGCGGCATCCGTGCGTTCAGTGGATCTCCGGGGCTTCCTCCAGGACATCGCGCTCCCGCATCTCCCGGCGCTTCCAGCCTTCGAGCTCCCCGACGAAGTGCGGGAGCAGCCTCATGGAGACGTAGGAATTCATGAGTGGGATGCCGAGCTGCTCCGAGAACACGAGCAGGTTGACCGCATCGTTGTAGCGGATCTGCATCTTCATGTTCTCCGTGTACAACTCGTAGAAGAAGAGACCCCACAGGGCCTCCTTCGCAACGTGCAATGCGCGCCGCAGGCGGCTCACGCGGTCCTCCGATCAAAGCGGATGGGATGAGCCGGGCTAAACGTTTTCCTTCGAGACCCGATGGGCTTTAGCACCCAACGGCGTTCCTGCGTCCGTGGCAGACTTCGACTGGGGCGTGACTGGCGTCCTCGCCGTTGCGGTGTTCTTCCTCGCGTGGTACTACGCGGCTTTCGTCTACTCGCGTCGACTCGCAAGACGCGTCGCGACGGAGCTCAAGGACGCGGTGTTGAGCCTCGGAGGGACCTCGAACGTTCGTTGGTTTGGGACTACTGCGTTCCGCATGACAACAGAGGAGGCCAACCCGCCGTTCCGGCAGGTCTCCGTCACGGTCACCTTGCGACCGCGGGAGATGCCGATCAACTGGGCGGTCGGGACCGCGCAAAGGCGGCGGGATGCCGCCTTGATCGAGGCGTCCCTCCGAGCGAATCCTCGGGTCGCATTCGAACTCATCGATCCGTCGACTCGAATTGGACGACGACGAACCCGCGCGAAATCGGATTGGGTGACGCTCTCCCTTGACAGCCGCGAATTCCTCCTGTCGGCGGAGGATGACACCGCCGCGCGCCATCTCATCGAGAGGCTCGGGGCGGAGACGTTCAAGCCCATCATGGCCCTCAACGTGACTGCGGGAAGCGAGTCAGGCATCGCAACGTCCGTCTCCGTGGAGCCAGGCGACGCGGGTCGGGGCCTCGCGGCCATCCGATCGCTGGCCGAGCGCCTCGTCGGCTAGTGGCAGCGAGCCCGTTCGAGCGGCGCCAGGAGGAGTTCGAGCAGCGTCTCGGGGCCGCGGTGCATGAACCGCATGTCGACCATGCGTTGGGTCTCGTCGCACCGATGCGCCGTATGGAGGACAGTGTAGCGTTTCGTCCGGAACAACCCGTAATTGGCGGAACCGAAGGCGAACGAGGCCTGATGACCTCCGATCCGACTCGTCCCGAGCCGCGGGTCAACGAGCTTCGGTGGCGGGATCGACCCGCGAGCCGTCCGAACGGTCAGCTCGATCGCCCGTCGCGCCTTCTCGTCGACAAGGAGAGCGGACGCCTGGCCTTCCTGGGCCCAGCGGACGCCTTCCCACGGGATCGTGTAGTCGATGTCCATCGGCGCTCGCCCGAGTCGCAGGTCCCAGTTTTCCGGAAGCGGAAGGACGACGAAGTTCGAAGGGCCAAGGACGAAGTGGGTCGCGGCCACGACGTGCTCGCGTGTCGTCGGCTTCATGCGACGCCCGCCAACTCGGCGGCGAAGGACGGGGTGTACGACACCATATCCTCGGAGACCCGACGGACCATGTCGACGCCGGTGACCTCGGACGGGTACAAGGGAATGTACGAGCAGACGAGCGGGCCGAGGTCCCGATACAGGACTTTCATGTACCCGATCTGCTCGGCGTGCTTGTTCGCGAGGTACTCTCCCGCCCCGGGTTGCAACGCAATCTCGGACCGGAGGACTTCGTTCACCACGACGCCGCCGATCGGGATGTTGAACTTTTGGACCATGCCGATGAAGCGCCGCACGACGGCGATCGGGAGGGCGAGCGGCAACGTCACGAAGAAGAAGGCCGTCCGCTCCGGGTCCACGAGGACGCTTTTCGCCTTCTCGAATCGTTCGTTCATCGACAGGAGGTCGGCCATGAGCGGGTCCTTGCGCACCTCCTCCATGACTTTCTCCTTGCGGAACGAAAGCTGGACACGCATGCCGAGCGCTTGCTTCCTGGATTCGATCATTCGAGTTAGCCAGAGTCCGTAGATCTTGCTGAGCCCGATGAGGCGCACCGCATTCGCGACCGCGGCGGTGTCGAAGATCACGCGGTCGTACGACTCGCCTTCCTTCAGGATGTAGTCGACCATCCGGTCGAACATCGCACTCTCTTCGAACGCCGGATTTGTCGTCGCGATCTCGATGAACGGCCGCGCATCAAGGGGAATGTCCGCCCACTTGAGGAACTCCTTCACCCGACCGCGGATCGAATTGCGGTAGCGCTCGACCACCTCGGAGGTCTCGACCTCGACGGCAAACACATTCTTCGCGCCCTTAACCTCGATCGGCCCGCCACCAGAAAGAGGCTGACCGAACAAGCTCGACAGGGAATGCACCGGGTTCAGGGACGCGATGAGGACGCGTTCTCCCTGCGATGCGTAGTGGTAGGCGAGCCCCGCTGCCGCGACGGTCTTCCCGACGCCGCCTTTTCCTCCGGTGAAGATGTACCGCAACTTCGGACGGTCTTGGATGAGTTCGGGGAGCGTCGCCATAGACACCTCAGAGCGCCGGGCCGAACAGCAGGTCCTGCGAGACCTTTTCGATCATGTCGAGGCCGCGCGGCTCGCGCGGGTACATGGGGAGCATCGCGACGACCTTGCCGGCGAACTTCGAACGGATCTCGTCGAGGTACTTGCGTTGCATCAGGACACGGTTCCGGAGGAACTCTGTTGCCTCACCGCCTTTGGCATCCGCGAGTTCCGCGGGATACACCTGATTCACGATGAGCCCTGCCATCTGGAGGCCGAGCGCGTCGAACATCTCGAGGGCCCGCTCCGTGTCGAGGATCGCCATGCGCTCCGGGATCAGGACCATGAAGAACGAGGTGCGCCGCTGGTCCACCATCAGGTCGGTGAAACGGGTGATCTTAGTCTGGATCTCTTGGAGTTCCCGGAGGACTTCGTCCTCGGAGACCTTGCCCCCCTTCAACGTCGCGGCGACGGCCTCGTACTCCTGCGCCTTCTCGCGGGCCTCCGTGATCTTCCCGACCCATTTGCTCAAGATCCCCGCCATCGCGATCATCCGCACGCCGTGTCCGAACGGCGGCATGTCGAAGACGTAGAGGTCGTGGCCGCTCGTCGAGACGAGATCGGCCATCGCATCGTACGTGGCGGACTCGTACATCGCTGGTTCCGCGGACGTCGAGTCGATGTACTCTTCGATCTCCGTCGGAAGTTCGGTGAGGCCATACATGGTGAGGATCTTCTGCTTGACCTCCGCCTGGTAGTCGGCCACCCGACGATCCGCGTCGATCTCCACGACATCCAGGTTCGGAACGACGCGGATCAACCCTTTCCCGAAGATGTCCCGGTCGAAGATGTCGCTCAAGCTCGCCTGCGGATCCGTCGAGAAGCAGAGGACCTTCCGATTCCGCTTCGCGGCCATGTAATGGCTCAGCCCCGCGCTGCACGTCGTCTTGCCGAGGCCCCCCTTCCCCGCGAAGATCACGATTCCCTTGTCGCCTTTCTTCTCAAAGAACGAGGAAAGGCCCATCGATTCCCTCAAAACACTTGGTCGGTGAAGTCCCGTTCGCGGAAGACCCGCTGCTTCCAGCTCTTGATGTTCGGGACGGCGTACGGGAGGATCCGTAGAGAGTAATACGGGGGAATGACTGGGACCCCGAGCATGTCGCCAAGCGTGATGAACATGAACAGGTGCTCCAGATACATCCTCGTCCGCAGCGCGGCGGTGACGTGGCCGTGGGCCGCCATCCCATAGAGGACGCCTTTGACGCCCTCCTTGACCTTCTTGCTGCGACCTTTCGGTTTCGCCGGGTCCTTCGATTCCGTCATCTGCCCACTCCTTCGACCCACCGCATCCGCGCCGAGCCTATGAGCGTTGTCCGAACTCGCCGCTATCGCTCCCGGGTACCGCCATCCGCCGCCGCGGGCGCTTTGACTCGGGCTTCTGCCTTGCTCGAGAGGTAGCTGCGGAACAGGCGGATCGCCATGGATAGCCCGACGAGGAACAAGACCGCGCCGATGACGACGAAGACCGCGTTGATTCCGAGTGCGACGAGCGCGTATGGCGCTTTGTTGATCGGTGCCCGGACATTCCCGAATATCCCGGTCGAGCTGCCGTTCAGGTAATCGACCACGGCTTTCGTGAAGAAGTAGACCTGCCAGGCGAGCGCCGCCAGCGTCGTGATGATCATGAACACGGCAGGAATGAGCGAGTACCGCGTCGGAGCGCGGACCTTCGCGAGGTGGATCGTAATCAACATGATCGCGAGCCCGGCGAGGAGCTGGTTCGATCCGCCGAAGTACAACCACAGCGCCCACCAGCTCCCGGAAACGGCGAACGCCCACGGGATGCCCAAACCGACAACGGTGGCAACGTGTTTGTTGCCGAAGACCCGGAAGCGGCCTTCCGACCACGTCTCGGCCGATACGAGGCGGAAGAAACGAGTCACGAGGGCCTGCACCGTTAGCGCGTAGATCACCAGGACCAAACCGAAGAATACCGTCAGCGTAGCGCCGGCCGCCGCCCGCCCCCCGAGGAACGGGGAGGTCAGCACGATCGCCCCTTCGACCCAGGAGGGATAGTTCCCTTGCGCGAAGAAGCTCGGTGCAAGGACCATGTAGGCGATGAGGGAGACCAACGCGAGGAGCCCCTCGGAGAGCATTGCGCCGCCGCCGACGGGGAGGGCGTCCGTCTCGATGTCCAGTTGCTTCGACGAGGACGAGCTACTCACGAGGCTGTGCCAACCCGAGATCGCGCCGCACGCGATTGCCACGAAGAGGATGGGCCAGAGGGGTCCGGTGTCGGCCTGAAAGAGAATGGGACCCGGCGGCATCGTGACGGAGATATTCGTGAATGGCGTCGCGAGGGCGCCCACGAGGAGGAGGATGATCGCGGCGTACGCCGGATAGAAGGCGAGATAGTTCGTGGGCTGGACGAACAAGGGTGTCGGCAAGACCGCGGCTGCGTACAAGATGAGGACGGCGAGGAGCGCCCAAGCGGGGACGGTCCAGTCTCCAAGGGGGAGGACGGTCGGGAAGGAACTGGGCCATTGCGCGGAGGTGTAGACTCCGATCCAGATGCTCAGCACGACGAGGGCCAGCCCGATCCCGGTGACCGCGAAGACGTTCATCTTCACGCGGTACAGGAGTTGGCCGCACAACACCCCCGCGAAGATGATCCCGACCGTCGCGATGAACGTCCCCGGGTACTTGCTCCAAAAAACAGCGATAAGGGCGATGAAGGCGGCCGAGATGATGATGAGATAGAACAGCACGAACGCGAGGAGGTTCGTCCGCCCCTTTGCGCCCGTGAACTCATAGGTGATCGGACCGAACGAGCGGCCCTCTTTCCGGACGGAGAGCATCATCGCCCCGTAGTCCTGCAACCAGCCGATGAAGAAGTTCCCGCCGATAATCCAAATCAGCGCCGGAAGCCATCCAAACTTGATCCCGATGAACGGCCCGAGGATCGGACCGAGGGCCGCGACGCTTTTGAATTGGTATCCCCAAAGGACGTACCGACTGACGGGGAAGTACTCCACGCCGTCCATGTACATGTGGGCGGGCGTGGTCCGCTTCGCGTCCGACCGCCACACACGGCGGTCGATCCACTTCCCGTAGCCCCAGTACGCGATCCCATAAAGAACAATCGTCGCCACGACCCACAAGAACGGTGTCCCTAGAAAGTCGGCCACGTACTCGCCTCCTCTACCCCGAGCCCCCTGTCAGAGGCTGCCGTGGATAATCGTCTCAGGGCGCTTAAAAGTCACGTTTACCGGCCTCGCCGATTGGCCGAGCCGCGAGATGCCGGGTCGCGTTGCCCGCAATTCTCGCGCCCGAAAGCACTTAGGGTCGAAGGTCATCTTTCCTTCGTGGCCTCGAAGCCGCCGAAGGTCCAGCTCGTGGGCTTGCTCCCGGCCATCCTCAAGCCGTGCGGGCCCGCCTGCGCGCAGCCGTTCACCCAGCGGAACGTGGAGGCGCTGAGAGAGGAAGAGTGGCAGGAGACCCCGGGCTTCGTGCTCGAGAACGCGGAACGGGCGCATCACATTGCCGAAGACCTGTTCCGCGATTTCGGGGACAGCGTCCGGATCGAGGTCGTCGGACTGGACTCGCCGAGGGGCGTCTGGCTGGGCCTCCGGTACCGCATCGGCAAAGGATTCGCGGTCGTCGTGGATGGCCACGAGGTGTTTCGGGATCCCAAGGACTCGGGTCCGGTCAAGGATGCCGTGTCGCGGGCGCTCTCGACTCGTCCTTCCCGAGCGTGACGACTAGCCCGGCGTCTAGGCCGCGGCCCTCGCAAGTTCCGCTCGGAGCAGGATCGGGAGGCCGCCGAGCCACAGGATCTCGAAGACCAGGGACACGATCGAAGTCAACGTCGCCTCGGGCCCGAACACCGCGAACGCAAGGACAACGGTCAGCCCGAGGTTCTTGAACGACGAGAAGGCCGTGACGGCCACCCGGTCCGCCCACGGGACATGCAAAGTTCGCGTGACGACGAACACAAGTCCGCCGAGAAGGAAGGTCCGTCCGAACCCCAACACCGCGAGGGACGCGATGAGCTCAGGGTGGGCCAGCAAGGGACCTCGAGTCGAGCCGGCAATCGCGATCACGAGGAAGAAGAACGAGATGCTCACCGCACTGGTCCGGAACTCGGCGGTGCGGGACCACCGCCGAAAGAAACGCGACGCGACGAGAGGCACTCCTATCAGCAGGACCGTCTGCAAGACGAGCGCCTCGAACGGCGCGGTTTGATTCGTGAACGCCAAGGTGATCGCGGGCACGAGCCCGAGGCCCAGCACGTACAGAAGGGCGAGGGAGACCAGGGACCGTCGCGTATCCCCTTTGAGGATTGAGGTGATCGGCACGACGGCAATCGCCGGCGGGACGGCTGCCATGAGAACCCAACCATTCCGGATCTGGGGATCCGGACTCAGGACCGCGAACGAAAGGATGAGGCCGCTCAGGACCACGTAGCTCATCCCGAACGCGACGAGGAACCGTCGCAGCTCCTCCCGGGGCGAGATTCCGGAAATCGAGATCTCGGTCAGGGAGAACGTCATCCCGAGGATGAGGGCCACCTCCGCAATCTCTTTCGAGTACGCGGGAAAGCCGCCCGTGGCGAAACCGACGACGAGGCCCGAAGCCACCATCGTCGGGAAGCTGCGCCATGGGCGGAACACGGGGGCCCGAGATAGGCATCCGCGGAAAAGGCTGCCGCCTCAGAGGCTCACGAGGGCGGCGCCCACGATCGCGAAGACGACCGCGACCTTCTGCGGCATCGTCATCCGCTCGTCCATCCAGAGCCGTCGAACGAGGATTGCGACGACCGGATACGCAGTCGTCAGAGGCACCACGATCGCGATGGGACCGAGGCCGATGGCGAGGAATATGGTGATTCCAGCGATGCCGAACAAGAGAAGAGACGGAATCGCTTCGCGAATTCCGACGCGATCCCACGAGCCGCGATCCCGGAGTCTTGGCAGTGCAATCGCGAGGTAGAGCGGAGTCGAGACAATCACGTAAATCCCGGAGTTCCCCGCGAAGCCCAGTGCGTTGATCGCAAGCTTCTCGACGATCCCCCACGCGCCCCACATCAGGATCGCCAGGAGCATCGGCGCGAGCCACGCGCGGCCGACCGCCAGGTTGCCCGGGTGATCGTAGATCCCGAGGAGCACGGCCCCGAGCAGGAGGAACGCGATCGCGACGATTTGCAGCGGGACGAGAGAAGCGCCGAGGATCGCGACGGCGGCCGCGACCGTAATCACGGGGTACGCGGCCGTGAAGCCGCTGACCACGCTCGCGGTGCCGGACTCCATCGCCCGGAACCAGAAGACGGTCCCCAAGCACCCACACACCCCGCTCGCAATGCCGAACACGATCCCCTCGAGCGGGAGGTGGGCCCAGCCGGAGCCGAACAAGAACCACGCGGCGTAGATCGGCGCGTTACCGAGGGCGTACAGGACGAGCATCCGGGCTGATCCAAGCCGGACCGTCGGCTCTTTGGACAGGCCCTCGCCCACGCCGTAGCAAACGACCGTGAGCAGGGCGCAAACGAGCCAGAGCTCCATCTCGCCTCGCCTCGATTCGATTGTCTGGGTCTTGATCGTTCATGAACGCCCACTCCGCGCGTTTTTCCGCACGTCGGAAGGGTTCAGGCGAACCGAAGCCCCAGGGTTTCTTAAAGGTTCTTGCACAAAAGTCGTCAAATCGGCGAGTATCCGCGGAAGTTGCGACGCGGAATTGTTCTCGAACATACGCGGAGCTGTGCGCGGTTCTGAATTTGATTCCGGAGGAACCTTCATATGGGGACGGTGGCATCCTTTATCACGGGTGGGGCGGAGGCGGCTCCGCGTCGCTTTGGAGGCGGTTCGTATTCGGCAGATGCGCCTAGGCGTGATTTGTGGCTTCGTCGTTTTCGTGTTGCTCGCGTCCGCCTCGTTCTCATCGCCGGGCGTCACCACGAACGCAAAAGCCGCACAGGTCGACTTTCACATGGGGTTCCTGGAAGCCGTCGACTATCTGAATCCGTTCCGGGGTCTGAACGACCCGTCGTACGAACTGTACGGCTTCATCTACGACTATTTGTTTTCGCTCGACCAAGACGGACATCCGATCCCCAACATCGCCACGGACGCAAGCTGTGACCTGACCTGCCGGAACTGGACGTACGCGATCCGCCAGGGTGTAAAATGGTCCGACGGGACGGATCTTACCGCAGATGACGTTGCCTTCACGGTCAACTACAACATCCAAAACTTCCTTCATCTCTGGGCGTTCGAGCCGTACGTCAACCGAATTGTAGGATGTGCGCCCAACCAAGCGACCGGGTGCGGCGCGGTCATCACTGCGCCCTCGCAGGTCACCGTGTACTTCGATCGGCCGTTCGCTCCGGGCAAGATCATGTTCATCCCCATCATCCAGAAGGCGCAATGGCAAGGGATCTCGGCCCAGGCGGCCCAAGGGAGCTTCTTGAACTTGAACCCGATCGGTACCGGTCCGTTTTACGCGGACGCGACCATCGGGAGCCGATGGCAAAACTCGCAGCCGCTGTTGCTCCACAAGAACCCGAACTACCACCTCGGGGCGCCGAAAATCGACAATCTGTACATGGAGCAGTTCTCGGACGAAGCCACGCTCGTCGGGGCCCTCAAGGCGGGCGCGATCGACCTCGCGAAGCTCACGCCAAATGGATATCGCGCCCTCGCGAACACGCCAAACATCGAGCGCCAGACCTCCTTGCTGAGCACGCAGTACTGGAACGAAATCGGCTTCACGCAACTGAGCTCGAACAGCGTGAATAAGAAGCTGAACCCGGCCCGCTGGGATCAGAATGTGCGGCGGGCCCTCGCGATGGCGACGAACAAGGATTTCATCGTCTCGAACAAATACCTCGGATTCGGGACCCGGGGAGACACATTGGTCTCCCCGATCACACCATTCTGGTGGTACGATCCCACCTCCGAATCGGGCGTGAACTTGACATTCAATCTGACCAAAGCGAACCAGCTCCTGGATTCGGCGGGCTACTCGAGCTGGACGGGCGGCACTCCCGGGAGCGGCATCCGGATGGCTGCGCGGGACCTCACCTTCACGAACACGAATGGGCAGCTCGTGACGGTGCCCGTGGGCACGCAGCTCGTATTCACGATGGCCGTCCGCCAAGAATTCCAGCAGGAACAGGACACGGCCGCGTACCTCCAGCAGGAGTGGTCGAGTGTCGGGGTGCAACTCAACATCAAAGTAGAGCTCGAATCCGCGCTGTCCAACGACGTGTATGGCGGCGCCGTGGAAACCTACATCTGGTATTGGTCCGCGGATCCAGACCCGAACTACATCCTTTCAATCGAATCGGGCTTCACCCTAGACGGCTGGAACGACAACTACTGGAACAATGCGACGTACAACACCCTGTATGTCGACCAGCTCGCCGCAGCCACGAACGTCACCCAGCGACAGCAAATCGTCTATGCCGCGGAGAAAGTCAACTACGAAAGCGCGGTGTACATCATCTACATCTATCAGAACGGGACCTGGGCCTACCGGACCGATCGGTTCACCGGATGGGGCGACTGGACCGCACACCCATACCGACAGATGGACGCGTTCTGGGGGGCGAACCCGCTGTTCCTGGAGCTCACGCCCAGCGGAGGCCCCGTGAACAACTGCCCGACGACTCCGGTCATCCAGCCCGCGGGACCCGTCTCGACCTTCACGAACACGACGGTCACGTTCACCGGCACCGCGTCGGACCCGGACCAGAACCAGAACCTGACCTGGACCTGGAGCTGGGGAGATATGGGGTCGACGGTCCATCAGACGACGACGGCCGTCACCCAGGACACCGCATCCCACCAGTGGATCCTGCCCGGCACGTACAATGTCAGCCTCGCGGTGTTCGACGGGCAGTGCACGAAGACGTCCTCGAACGTCCGGATTACCGCGAGCACCCCACCGCCCGATGTCGGTTGGATCAACGGCACGGTCACGGATGCCGTGACGGCGCAACCGCTGAGCGGAGCGACCGTCTTGGTGGAGCCGGGAGGGTATGCCCAAGGGACCAATGCGACCGGAGCGTACTCGATTTCCGTGCCCGTCGGCACGTACGTGGTTGGGGCCGGCTCCGCGTTGTACGTCCCCAAGGTGCAATCAAACGTCAACGTGAGCCGCGGCAACACGACGATCGTGGACTTCGCCCTGACTCCGAACTTCGGGTGGATCGCGGGGACCGTCACGAGTATGGCAGGGGGCGGCGCGATCTCAGGTGCCGCAATCCTGATCTACGGGAACGGACAGGAGTTCGCCCTTTCGACGAACGCCCAGGGGAAGTACAACAAGAGCGTGGCGCCCGGCACGTATTCGGTCCGGGCCAGCGCGGACGGGTATATCGCGGTGAACAAGACGGGCCAGACGACGACCGCCGCGGCGACGCGGGTCGTCGACTTCCAACTCAGCCCCGTCCCGGCGGGCGGGACTGGAATCTCGACCCTGGTCTACGTGGGCATCGGTCTCGCGGCAATCGTGGCCATCGCCGTAGCCGTGTTCTTCCTCCGGATGAGGCGGCGGCGCGCGGACGAACAGGGGAAAATCGACATACCGCCGCGGCCGTAAAGGAGCTCGTGGGATGTCCCCGTACCGGGAGGCGGCGGTTCAGGCATGAACCTCCGCCGCTTCCTCCTTCGAAAAGCGGCGTACGTCCTGTTGACGGTCTTCTTCATCGCAGCCCTCAATTTCTTCATCTTCCAGATTCTGCCGGGCGATCCGACGCGCGTCCTGCTCCCGCGCGGGGGAACCTCGCAGATGGGGAGCGAAACCCTACGCCAGGAACTGCTCCACCAGTGGGGGCTCGATCAGCCCTTGACGACCCGGTTCTTGATCTACCTCCGTAACCTCTTCCAAGGAAACTTCGGGACATCGATCACGTATCGGCCCGGCATCTCGGCGATGGACGTGATCGCACCGCGACTCACCACGACCCTCGTCCTCGTCGGCGTCGCGACGGTCTTGACCATGTGGATGGGCGTTGTCCTCGGGCGCGTCTCCGGATGGCGGAGGGGCCGGAGGACGGATGTCATCATCACGATGACCTCCTTGTTCGGGTATTCGATGCCCTCCTTCTGGGTTTCCCTCGTCCTCATCTTCTTCCTCGCGGTCGAGGTGAATGTGTTTCCGGTCCATGGGGAGACGTCGCTGGGCTACGGAACATTGGACCCGGTCTCGCAGCTCCTCGACCGCCTCTACCACCTTGCCCTCCCCGTGCTGACGTTCGCCATCACGAACGTCGCCTGGTTTTCGATGACGCTCCGGAATTCGTTGACCGATGTGTTGCCGGAAGACTACATGCTCACGGCGGCAGCGAAGGGACTCACGGAGGACCAGCAGCTCCGCCGACACGCACTTCCGAACGCCCGACTCCCCGTGGTCACCGCGGCCGCGATCTACTTCGGGTGGGTTGTGAGCGGGGCCATCGTGATCGAGGTAGTCTTCGACTTCCAAGGACTCGGTAAGTTGACGTGGGACGCGACAAGGGCCCTCGACTTCCCGCTCATGTCGGCGATCTTCTTCATCGCGACGCTCGGAGTCGTCGTGGCGAACGCGATCTCGGACATCCTGTACATGTATCTGGATCCGAGGGTGCGGGAGGCGTGAACATCGCGGCGGGGGTCGGCCAAGCGCGGGAACTGTCGATCCTGCGCGAGAAAGTCTTGAACGATCTCGATCGACTCCAGATATTCCTTCGCCAACTGTTCCGGAATCGACTCGCATTCGCGGGGGCGGTCATCATCCTCGTGTTCTTCGCCATGTCGATCTTCGCGCCCCTGATCGCCGGGCCGTATCCGACCCCCGTCCAGGGAGCAGCCACGCTCGACCCTCCATCGAATGCCCACATCCTGGGAACCGACTACCAGGGGCGGGACATCTTCACCCTCCTCGTCTACGGCGGCCGGATTTCGCTGCTGATCGGCTTCTCCGCCTCCGCGGTCGCCATGGTCCTGGGCACCTTGGTTGGGTTGATCGGCGGCTTCTACGGCCGCATCACGGACCAAGTCCTGGCGCGCGCGACCGATTTCTTCCTCGTCATCCCGTGGCTTCCGTTCGCGATCGTCTTGAGCCTGGTGATGGGCCCGAGCTTGCAGACGACGATCATTGCGATCGCGGTCGTAAGCTGGCCGACGACCGCGCGCGTGATCCGGAGCCAGGTCTTGACGGTCAAGGAACGGCTGTTCATCGAACGCGCGAGGGCCGTGGGAGCCGGAACGCCGTACATCATCTGGAGGCACGTCCTCCCCAATGTCATGCCCCTGGTCTGGGCCGAGGCGGTCCTGACCATCTCGAACGCCGTGTTCACGGAAGCGTTTCTCTCCTTCTTTGGGCTCGGTCCGCCTCCCGGTGCGGGCGCGATCGTCTCGTGGGGAACGATGGTGAACCAGGCGTACACCTCCCTGGCCCTTATCTCAAACCCTCCGATGTGGTGGTACTTCTTGCCGCCTGGGTTGGCGATCACCCTCGTCGTCCTCGGATTCGCCATGGTGGGCTTCGGACTCGAGGATGTCGTCAATCCGCGGCTCCGCCGCCGTTAGGCGAGCGCGTCGTTCCGCCGCAAGGGCGGGATACAGCCGCGACGAAACCGACATACGATTCGAGGCCATCCGGCGATTCGACCATGGCTTCCGCGGACGCGGTCATCATCGGTGCCGGCCACAACGGCCTCGTGGCGGCAAACTACCTCGCAAAGGCGGGGCTGCGGGTCGTCGTCGCCGAACGCTCGGACCGCGTCGGCGGCGCGTGCGTCACGGACGAGATCGCCCCGGGGTTCAAGGTGAGCGCGGCCGCCTACGTGTCGGGCCTGTTTCGTCCGCAAATTATCGAGGATCTCGAGCTGACGAAGTTTGGATTGAGGCAAGTCGCATTCGACCCCCAAGGGTTCTGCCCCTTTCCCGACGGACGGCACCTCCTCCTCTGGTACGACGGCAAGAAGACCGCGAAGGAAATCGCGAAGTTCTCGAAGAAGGACGCGGCCCGATACCCGGAGTACGAAGCGATGTGGGCGGACGTGTACGATCTCGTCGAGCCGATGCTCCTGGCGCCGCCGGTGCCCGTCGCCGATCTCGTCTCGCTCTTGCAGGGCCCGGGGGCGGAGGATCTCTTGCGGCGCCTCCTGTTCTACAGCGCGGAACAGCTCCTCGACGAATACTTCGAGTCCGACGAGGTGAAGGCCGCCCTCGCGAACCAGAGCGTGATCGGTCACTTCTCCGGACCGTCCGCCCCCGGAACCGCGTTCACGCTCGCGCACAATCTCCTCGGGAACCTCGAAGGGAAGGTCGGCGCCTGGGGATTCGTGATCGGAGGGATGGGCGCCCTGCCGGACGCGCTCGCGGCTGCCGCCCGGGCGAACGGTGTCCAAATTCTCCTGCGATCCCCCGTCGAACGGATCCGGAGCAAGGACGGGCGGGTCACGGGAGTCCTCCTCGCGGGCGGGCGCACCATCGAGGCGAAGGCCGTTGTGTCGACCGCCGATCCAAAGCGCACGTTCTTGCAGCTGATGGAGCCGGACCAGGTTCCGGCCGAGTTCCTGCACGCCATCAAGCACATCCGGATGCACGGAGCCGCGATGAAAGTGAACTGCGCGCTATCGGAACTGCCGCGATGGTCCGCGGCGCCTCAGACGCCCGGGCCGCACCATGCCGGCTCGACCTACATCGGGCCCTCGATCGACTACGTGGAGGACGCATTTCGAGATGCGAAATACGGGCAACCGTCGGAGCATCCGTGGCTCGAAGTCGACACCCAAAGCGCACTTGACCCATCCGTCGCCCCTCCCGGGAAACACACACTGTCGATCTACGTCCAGTACAGCCCGTACCACCTGGCCTCCGGGTCGTGGGACGAGCGGAAGGAACCGTATGCGGACCGTGTGATTGAAACGCTGGCCGAGTACGCCCCGAACGTCCCGAAGGCCGTCCTCGCACGGCAGGTCGTCAGCCCGCTCGACCTCGAGCGGCGGTTCGGCCTCACCGAGGCGCATCAGTCCCACGGGGAAATGGGACCCGACCAGTTCTTCTCGTTCCGTCCCGTGCCGGGATGGGCGAACTACCGGATGCCGGTGAAAGGGTTGTACCTGTGCGGCGCTGGCGCACACCCCGGCGGCGGCGTGAGCGGTGCCCCCGGGTACAACGGGGCGCACGCCGTCCTCGAGGATTGGCCAGGCCTGAAATCCGGCGAATAATGGATTGAGGCTTCCGCCGGGACTACTGGGCGGAACGACGGCGGAGGACCCGCTGGACGGCGCGCAGCGGATAGGCCAAGAACATCTGCCCCTGGCGATACGCTCGCCGCGAGATCGCATCCGCGGACAAGAACGCCTCTTTGAGATCGAGGAGCTCCTGGCGCGGCGAGAAGAACACGTAGATGGGGATTCCAACACCCAGGAGGACGAGGGAGATTCCGATCTCGAACGGACGTACGAGCAGCATCAGGACGACGGAGAACGCCGCACCGACGATCGGAACGACGTGCTTGCCCCGGAGGTTGCGCGAAAGCCTGGGATGTTTTCGCTCCAAGAAAATCGTGGAGACGCACGTCGCGAAATAGGCGAACGCGAGGAGAAACACGGCGGAGTTGATGAGATCGGAAAGGCCACCGAGGAGGCTCGCGACGTAGGCCGCGCTGCAGAGGATGATCAGCCCGATGTATGGGGTGTGGAACCTCTTGTGCTTCCGACTGAAAGCCCGCGGCAGGAGTCCGTCGATGGCCATCGCGTATGCGAGGCGCGACGTCCCGACCGTCCCCGATTCGTCCGCGCCGGTGATCGAGAGCAAGGCGCCCACGCCCACGACGAGGACGACCACGTCAGCGAGGATCGCGGGCGCGCCGAACATCGAGTGCGCGGCATCGATCAGCGGACTCGTCGAACCCGAAAGCGTAGGTTCGCCGACCGATCCAACGACGAAGAAGTTCGTGAGGAAGTAAAAGCCGATGACGATCAGCATTCCCACGACGATGGCCCGCGGGATCGTCCGGCCCGGCCGGTTCACCTCGTCGGTGGGCAGCGTCGAGAGTTCGAAGCCCGCGTAGGCCCAGAAGATGAGGACGAGCGCCCGCCCGAACGCCGGGAGGTCACCCCGGACAAACGGGGTGAGGTTCGCGACGAACTGCCCCGACTGAAGGCCGACGAACGCAAACCCTCCGAGGATGATCAGGACAAGGGGGGACAGTTTGGCGACGGTCAGCACGTCGTTCACGCGGCCCGCGGTTTTGACGCCAACCACGTTAGTGACCAGGACGACGGCGATGAACGCGGCCTTCAGCAGCGCGATACCGAGCGCATCGATCCCGGGGACCAACGAGACGAAGTACTGGGTGAAGGCCACCGGGAACACCGCCAAGGAAAACCATTCTGCGAGGAGGAGACCCCATCCGACGATGAATCCCGCGAACGGGTTGGCGACGGCTTTCACGTACGCATAGGGGCCGCCGACCTTC
>Ga0209803_1001194_pt1 | contig 17080 bp, 16 predicted proteins | sample GraSoiAngelo_138_FD_185895 | JGI IMG/M metagenome (GOLD analysis project Ga0209803, IMG submission 185895) | Grasslands soil microbial communities from the Angelo Coastal Reserve, California, USA - 14_0929_09_40cm (SPAdes) (version 2) | ecosystem: Environmental > Terrestrial > Soil > Grasslands ...
CGATCAAAAATTGACCGCTATGTTGACCGGTGACTCCAAAAGTCTTCGCGAGCCCCGATCCCTTCGGGGTTGTCAATCTGCGCTTGAGCGCTTCGTAGCAATCATTGCTGATTGGGGGCCGACGGATCTTTTCGTACCGTCGATTTTTGATACGCATCCCGACCATAGCGCGCTCGCGGTAATGCTTCGGTTTGTCTTGAGCGAATCTTTTTCGGACGCGATGGAGACCGGACAGATGACTGTCTGGAGTTATGTTGTTCACGGTAGGAGCCCCGCGTTCTTTGATCGTGCAGAGACGATCTGCCAAACGCATATCGAAACAGCGACCAAGCTGCGGGCAATTCGCTGTCACAAAACGCAGCTCAAATTATCGCGGAAGCGTTTTCTCGGATATGCTGTCCGGCCGGAGCGTCTGGTCAAGCTTGGCGCACGTAATAAAACCATCGCGGATGGCTCAATTACTTCAGTTTTCAGGTTGCCTGATTCGCTTCGCGTAGAGCTGCGGCTCTCCCCGAAAGCCATGCGCATGTCCGAACCGGCGCTTTTCGTTTTGGGACGGGACGAAGCTGGCGCGTTGCGTTGTGTGACGATGCGCGTTCCCGCCCGGTCTTCACGTATTGAAATGCTGGACTCGAGCTCGCTGGACTACGTCGCTGAGGCACACTATTGCGGGAACGCTTTCGCGGGCCGACTTACCATTCCGGTCTCCATTTTTTCATCTGCGTCCGCCATTTTTATCAAACTGGAACGCCGCTCGTGGTTCTTTGATGAAGCGGGCTGGGTGAAGATCCCGCCGCCCGAATCCCAGCCGATTGCAAAGCCGCAACGCGATGAGGTAGAAGCTGGCCTGGTGAGTATTGGAACATAGGGCGCCGTCCTGTGCGCCCAGCGGAGATGTTCTCCGCTGTCTCGTATATTTGCCATGCTGGATTTCAGCGAGTTGCAAACTCGCTGGGCGCACAGACTGCAAGTCTATGTTCCGGCATTGTTGCGCAGGAGAATCATTGCCGTAGCCTCATAAAATGAGTCTTTCACAGCGCGTTGATTCGGATTTGAAAGAGGCGATGCGCGCCAGGGAGACCACGAAGCTTAGCGTCTTGCGCATGCTCAAATCAGCTTTGAAGTACGCTGCGATTGCAAAATCAGGAACAGAAGCCGAACTCAGTGACGCCGAGGCCGCGCAGGTAGTTCGCAAACAAGTCAAGCAACGCCAGGATTCGATAGAGAGTTTCGAAAAAGGGGGGCGCGCGGAACTGGCCAGCAAGGAGAAAGAAGAACTGTCGATTTTGAATGCATATTTGCCCCAAGCGATGACGGGCGATGAGTTGGCCAAGGTAGTGCGCGAAACGATTGCGGAAGTCGGCGCCACATCAAAGGCGCAGATGGGCGCCGTGATGAAAGCGTTGCAGGCGAAAGTCGCCGGTCGCACGGACGGCAAGACGCTGAGCGCGGAGGTGCAAAAACAGTTGAGCGGTTGAGGAGTTGATAGGTTGAGTGCATCCGCCTGCCAACAATCGAATTCCATTCACTTTCTCAACCCTTCAACTTCTCAACCATGCTAAACGCCATCATTGTTGCGGCCGGTGACAGCCGCCGCATGGGTTTCGATAAATTGTTCGCGGCGATCGCCGGCAAGCCAGTTATCGCGCACACGATGCGCGCATTTGAGCGCGCCAGCTCTGTCGATGGAATTATTGTCGTCGCCCGCGAAGATCGACACGATGAAATCAAAACGATCGTTCGCGATGAAAATTTCAAAAAAGTTCGGTCGATCATTCGTGGCGGAAAGCGCCGGCAGGACTCCGTGCGCGCTGGGCTGGGTGATCTGGAATCCGTTACACGATACGTCGCTGTGCACGACGCTGCGCGGCCGCTGATTACTCCGCAGCAGATCGATCGCGTCTTCGAACAGTGCCGCGTCCACGGTGCGGCCGCTTTGGCTGAGCCGATCAATGACACATTAAAGCGCGCAGATGCCGATCTGCTGGTCACCGAGCCGGTGGATCGACATCAAGTGTACGCGATGCAAACGCCGCAGATTTTCGCGCGGCAATTGATCGAGGAGGCGTATCGCGCTGTCTACGCCGAAAATATTTCAGTGACCGATGAGGTTTCAGCGGTGGAGTTAATCGTTGGCAAGGTGATCCTCGTTCTCAACGACGACTTCAATTTCAAGATTACTTATCCGCGCGACCTGCCGCTGGCGGACTTTGTTCTTACGCAACGGAGGAGACCTGTCGCGAATTGACCTTGTCCGGCGCTGGCCATTAGCGTCAGCGTCCAATTGCAAGCCGCTCGGCGAGGGGCCCCGGCAGACCCGCTTTAGCAATCTTCTTTTGCGCGGTCGCGAGATCATATTTTACCCGCAACAGTTCGACCAGATTGTTCTCAATATCGTAGATGCAGTACGCCGCGCGCCATTTACCGTCGCGTGGTTGGCCCACGCTGCCTGCGTTGATGAAATACTTCCTGCCAAGCTCGATGCGAATGTGTTCTTTCCTTTCCTGCCGTACGCCGCTCTGGCCCCGAATAAAAACCATGGGCACATGGGTGTGGCCGAAAAAACAGACGGCCGTGTGCTGATAGGTGAAACTTGCGACCGCGTCGAGGTTGTTAAAAACGTAGCCCCATTGACCGGGCGTATCGAGGGTGGCGTGCACGATCGTAAAATCGTGTACTCGTCTTTGTAACGGCAGGCTGCGCAACCATTCCTTGTCCTGATCCCTCAAATTGTCCCGGGTCCACTGGATGGCGCGCTCGGCTAATTCATTGAAACGCTCCGAGGATGCGGAAAGGGTTGCCTCCTCGTCGTGATTGCCTTTTACCACGGGGCAATCCAGTTCGCGTACGCGTTCTATGCATTCGCGCGGATTGGCATTATAACCGACCACGTCGCCCAGGCACACAAAGTGCGTGCACCTGCGTTGGCGCGCGTCCGCCAGTACTGCCTCGAGCGCTTCGAGGTTAGCGTGGATGTCACTGAAAATTGCAAAACGCATTTACGACACAGGTTAAACCCTTAAAGAGCTACAACGTTACAATGAAAGCGCTTGGTCGCCTCCATGAATAAACAATTCAACGATTTAGCTATTTGGCGATTTTGTCTTCCTTATCTGGAATTCGTTGTTCTTGCGGCATTCCGAGTTTGTCTTCGAGGAACTTCAGCCGCTTGATCAAGGTAGGCAGCCGCTCCCGCGGGCCTTCGTCATAAAGGCGGCGAAGGCGCTCATACGCTTCGCGCTCGCGTCCCTCGCAGTAGGAAAGCTCGTAGGCCGAGAAACGCCTGTCGAACGTCGGCGCCCCGGGCAAGGCTGCTGCCTTGGCGTAATATTCTGATGCGCGCTCGTGGTCTTTGTATTTCTCCTTGTATAACCGGGCCAGCGCTTCATAGAGGTCAGGGCGATCGGGATTGTTTTTTATCCCGCGTTCGAGGAAATCTTTGCCCAGCGCAAAATATTCTCGCTGCGCTTTGACTCGCAGCGCAAGGCGCGGCTGGGTTTGATCATTCATCGCGGCCACGCTCGCGTTCCATGCCATATGCCAGGCCGCCGTATCCCAAAACAGCAGCACCCGTGGTTGGAGCGTTGTGATGTGCCGGAACAACAACAACATCCGGCCCCATTCCGTGTTTTCCCACGCCGCAAACGCTTGGATAAAAAGTGCGTCCGCCACCATCGCTCGAAACCCGCTCAAGGCCGCGATGAATCCGAGTTGTCCGATTTTTTCGCGAAGATCGAGATTGAATTCGACGCCGCGGAAATGTTCCTGTCGATGAAGCGCCGCCAGGTTGCTTTCAATTGGCAATTTGAGCGTGCCGACCGCGATCAATACTCCCAGCACGGCTACGGTCCGCATCATAATTCTTTCCCGTAAAAGACGAATGCTGCCAACAGCGTGTAGATCACAGTGTAGAAAACGCCGAGCACGGCGGTCTTGGCAAAAACCGCGAGTGAAATTGCGGTGCCCGCGACGATATCATCCACCAAATTGAACGCCTGCAAATCCGGAAAGAACAGCGCCACCACCGCGAGAAAAACGCGAGTAACCAGTCCGCTGCTATGTTCCTGCAGCCAATAGTCACGGGCGGTGGCTTGCAAATGTCCGATGAAATAAATGAAAGCCATGACCACGATGGTGAAAATGTTCGACGTGGCGAAGGTGGAAACAAACAGAGTAAGCGCCGCGAGCAGACAGGCTTTCAGGTAAATAATCACAATTCCGGGAAAGATATCGATGTTGAACGCGGAAGACCGAATGGTACGCACAGCATCAGCGACTTGGTCAGGCGGCGCGCCGGACATTTGCCTCAACGTCGCGTGCATCACGGCCTGCTCGCGCGTGTACAACACGAGCAGAAACGCCGCCCCCATGACTACAGTGCTGATCGCCAGCAGCAAAAGGACTCCCGCGATTTTTCCCAGCACGTATTCGAAGCGCGGCACCGGCTTGGCGAGAATGGTGTAAACCGTGCGGTCCTCGATGTCCTGTGGAAGCAGCCGCGCGGTGGCAACGATTGCCAGAAGCGAGGTAAAAAGCGAGATCGCGCCGAGCGAAACATCCTTCAGGATCTGGAATTCCTGCTGAAAAGAAAATTGCGCCATGAAGATCGAGCTGCCGATCAAAAGAAGCGCGAAGATCAGCAGAACATAAAAAACTTTCAGGCGTGTCAGCTCAGTGACTGTGTTGATCGTAATCGCATAAATGCGAGAGAGAGAAAAGGGTCGATACCGCTTCGCGGACGTTGAAGCGTTGCCGCCTTCGCCAAGGCTACGGCGGCCAGGGAAGGGTTGAAGCGTTGAAGCGTGCTCGGCGTCTGTCATTTCTGCTTGGTCACTCCTTCGTCATTCTTGGCTGTCGCCTCGAGGAACAATCTCTCCAGTGTGGTGGTCGATTTGCGCCGCTCGATTAGTTTCGCCCGTGAGCGGTTAACGAACGATTCGATTTCCCGGACGAGCTCATCGGAAGCATCGGCGATGACAAATTCGGTTTGATTTTCGATCGCGATCAATTCCTGCAAGTGCCCTTCGCGCACCAGCACGCCGTCGGCGAGAATGCCGACGCGGTCGCAAATTTCCTGCGCTTGCGCGAGCAAATGCGATGAAAGCAGCACGGTGATCCCACGCTGCTTCAGGTCGAGGATCAAATCTCGAATCTCTCGCGAGCCTGCCGGATCGACGCCGGCCGTCGGCTCGTCCAGCACCACCAGCCTGGGATCGTGAATCAGTGCCTGCGCAAGACCAATGCGTTGCAACATCCCTTTGGAATAAGTCCCCAGCCGGCGGTTGCGCGCTTTGCTTAGCCCGACAAGGTCGAGTAATTCGTTCACGCGATTCTTCAGTTTTGCGCCTCTCAGTCCGCAAAGACGCCCAAAAAAAAGCAGCGTTTCCTTGCCAGTAAGATATTTGTAGAAATACGGATTCTCCGGGAGAAAACCGACCGCTTCCCGGCTTTCTACGAGACGACTGTCCCGCCCGAAGATTTCGGTGCTGCCGCGCGTTGGAGACACAAGGCCGAGAATAATCTTTAGAGTGGTGCTTTTACCGGAGCCATTCGGCCCGAGCAACCCGTACACCTCACCAGGCTCGATGCGAAGGTTGAGATCCTTCACCGCGACAATCGACTGCCGATGAAACGGAACGGAAAAAATTTTGGTTAGTCCGTGAACCGCGACTGCCGGATTAGTCATAGCGAATCTCAAAGCCGCGAGCAGTGACAGGGTTGCCCAATTTATTTTCGGTTTGCTTGTGAATCAGCCCATGCAGCTCGCCTTGCGCGACGCCATCGAGGAACGCGCGCACTTCGTCTTCTTCTCCCGTAACCTGAAGTTCCACGCGACCATCCGGCAGGTTACGGACCCACCCGGTCACGTCGAACCCTTTGGCCACGTGGCGCACCGACCAGCGAAATCCGACGCCTTGAACGTTTCCTTCGTAGAAAACTTGGAGCGAAATCATGGTGACCATCATGACAGTACTTGCGTTTCACTTGTACGAATAGACGAGACAGAAACTGCCTCCCTCGCCTTCAACCAGATCGACCGAAACAAAGTACTGGCCGCTGTTCGCCGGTGAGAACCCGGCGGCCGCTTTTTCCTCGTTATTGTAGCTTTCCGTCGTCACTTGTTTTCCGGTCTCATCATAGAGGCTGACGGCAATTTTTTTCGCCGGTTCCACCGCCGCAGCGGAGAACCAGTACTGGTTTCCCGCGTAAAGATTTACCGCTACCAGGGTGTGCTCATGCGGCTTCAGGACGCCGCACCAATGCCCGTCTCGGATCTTGAAACCATCGTTTGAAAATGCTCCGGCAACGTCGAGCGCGTCTTTGCGCGCGCGTACCTCGGCATCTGTTTCTGCGCGCACAGCGATGCTGGCCCCCAGCACAAAGATCGAGAGAAGAATCGGGAGCCAGCGTTTCATTTGGGCAGTTCTTTGCTCTCTATTTCCGCCATCACCTTGCCGACCGCTTCATTGACTTTCCGCACTTCATTAGCATTTGGCGCCTTGCCGGCCGGAAAAGAAACGAGCTTCTCAATCTCGCCGAGTTGTTCGCTCACGTCTTTGACCAGAGGCTCCTTCCGTAATTCGGGTGAGATTTCATTAATTTTTGACTGCATGAAGTGAACCAGCGCCGGCTGCCGCAGGACTTTGGCGCTGCGCTCATCATGGTTCTGCATGATCGCTGCGGTGACCACCTGGGTGCCGCGAATCCAGCCGCCGAGAGTCACAAGGATTACCAGGTCCTGATCGGCGTGCGATTGCATTGAGGATTTGACCTCGTTTTGCGTCGCTTCCAGTTCTTCCTGGAGCGTGTCCCATTCGTTGTTTTCGGCGAATTCGTTGATGCTGTTGCCGCGGCCGAGCAGGTTCTCGCTAACTCCGAGCGCCTTTGCGAGCTTGATGATGTCTGACCCGATGTTTTTGACCTGCTGACTGTCCTTTGCTTCGACCGCGATAAAGCCATCGGCAATCAAACCGCCTAGGTTCAGGGCGATCTGCGCGCGGTTGCGGTAGGTTACCGGTATTGGCCCGCGATACTGACCCGACCAGTTTGTTTTCCCCGCCTTTCCAAGCGCGGCGAAAAGTTCGCCCGGTGTCGGGATGCTGATCGAGTCGCTTCTGGCGGCTTTTTCCAGTTGGTCGGCTGGGAGACGCCCAGTGTCCGTGGCGCCCGTCGCCGCGAAAAGACCCGCCACCAATGCAAGCACGCCCACTCTGGACAAACGAATCATCGCCCATGATTATGCGTGCCTACGTCAAATTGCCAACGGGAATCTATGGGGTGCGAATCGAAGAAGAACTTGGTGACAAAGCTCTGGACGGCGCTACAATCCGCCAAGTGGATCACACTTACGGCGATTTTCGCGCGCGTCGCGAAGCCAGCGTCTGGCGGCGATTGAACCGGATTCTTCTCGTTCTCCTCATCATAGCGATCTGGCTGGCGATCGTGAGCTTGTTTGTTCCGCCGTATAAGAAACTGATGCAGAGCCGGGCGGAAATCGACAACCTGCAACAGCAGGTGAGCGAACAGCAAAGTTTGCTCGCCCGTCAGACCCGCGAGGTCAATTTGCTCAAGACGGACGTAACTTACCTGGAAACGATTGCGCGCGATCGCCTTGATCTGATGAAGGAAGGCGAAACAATTTTTCGCCTTGAGACAGCGCGAGCCAAACCGAAGCCGAACGATTCCGTGCGCAGGTAGTACGCGTGGCTCGCCACATCAAAAAACGCGATCGCGGCCTCCACACCTTTGCGATTCGCCCTAAGTTGAATTATTCTGTTATATGCCAACGGAAATCTCCATCCCAGATGCTGAGGATCTGAAATCGCGCGTCCGCGAGTTGCGGAGGTTTCTTTGACGTCGAAAAGCTCCAGAAAGATCTAGCCGCAATCGAAGGGCGCATGGCGGCGCCCGATTTCTGGTCGAATCGAGAGCGCGCTCAGGCCGATGTCGAGGAAGTCTCGCGATTGCGATCGCTGACTAATCCGTTTCAAGAGCTGGAACGCGAGATCGAGGATTTTAGCGCGTTACAGCAACTGGCTGCGGAAGAAAGCGACCCGACGGGCCGCGCCCACGCAGAGAAAGAAGTCGCGACTGAACACGACCGCCTGGTTCACAAGCTGGAGGAGTTCGAGTTGCGCCAGTTTCTTTCCGGCGAGAACGATCGCGCGAATGCATTTCTTACGATTCATTCCGGCGCGGGCGGCACGGAGTCGTGCGACTGGGCCGACATGTTATTACGGATGTACCAGCGCTGGATCGAACGCAGCGGTTTCAAATCGCAGACCGTGGACATTCAACAGGGGGAAGAAGTCGGTATCAAATCGGTGACCCTGCTTGTGACCGGTGAGTATGCCTATGGCCATTTGCAGACCGAACGCGGCGTGCATCGCCTCGTGCGCATCTCGCCGTTCGATGCAAATAAACGGCGGCACACGTCATTCGCCAGTGTCGATGTTGTTCCTGAAATTGCCGATACCGCCCCGATTGAAGTCAATCCGGCCGATCTGGAGATCGACACTTTTCGCAGTGGCGGCAAAGGCGGGCAGAACGTCAATAAGGTAGAAACTGCCGTGCGGATCCTGCACAAGCCCAGCGGAATTGTGGTGGCCTGTCAGGCCGAGCGCAGCCAGGGACGCAATCGCGAGCTGGCGATGAAAATGTTGAAAGCAAAACTTTACCAACTGGAAGAAGACAAGAAACGCGCTGAGATGGAGCGCCAATACGGAGAAAAAGGCGAGATCGCCTGGGGAAATCAGATTCGCTCCTACGTTTTTCAGCCGTATCAAATGGTGAAAGACCACCGCACCGGGGCAGAAACTAGCAATGTGCAGGAGGTGATGGACGGCGACATTGACATGTTCATCCAGGCGAAACTGCGCGGAGAGAAAAACACAAAAGGGGAGAAAGAGGAACTGTAGCGGCGCTCTGTGAGTGCTGATCGGCGGTCACAGACCGCCGCTGGAAGAAACCAGCCGTAATCGGAACCGCACGTCGAATTCTCCACCATTATGCGCGCGGCAGCAAGCCAGGCACGCGACGGCACGGCGGACACGGCGGACGCGTGGAAATTCCTGGCGGCAATTTGGGCACCGATAAACGAAGCGCGCCACGTATCGCCTAACCGGAAACGGGAGATTATGACAGCGCTTTTCTCCCTTGATTCCAAGATCGCGACACGCCTCTCGCCACTCGTCGCCATGCGGGAGAATCCGCCGCCGACCGGCACGAAATTGAGCGAGAAGATGGGCCAGTTCATGGCGCAGCGTGCGATCGATTTCGGCCGGATGCTCCGACAACCGCGGGTTTAGCGAAATGAGTTTCTGGCGATAATCAGCGCGGCCAGCAGCTGTTTTGAGACGTGAATTCCACTCGACTCGAAGTTGTGTCGCAATTCGATTCGCATCGTGCGATCGCAAAAGCTCCCGCGCTTTTGTTTCAAGATCGAGATCGCGTCGTCGGAACTGTAGGGCAACCGCTCCGGTTGCCGTCTCGGAATTCAGCAGGCGAAGCGCCTGCCCTACAACGCCGCCTTGTCCGACGGAGACGATTGTGGCGAATTGTTCTAACGCAAATTCCAGTTGCCTAAGCAACCGCATACTCGCTCTTTCGCGTCTGCAAACGTTCGACAATTTTTTGCACGGCGTCTCCGGTCGCTTTGATCTCCTCTGCGGTCGTCCATTTGCCTAACGAGAAGCGAACCGCCGAGCGGGCTCTCTCGATCTGCAAACCCATTGCCAGCAAAACGTGCGACGCAACGACCGAGCCCACCATGCAAGCCGAGCCGCTCGACGCGCACACGCCTTCCAAATCGAGCGCGATGAGAAGCGTCTCCGAATCGAGGCCAAGCAAACTCAGGTTCAATGTGTTTGCCAGCCGGGGCGCGTTTGCACCGTTCTGTTTGGCATCCGGAACGTTCTGTGAAATTCGCGTCCAGAGTTCATCATGTAATTTCGCTTCGCGCTGCTGTTCCTCCTCCCGATCGCGCGATGTCCACTCGGCCGCCGCTGCCATTCCTGCAATTGCGGGAACATTTTCTGTTCCGGGGCGTCGCTCGTTCTCGTGCGCGCCACCAAACATAACGGGTTGGATTGATAAGCCGCTTCGTAAAAAAAGAAATCCCGCGCCTTTCGGTCCATAAAATTTGTGCGCAGCAAAACTGGCGGCATCGACCAGCGAAAGATCCGTCTCGATTTTTCCAAACGATTGCACCATGTCGCTGTGCAAGACGACGCCGCGCTCGCGGCATGCGCCTGAGATTTCGGGAAGGGGCTGAATCACGCCTGTCTCATTGTTCGCGGTCATGATCGACACGAGTCTTGTCTCCGGCCGAATCGCAGCAGCGAGTTGATCAAGATCGATTATTCCGTCGCGCGAAACATCCAGCCAGGTTACTTCGAAACCTTCATGTTTTTCCAGATGCTCGATGGCGTTGAGCACAGCGTGATGTTCGCTCCTGGCCGAAATGACGTGACGACCGCGCGAAGATTGACCCGCCTTCGCTAAAGCTCCGGCGGGCAGGCGTCGCGCGAGACCGAGCACGGCCAGATTGCATGATTCGGTTCCCCCGCTGGTGAAAATGATTTCATGCGGTTTTACGTGCAGTAACGCGGCCAGCTTGTCCCGCGCATCATCCACTGCCGCGCGCGCTTCGCGACCAGCCGCGTGCACGCTCGATGGATTGCCAAAATAGCGGTTGAGATAGGGCAGCATCGCTTCGCGGGCTGGATCGCACAGCGGCGTCGTTGCGTTGTAATCAAGATAAATCATTAACTCTTCCTCTTAATCTTGCTCTTGCTCGTAATCGGCGTACCCAAGCACGTCAGAGGCGCGCTTCGCACCCGCCTCCGCGCAGCTCCGGCGCGCCAAGCAGCGAAGCGGCTACTGGATTGGCGCGCCTTCATTCTCGAAATTCATCGCGTGTGGTCGCCGGTCGCTTCTTTCGCTTGGGCACGATGCGGAGTTGTTTCTCCTCGTAATATACCAGGGAATCAGGCGGGACGCTTTGCACAAGAAAGACGTTGCCACCGATCGTCGATCGTGCGCCGATCACGGTTTCGCCGCCCAGAATCGTTGACCCCGGGTAAATCGTCACGTCGTCTTCAACGGTTGGATGGCGTTTCCCACCTTTTTTGATTTTGCCGTGCTCGTCCTTTTGAAAGCTGCGCGCACCGAGCGTGACCGCGTGATAAAGCTTAACGCGCGCCCCGATCTCCGTTGTCTCACCAATGACTACGCCGGTACCGTGATCGATGAAAAAGTTTTCGCCGATTTTCGCGCCTGGGTGAATGTCGATCCCGGTGCGGCTGTGAGCCCATTCGGTCATGATGCGCGGAATTAACGGCACTTTGTCGTAAAGGAGATGCGCCATTCGATAAATGGCAACCGCTTCGAGCGCGGGGTAAGCGAGAATGATTTCCTCGTAGCTTCTCGCAGCCGGGTCGCCTTCGTAAGCGGCGTCGATGTCCGTCCAAAGCAGCCGGCGCACCGACGGCAACTGCTTCAAAAACTCGCTCAAGACCTCTTCCGCTTTTGCTTCGGTTGCTTCATCGGGCGGGATTTTGCCGAGGCTTCTGCAGATTTCTGTTTTTAATCGTGCGTGCAAATGTCGGACGCGAATGCGTGTTGTGTCAGCCAGATCTTCGGAGCTCACCAGCGCTTCGCTGCGAAAACCGGGGAACATCAAGCTCATCAACTCTGCGCACGCTGCCTCGATGGCGAGACGCGAAGGGAGCGTGGCGGCGGCATCGAGATAATTTATGCCGCCGGTTTCGCCATAGGTCTGAAGCAGTTCCTCAACCGCCTCGCGGTTCGTCGAGTCCACCACAGAAATATGCGCCCGCTTCCTGCTCAACGAAAGAGAAAGTGTGGAATCAGAGAAGCCGTTGAAACGGCTTACGATCAGATCCGCATGTCGGTGCATTCTTACTCTCGCTGCTGGGTTCACCTGATCTGGGGAACACTCAATCGCGAGAAACTGCTGAACAAAGCCGCTGCGGCCCGCGTATCCGGCTACCTCACCGAGTACGCCGAGAAAGACCGCATTTACATGAAGATCAATTTTGTAAATGCCGATCATGTGCATGCGTTGATCGATCTTCCAACAGCCCTCACAATCGAAAAGGTGGTGCAACTGCTAAAAGGAAGTTCCTCGCATTGGATCAATTCGAAAAACTTGGTCACGGGACAATTTGCCTGGGGCCGAGGCTATGGCGCATTTTCAGTGTCGGAATCGAATGTGTCACGGGTGGCAAGATACATTCCAGATCAAGAAGAACATCATCGCGTGCGTACGTTTGCGGAGGAGCTGAAAGAGTTCATCGAGCGCCACGGCGTGCGCTGGAAAGATGAGGGAAGCCGTTAAAACGGCTTCTGCGCATGGTTCCCACGAATCACCGGCCTAAGGCTGGTGTTAATGAGAAACATCCCACTCGATGGTGGTGTCATCGGAGAATGACATTGGTCGTTTCAACGGCTTGCGATCAGATTCCAACGCGAATTATTGGGGGACCCTACACCCGGCGCGCATTGAGCCATTGGAGGGCGAAGCGCGCGACCTCGCGCGAGTTTTTCAAATCAAGTTTGTCTTTGATATGCGCCCGGTGTGTTTCCACCGTCTTGGGGCTGAGATGCAGTAGCTTCGCGATCTCGCGGACTTCCTTGCCTTTGCCGATCAGTTCCAGAATTTCAAGTTCGCGATCGCTCAGTCTCTCGACAGCGTCGGCCTCGCCTTCAGCTTGGCGATGTGCGAACTTTGTGATTACCTGCGCCGCCATGGCCGGGCTGAGATAAGGCCGTCCATCAAAAACTTCCCGAATCGCGTGGATTACATTGGCCATCGCTTCGTGCTTCATGACGTAACCATCCGCTCCCGCACGCAGCGCGCGCACCGCATAGAGCGATTCATCGTGCATCGAGAGCACGAGAATTGGCAGCTTCGGAAATTCGGCGCGGATATTCTTGATTAGCTCAATGCCGTTGGCGCCCGGCAAGCTAAGATCGACAATCGCCAGATCGGGATCCAGTTTGCGAATTACATCCATCGCTTCGGAAGCGGTGCCCGCTTCACCGCAGACGGCGAAAGCGCCATCGGAATCAATCAACTGCTCGAGGCCTTTGCGGAATAGCGGGTGATCATCCACAATCACGATGCGCTTCGCCTCCGGTGGATCGCATCGAGGATTCTTGTTAGTCGAGCGCGCTGCGGCTGGTTCAGCTGGCGTTGTCGCACTGCGAGTCATGAGTTTTCCTCTAGTCCTCTTTTAGCGATTCGCCGCTCGACGGCTCGCCCGATGTAGAAAGTTTAGATCAAAGCGGCCAACGCTTTTGCGATTTTCCCTGGGAGCCCTGACCGGGCGTTTTCTTTCTTGCGCGATTGTATTGCCTTATTCGATAAATAACAGGACACACGCGTGCCGCCTCGTTTTGGAGAGTCGATTTCCAAACGGCCGCCCATCAATTGAGCGCGGTAATTCATGATGTGAAAACCCAGGCCGTGTCTCAGTTCCGCCCCGTTTGAAAATCCGACACCGTCATCGGTTACGCGCAAAACCATTCCCCTTGGCAATCGCTCCAGTCTAATGACAATTTCCCGCGCCTGCGCATGCTTGTTAGCGTTGATGACCGCTTCGCGCGCGATCCGATAGAGCTGCGCTGCGGCCGCGTCATCCTCGATATGAAATGATGGTTTGACTTCCAACCGGCAGGGCACTCTCCAGATTTCCCGGTCAACCAAATCTTGCAATGCATCGGCCAGTTTAGCCGCGTCGACGTCGCTCTGATGCAAAGCGCGGGAAAGATCGCGCATGTCGCTCGCAGCTTGGTTTACTAGCTGCGCGATTTTCTCGATATCACTTACTTCGATGACACGATGGTTCTTCAGACGCAACGCAACCGAGTGCGCCATGAAGGCGACCGCGGTGAGGTGTTGGCAAATTCCGTCATGTAGTTCCTGACCCAGCCGCTGTTGCTCCCGGTCGGAAACAGCAAGGATCTCTCCTTCCAGCCCCTTGCGCCGCTCGATCTCGTTTCTTAATTCTCTGATTGCCGCGTCTAACTCTTGTGTTCGCTCGCGCACGCGCGCTTTCAGCAGCTCTTTCGACTCTTGCAAAGCTAATTCCGCACTTTTGCGTCGGGTGATATTAGTAATGGAAGCGAACCATCCAACTACGTTGCCTTTCGCATCGCGGTCCGGCGTATAAACAGAATACAGCCAAGGAGCTCCGACCCCTCGAAAAGATACTTCCGCTTCGTATTCCACCGTGTGGCCTTTCAGCACCTTTTCAAGGTAGGGAGAAATTGTCTTCAGACCCTCTTCGCCCATGATTTCAACGATCGGCTTGCCGGCGATTTCTTCTGGTGTGCGACCCAGCATCTGGGCGTAAGCGCGGCTGACGAATCGGTAGCGGAGATCGCGGCTGCAACGGGTGAGCATGAAAGGCGTCCGATTGATGATCTCTTCCAGCTCGGCCTCCTTGGCGCGCAACGCTTCCTCTGCGCGTTTGCGGTCGGTCAAATCCATGATGGCGGTTTGATAGAGCAAAGCGCCATTTCTAGTCGTCGAAGTGATTGGCGCGCTACGAAGTAGCACCGGAATCCGTTCGCCTTTTCGCGGCTTCAATTCTAATTCCGTTTCCACCTGTTGCTGCGACGTGCGGCAATAAAGCAAGTGCCGCAGGAAAGAATCCAAATCGCCCACGTAAAACGCGAACGGCCGGCCAATTAATAAATCTCGCGGGTCGCCCAGAAGCTCGGTCGCCGCCAGATTGGCTTCCTCAATCCGTCCGGCGCGGTCGAAGCTGACGTAAGCGATCGGCGCAAAGTCGTACAGATCGACAAAGCGCTGAATGGCGGCTTCCAGTTCGGTCTTTGGATTCCGGAACGCTGGCGCGCGCCTGGAACGAATGGGCGCGCCATTCTTCCTGACCGTCCCGGGCGTTCCGTTCGTCATTTTCGTGGCTGCTCGAATGGATTTGCGATTGCGTCGGACGGCACCATCCCGGTTTTGGCCATCACGCTTTGCCCGGTGCTTCTTATTTACGCGACGAGACATCTTTCGTCTCGTTGCCTGTTTTGGCTTCATCGCTTTTCTTCGTACCATCGATATCGACCAGCGTGAGAACGGCGCCGTCGATTTTGTTGTCGGTTGTGCGATACGGCCGGATCCGCAGCGAATACTTGCGGCCGCCTTTATCGGTCACTTTGCGCTCGCGCGCGCCCAAGCTCTCGATGACTTCGCGCAAAATGTTTTCCAAATCGGGCACGTCAATGTTTGGTCGCAGCTCACTCAGCGGACGGCCGATATCGGTGGGCAAAATATTAAAGGCGCCGCGGGCCGCGGGGGTCGCGCGCCGCACCGTCAACGCATTGTCCACCATCACGATTGGCATTTGAGTGCTGGCGAGCAGATTGTTTAGCTCGTTGGTCAATTGCATCATCTCAAGATTGCGGTTGCTCAGCTCTTCGTTCAACGTGGTCAGTTCTTCGTTGGTTGATTGCAATTCTTCCTTCGCCGTCTCCAGTTCTTCGTTGGTCGATTGCAGCTCTTCGTTGCTCGATTCGATTTCTTCGTTAGCCGATTTCAATTCCTCATTCGTGGCTTCCTGTTCCTCGATGATGGTTTGCAACGATTCTTTGGACGCGGCCAATTCGCGGCGCAGGTCCGTCACCTCATGTTGCCCTGCCATTTTCCCCAGCGCCCGCGGCAACTTCTCGAGTTTGGTTCCCTTGGTGGTTTCGTCAAAAATTACCAGTAACCACGGTCTGTCGGACCCGGCGATTTTGAATGGCACAGCCTGAATATTTATTTCGCAGCTTCTGCCTCCAAGCTTCACTTTCGCGCGCTCTGTCCGGGCCGCTTTGTCCGTTTTGATCGCGCGACGAATCGTGGCGCGCAGGTCCGGCACCAGCGTCGGCCGCGCTAGCCGCAGGAGATTGAATGTCGCCGGCCCGGGTGCATGTTCGAGAAACAGGTCCGTGCGGCCGCGAAACTGTTGCACGTGCATGTCCTCATCGATTACCACCGCCGCCGGCGGGTAGGTGCCGAGCATGATGCGGTCGGCCACTTTCAAAAGGTCACCACCGAAGTTTGCGCCAGCAGCGGCTGTCGATCTGGCCCCGAAGTGCGCGAATTCAAGGCCGCTCTGCGGGATGAGGTTCGCCGTGCGCGGCGTCGTCACCGCCATCTTCCCGTAGATTTTGTTTTTCTTGTCCACTAGTTTGAAAAGTTCATCGTACAAGCCCACCGATTCGGCCGGCCCGAGAATCAAATAGCCGCCGGCGTTGAGCGCGTAGTGAAACTGCGGGATGCAGCGCTTGTGCAGTTCCGGGCTCAGATAAATGAGCACGTTGCGGCAACTGATCAGATCCAGCCGGGAGAAAGGCGGATCGGCTGTGATATTTTGCCGCGCGAACGTGCAGATATCGCGCACGTTGCGATGAATTTGATAAGTGCCGTCCCGCTTGACGAAAAATCGTTTCAATCGCGCGGACGAGACGTCTTTTTCGATTGCGCTCGAATAAATTCCCAGCCGCGCGTGTTCGATCACCGACTCGCTCAGATCGGTGCCGAAAATCTGGATGCGCATTTTGGAAAGGCGGCTGCCGAGCGTTTCCAGAATGCAAATGGCGAGCGAATACACTTCTTCGCCGGTCGCGCAGCCCGGCACCCACGCGCGCAACTCAGGTTGCCGATCTTTGCTTTTGTTTTTGAGCAGCGCCGGCAGAAAACGTTTCTTTAAAGCGCGAAACAGTGCTTCGTCCCGAAAAAAGCGCGTTACGTTGATGAGCAGATCGTCAAAAAGCGCTTCGATCTCCTTTTTGTTGTCGCGCAGGAACCGCGCGTATTGACTGATCTTTTCGATCCGGTGCAGCGCCATTCGCCGTTGGATCCGCCGGATCAGTGTGCTTTCCTTGTAGGCGCTGAAATCGACACCCATTTGCTTCTTTAGCGACAGAAAGATGCGGCCCAGATCGTCCGCCTGGCGATAGGCGGCTTTCTCGATTTCCTCCGGATCGCTCAGTGGCCGCCGGATGTAGGGATGATCGGCGATGCGCTCGATTTCGCGCGCAATTTCGCGTGGCG
>Ga0209803_1001204_pt1 | contig 16984 bp, 10 predicted proteins | sample GraSoiAngelo_138_FD_185895 | JGI IMG/M metagenome (GOLD analysis project Ga0209803, IMG submission 185895) | Grasslands soil microbial communities from the Angelo Coastal Reserve, California, USA - 14_0929_09_40cm (SPAdes) (version 2) | ecosystem: Environmental > Terrestrial > Soil > Grasslands ...
TCACGCCGATCCGTTCGCGCTCGCAGAGATGGGCAAGCTCGGCTTCGTACTCATGCCGGTGGACGAGGTTGTGGTGTGGCTGGAGTGTCGCGAAGCGGGGGAGGCTCTTGTCACCGGCAACGCGAAGGGCTTCGGCGAGTTGTACCGCGGTGAAGTTCGATGCGCCGATATGGCGTACCTTTCCGCTCGAAATGAGCTCCTCGAACGCCCGTAGCGTCTCCTCGATGGGCGTCTTCTCATCCGGCGAATGGCACTGGTAGAGGTCGATCGCCTCGATCTGGAGCCGTCGCAGGCTGTCCTCCACGGCGCATTCGATATGTGCCCGGCCTAATCCTTCGCCGTCGGGTCCCTCCCACATTCGCCCGCGCACCTTCGTGGCGATGATTAGGCGATCGCGGTTGCCGTGCTCCTTCAGCCAGCGGCCAATGATCTCCTCGGAGACGCCGCCAGGATTCCCGGGAGCCCAGCGGCTGTAGACATCGGCTGTATCCAAGAAGTTGCCGCCGGCCTCTACGAACGCGTCCATTACCGCTAACGAAGAACGCTCGTTCGCCGTCCAACCGAACTGCATTGTGCCGAGGCAGAGGTTCGAGACGTTCAGACCACTGCGGCCGAGCGGGCGTTGTTGCATTGTCCCGAAGTGTAGGGGCGAGCCGTCGACGGAGGCAAGCTATGGCTCAGCCCGTGAGCCCAAGCGAATGGCGGCGGGCGATACTCGATAAGCGGCTCGCCCTTAAGGCGTTTCGACCGGCGGCGAAATTGTAATCGTTGGTGAGCCGGGGGCCGGGGTCGCCGTCGGTGTCGGCGGGGGTGGGCTTGGTGTCGGTTGGGGAGTCGGCGCGGGCGTGTCCGTGGGTGTCGGCTCGGGCGGCGCCTGCGTCGGGAAGCGGGGTGGGGGCGGCGGTGTGACGGTCTGTGTGGGTGAGGCTGCCGGTGTCGCAGGTGATGGCGTCGGTGATGCAGCAATGATCTCGAACGGCCCGACATGAAGGGTACTAGTCCAGCTGTCGTCCTCGTCTTGCGTGCGCAAATGGAAGTACCACGTGCCCGGATCAAGAGGCGGGCTAGTCGTGCTTGTCGCCGACCCCGGCAGGTCTGCGACAGTATCAGGAAGGTCGGCGGGGAGATGGCTCCACATAGTCGAGTACGCCTTCGCGCCAGAAATGGCGGTCCATGCGAGGTCGATAGTGTTGTCGCTTGAAGGCTCGCCGATCTTGTGATTGATGCTGTGGACATCGCCCGGATCACGAGCAGTGGACGCGCCTCCACCTCCGGTCCCGAAGATGAGGATGCCCGCCACCAGGATCGCGACAATGCTGGCGATGCCGGCAGCGAGGACAGCGGGCACGGGCACTTTTGCGGGGAAGGGCACAACTCCCAAGCGCTGGCGGGTACGATCGCGTGGCTCTAATGCTCTCGCCCTACGGTAAGGCGAAATGCCGTTGATATGGGCGGAGACTTCGCCCCAGATGGCAGCTTGCTCGTCCTGCGGGGGCGCGAGGGGTGCCAGGTTGGCGAAAGCCGCCAGCGCCGACGGGAAGGTCGCTCTGCTTGCCTGACATCGCATACAGGCCTCGAGGTGCTTGAGCACTGACCGTTGGTAGCCGCTAGAGTCTTCCGCGAAGCGGATTTCGGATAGAAGTGCCTCCAGCTCCCGGCATTGCGACCGGCCGCGCCTGGCGAGAAGGACGGTCGAGAGCGACTCGACGAGTGACCCTCGGAGGCGATAGAGCATGACGTAGATCTTGGCCATGGTGAAGCCGAGGGCTTGAGCGAGCTCATCGACCCTCAGGCCCCGCCGGAGGTGGAGGTCGAGCAGAGAGTACTGTTGGGGGGAAAGGCGCGCCGCGAATTCCCAGACGAGAGCCGCCGCCTCCGCATCTATGGGGTCCGGCTCCCCCACCGCGCCTTCGGAGGAGTCCGCCTGTGCAAAAGTATGCCAGTCGACGCGATCCGCGGGCGGATCGCCGCTGTCCACGACAAAGGGGCCACGGCTGCGCACGCGGACCGCCCGCTCACGCGCTATCGCGTAGAGCCAGGCCTTGACGTTGTGGCGGCCGTTACGCTTGCGAGAACGGTCCCAGGCCTTCGCGAAAGCTTGGCCGATAACGTCGGCGGCAAGCTCCGGATCTTTAACGGTCCGAAGAACGAAGTCGTAGATGCCATCGAAATGGCGTCCGTAGAGTGCGGCAAATGCCTGCTCGTCGCCCGCCGCGGTACGTGCGGCGAGCTCCGTGTCCGATCTTGAACCGTAAGCCTCGCTCTGCATCTGGTGAAACTTGGTGAAGTTAATTCTACTCGTTAGCGAGCGAGTCAACTAGGAAGGGCGACGCGACGGTGAAAGCCGGGCCTGACTAGTCGCCCGGCGCCTGTTTTTCGGCGCGGTAGAATGTGCGGAAGCGGAGGAGGCAACCATGACAAAGCGAGTCAAATTTCCGCCCGACTTTTCCTGGGGGACGGCGACCGCGTCCTACCAGGTCGAGGGCGCGTGGGATGAGGACGGGAAAGGCGAGTCTATCTGGGACCGCTTCTCGCACGAGCCGGGAAGAATCATGAACGGAGATACGGGCGACGTCGCCTGCGATCAGTACCACCGCTACAAGGAAGACGTAGCGCTCATGAAAGAGCTTGGGCTTCGCGGCTACCGCTTCAGCATCTCCTGGCCGCGGATCTTTCCCGAGGGCAAAGGGAAGATGAACCAGGCGGGCCTCGATTATTACAACAGGCTTGTGGATGAACTGCTCGCGAATGGCATCCGGCCGTTCCCGACGCTGTACCACTGGGACCTGCCGCAGGCGCTCCAGGACGAAGGCGGCTGGGCGAACCGCGACATCATCGGTCACTTCACGACCTATGCGGAGACCTGCATCAAATCGCTCGGCGACCGGGTGAAACACTGGATGGTGTTCAACGAACCATGGGTGTTCACCTTCCTCGGTTACATCGCGGGGATTCACGCGCCGGGCCTTCGCGACCGGCCCGCAGGAATGCTCGCAATGCACATCGCGAATTTAGCGCAGGCCTCCGCCACGCGGGCGATGCGGGCGGTCGGGACGGCGGAGGCGATTGGCACAGCCTTCAGCATGACGGCGGCTTATCCATATACGGAATCGGAGGAGGACCGCGCCGCCGCCGAGCGCCAGCACGCATTCTCGAACGACTGGTTTCTGCGGCCTCTCATGGCGGGGGTCTACCCGCGGGCCTACGTCGACCAGGAGGGCGCGCTGGCCGAGATGGACATCCGTCCGGGGGATGACGAGGCCATCAGGGCACCGCACGACTTCATCGGCATCAATCTCTACACGCGGACGATCGCCGCGAATAACCCGGACGACAAGTACCTCGGCATTCGGCAGGTCCCGCCGCCCGGCCCGAAAACCGACTTCGGCTGGGAAGTCTGGCCCGCCGCGCTCTACCAGATGATTATGCGCATCCACCGCGACCACGGCCTCCCGATCTACGTGACCGAGAACGGCTGCTCGTATTCGATTGGACCCAACGCCGAGGGGCGCGTGCCCGATAAGGAGCGGATCGATTTCTACAAGGGCTACATCAGCCAGGTCGGCCGGGCAATCGCTGAGGGCGCTGACGTCCGCGGCTACTACGCCTGGACTCTGCTCGACAACTTCGAGTGGGCGATGGGGTACAGCCAGCGCTTCGGCCTTGTCTACTGCGACTTCGAGAAGGAGCAGAAGCGGTTCGTCAAAGATAGCGGGTACTGGTATCAGGATCTGATCGCGTCAGGTCAGATTGAGTACGACGAGACGCTCGTGTAGGCGGAATCACGTGCTCAAGCCGTGCGCTGAAGGACCCGGCGCAGATTCGATGAGAGCACACCCGCCGGTTCAGGCACTGCGGCTGCCGAGCGCCATGCGACGTGGCCGTCCGGCCGCACCAACGCAGCACCGTCATCGTAAACGCCGTATTGGCTCGTCCAGTCTCCGGGCTCATCTTGAAAGTCTCCCCCTGAGCCAATCGTAAATCCGGCCGGCTGGATCCCCAAACGATCTCCGGTCATCCGAGCCGCGTCAAGCCAGGACGTGCCGGATGCACCGGCGAGAAGGGTGAAGCCCGACCCGAACAGATCGAGCGTAGAACATCGTTCACCATCGCGTTCCAGCCAGACGTGGGGCGCCCGATGGCCGGGCCGCCCGGTGGGTACGTAGTCGATCACGGCGTCTTCCCGCGAAGGCGCCTCCGTACCGTCCGCCACGATGGCGGCGGAGTCGTAGGAGAAGCCCAGCTCCATGCCCAGGAAGTTCCCGTAGCGGCGCGACTCCGCAACGGTCTCCTCCGGCGACGGTCCATCGTCCGCGCCGTCCGTCGCGGCAGCGCTGATGCGCGCCACCATGCGCGAGTTGTCGAGCGACCGGTCGGCGTTGAACCTGGCCACGGGACGTCGCTCGCTGTCGTAGGTCTCGAGCAGCTTGCTGCCAGCAACGCCCGCACAGACCACGGCCAGCTTCCACGCCAGGTTGTGTACATCCTGAATGCCCGTGTTCATGCCGAACCCTCCCGTCGGTGGCAGCTGGTGAGCGGCATCGCCGGCGAGAATGATTCGCCCGGTCACAAGCCTTCGCGCTACCGTGGCGTTCATCGTCCAAGTTGCTACCGCGAGAATGTCTGGAGCGCACGCCGGATCCCCCACGGCCGTCCGAATCCAGTCGATGCAGTGTTCGGGAGTATAGGCCTCGAAGGCGGTGGACGTGCCATCGTAGTTGATCTGGCACAGCCAGCGGCCGCGGGCGTCAAGGGGCTGGAAGACTCCGCGGGCGTCCTCGCCCGCGACAAAATAGAGGATCGCCGGGCGGTGCGCCACCAACGGATCGAGGTCCGCCTTGAAGTAGACGTTGACGAAATGGCCGATGCCTTTGGGTCCATCGAGTTCGATGCCCATTTGACTTCGAATCGAACTGGCTGCTCCGTCGGCGGCGATCAAGTACTCTGCTTCGACCTGGTACCTCCGCTCGCTGGGAAGCTCCCTCACGGTAACGACGACGCGGTCGTCACCAGTTGACATTCCGGCATCGACCTGCACTGCCTCGTGACCGAAACGAAGCTCTGCCAGGCCCGTTGCTTCTGCGCCTCTTCGCAGGATCGGCTCGAACACATCCTGAGAAGAGAGCAGCGGAATTTCCGGGCTCACCTTTCGGCCGAAGCCCGCGAAGCCTCGCGTTGGCATTCGGCCCAGCTCTTCACCAGCGAGCGTTCGCGCGTAGATAATCTGGCTCGTCCAACCGGGAGGAAGGTTCACCGCGGTCAACTCGTCGTGAACGGCGCGGCCCCATCCGCGGGCGATCTCCATGGTGCGGGTGTTCAGGTTTCGCGCCTTCGGATGCCAGGTAGTGGAGTGATGGCGCTCGAGGAGCAACGAGCGCACGCCGTACCGCGCGAACTCCAGGGCTGCGGCAAGGCCAACCGGACCGCCGCCGACGATAACGATTGGTACTGTTTCCACGTTGTGGTCTCGTTACCCCTTGCGGGATCGTGGCTGCACGTTACTGGCGTGGCGTACGACAGGTCAAGCCGTGCGCTGCCCGAGTTGTCCGGAATAGGGCTACTGGCGGGCCCCCGTCTCCTGACGCTTCTTGCTCCGGCCGCGCAGTAGGCTGCCAAGGGTCGTCTTGCGCAGGCGTATGTGGTTGGGCGTTACTTCCAGGCACTCGTCTTCACGCAGGAACTCGAGGGCCTGCTCCAGCGATAGCTGTCGGTGAGGGATGAGCCCCTCCGTCTGCTCGGCTGTCGAGGAGCGAATGTTGGTCGCCTTCTTCTCTTTCGCGGGGTTTACGTCGATGTCGTCAAGCCGGGCGTTCTCGCCGACGATCATACCCTCGTAGACTTCCGTGCCGGGGCCGATAAAGAGCGTCCCCCGCTCCTGTAGGTTGATCAGCGCGTAGGAGGAGCTCTGGCCTCGGCGGTCTGCAACGAGGCTGCCCGTCGGCCGCGTGCGCAAGTCGCCATGCCAGGCCTCGTAGCGCTCGAAGACGTGGTGGAGGATGCCGGTGCCGCGGGTTTCGGTAAGGAACTCCGTGTGAAAGCCGATGAGCGCGCGTGCGGGCACGAGGTACTCCTGGCGCACCCACCCGGTCCCGTGGTTGACCATGTGCTCGAGACGGCCTTTACGCAGCGCCAAAAGCTGAGTGACGACTCCGAGATAGTCCTCCGGGATATCGATGGACAGCCGTTCGACCGGCTCGCAGAGCTTTCCGTCCACCAACTTCGTGACGACCTGCGGCTTGCCGACGGTCAGCTCAAATCCTTCGCGGCGCATCGTCTCAACCAGGATCGCCAGCTGGAGCTCGCCTCGCCCCTGCACCTCCCAGGTGTCCGGCCGGTTCGTCGGACGCACCCGGATGGAGACATTGCCCACCACTTCCGCATCCAGGCGGTTCCTGACCAGACGCGCGGTCAGCTTCGTTCCATCGTTTCCCGCCATTGGCGAGGTGTTGATCCCGATCGTCGTCGAAAGGCTGGGCTCGTCGATGTGCGGGACCGGAAGTGGGCGGGGGTCATCCGCGTCTGCTAATGTCTCGCCGATCGTTACCTCGGGGAGGCCGGCGATTGCGATGATTTCGCCGGGGCCGGCTTCCTCGGCCGGCACCCGCTCGAGGGCCTCCGTGACGTAGAGCTCGGTAATCTTCACCTGCTCGATCTCGCCGTCGACGCGGCACCAGGCGACCGTCTGGCCCCGGCGGATAGTCCCGTGGTGCACCCGGCAGAGGGCGAGGCGCCCAACGTAAGGCGAGGCGTCGAGATTCGTGACGAGCGCCTGAAGCGGGTGCTCGCCATCGTACGAGGGTGATGGGATATGCCGAAATAGGGCATCAAAGAGGGGCTCGAGGTCGATGCCGTGATCGTTTTGGTTCGGCGATGCCCAACCGGCGCGGGCGTTGGCGTACAGGATGGGGAACTCGATCTGGTGCTCGTCCGCGTCGAGGTCGAGGAATAGCTCGTAGACCTCGTCGACGACCTCTTTGATGCGGGCATCCGGGCGGTCAACCTTGTTGATCACGAGGATCACCGGAAGATGCGCCTCGAGTGCCTTTCGTAGGACGAACCGGGTCTGCGGCAGCGGTCCCTCGCTCGCGTCGACGAGCAGGAGCACGCCGTCAACCATCGTCAGGCCGCGCTCGACCTCGCCGCCGAAGTCGGCGTGGCCCGGCGTATCGATGATGTTGATCTTCACGCCGGAGTGGCGGACTGCCGTGTTCTTGGCAAGGATGGTGATGCCCTTTTCGCGCTCAAGGTCCATCGAGTCCAGCACGCGCTCGGCGACGTCCTGGTTCGCGCGGAAGGCGCCCGACTGCCAGAGCATGGCGTCGACCAGGGTGGTCTTGCCGTGGTCAACGTGCGCGACGATGGCAACGTTCCGCAAATCATCTCGTGTGGGCATGAATCCAGTATGGTGGGCCCGGCGGAGGACGGACAAGTTTCCCTGCCGGCAACGATGCTTGACACCTTCCGGCGCTGGTGCTACTATCCGGCAAGATATTTTGGAGTTTGTGAAAGGGACATTCGTCAGTTGATAAACACGTTTGTTGCCCCGGTCAGCCGTGAGGTGCCCATCGCGCCGAACGGTGGATCGCGCGTGGGTGGGACGAGTGCGCCCGTTTCAGGAGGCCCTACCTGATTTAGACCGACGGCCGCGTCGCTCCGTTCTCACCCGCCAAGGTCTGGCCCTGGTGGGTTTTTTTGTCGCCAGAAACCAAGGAGAAAAACAGATGTCGCGCCAGAAAAAGAAGAGGACCAGAACGCAAAGACGGAGCTTCAGCGGTCCGGCCGTCGCCCGACCGGCGACCCAACCGCGGTCGTCGCTTACAAGAGCGTGGAGAATACAGACGGAGAGCCGAGTCGCGCGTCGCGGCGAACGCCAACCGGGCCGGAGTTCGTAAGCATGACTCGCGGTGACAACCTCGGCGCCGGAAGGCTGGCGAGGGGACCCAAGGGCTCAACCACCGGCGAGCTGAGCGAGCCAAGCTCAGGCGCCGCCGGCCGGGGGTCTGGGGGTGTCTCCCAGTTTCCCTAATTGGGGTGGTGGGGTGGCGTGGCCGTTCCTGAATGAAAAAAGACAACTAGGGAATCGGAGAGTTGAGATGCAGACGCTAGCAATTGAGACCAGAGACATAAATAAATACTTCGGCGGCGGCTTCGACTACCGCCGCTTGCTGCCGATCAGGCGACGGCGGAATGGCAAGGGCCCGGCGCACGTCCTGCGTGATATCTCGTGCGCCGCCCTGCGAGGCGAGATCTACGGCGTGCTCGGCGCCAACGGGTCCGGCAAGAGTACTCTCGTTCGCATACTGAGCACGTTGCTGCTGCCGGACAGCGGCGAAGCGCGCATCTTCGGGCTGGACGTCGTTCGCGACTCGGGCGAGGTGCGATCGCTGATCAACCGGGTGTCGGCGGATCCTTCGTTCTTCCGGAACATGTCGGCGGTTGAGAACCTGCTCTTCTTCGGACGGGTCTACGGCCTCTCGCCGGCGGAGATCAAGCGCCGGCTTCCGGGAATCCTCGCGCGGCTGGGTTTCGAGTGGGAGCGGGCGCTCGAGCCGATGAGCCACCTTTCGCGCGGACAGCAGCAAAAAATGGCCGTCGCGAGGTCGTTCCTGACCTCGCCTGTTCTGATGCTGCTCGACGAGCCGACGACGGGACTCGACCCCCGCTCGAAGCGCGAGGTGCAGGCGTTCGTCCGGCAGGTGAGGGCGGACCACGACAGCACGATCCTGCTGACGACGCACGATATGGAAGAGGCGGAGCTGCTCTGCGATCGCATCGCCTTTATCGCGGGCGGACGGATCGTCGCGGAGGGGACACCCTACGAGCTGCGAGAGCGCGTGGCGCGCGGGCGGCCAGTGGAGGAGATAACCATGGAGACGGTGTTTATGGAGCTTACGGGTAAGCGAATCGAAGAAGACGAGGAGCAAGAGGAGAAGGTCCTCGCGGCTAGTTAGTCATGTTCTTTGCTGACGGCGTGTCCAAGTCGTTCGGTGGCCTCGACGTACTCGAGGACCTCTCTGTAGTGGTCGGGACGGGCGAGCGGGTGGGTCTTGTCGGGCCGAACGGAGCCGGGAAGACCACCCTCCTGCGACTGCTGGCAGGCGAGGAAGACGCCGACGCCGGCCGGGCGGGCCACCGCGGCTCGCTCGGCTACCTCCGGCAGGAGGCTGGACTCTATTCCAATCGCACGCTCGTCGATGAGCTGTGGAGGGCCTTTCCGGAGGCGCGGCAGACCGAGGAGCGGCTGCATCAGATCGCCGAGGAAATCGAGCGGGGCGAAGGAGACATCGACGGTCTGATCGCCGAGCAGGGCCGTCTCTTCGACCGGTTCGAGGACCTGGATGGATATCGGATCGAACGGCGCATCGGGCGTGTACTCAACGGGCTCGGCTTTGCGGTTGACGAACGGACAAAGCTGTGCGGCGAGTTCAGCGGAGGCTGGCAGATGCGGATCGCGCTAGCGAAGGTGCTGGTACGACGCCCGGAATGTCTCCTGCTCGACGAGCCGACAAACCACCTGGACGCGCGGTCACGCGACTGGCTCGCGGAAGAGCTGAGCGACTACCGCGGGACAGTCTTGGTGGTTACGCACGACGGCGAGTTTCTCGACCGCGTCGCCACGCGAATCCTCGAACTGCGCGAGCGGTCTGTCGAGAGCTACGCCGGCAATTACAGCGAGTTCCAGCGACAGAAGGCGGCGCGCCTTCAGCAGCAGGACCGCGCGGCAGCTCGCCAGGAGCGCGAGATCGCGCGCCAGGAGCGGTTCATCGAGCGCTTTCGCGCGAAGAACAGCAAGGCGACGCTCGTCAAGAGCCGCGAGAAGGCGCTGGCGAGGATTGAGCGCATCGAGCGCACAAGGCCTGAGTCAGAGGTCCACATATCGCTGTCGGCGGACGGTCGCACGGAGCACGATGTCTTGCAGATGGAGGGCATCAGCCATGCGTACGGCGACAACCTGGTCCTCCTGGATGCTTCGCTACACCTGGTGCGCGGGCAGAAGGCGGTGCTCATCGGCCCGAACGGTAGCGGCAAGACGACGCTGCTGAGGATCGCCGCCGGGCTTCTTCCGGCGCTCGAGGGATGGGTGCGTTGGGCGCCCAAGGCGCGGGTCGGTTACTACGACCAGCACCAGGACGAGGCCCTGGAGCGCGGCCGGACGGTGCTCGAGGAGGTGCAGTCGGTCGCAACGGACGAGCCGGAAGTGAGGCTGCGGACTGTGCTCGGGCAGTTCTTGTTCCGCGGCGACGATGCCTTCAAGCGTATAGAAGTGCTCTCCGGTGGAGAGCGCAGCCGGGTTGCCCTCGCGAAACTGGTGCTAAAACCGACAAACGTGCTCGTCCTCGACGAGCCCACGAACCACCTCGACCGCTCAACGCGGCGGAAGCTCCTCGAGGTGCTCGAGAAGTACCCGGGCACGATTCTGTGCGCGGCACACGATCCGGCGATCCTCGACCGAATCGCGACGCGAGTATACGAGGTGAAAGACGCAACGGTCCGGGAGCTGATCGACCGGCGGCGGGACTAAGCGAAGGAACGGAGTAACGAGATGTTGAACATAGCAGAACGAACAGCGCAGCCGGGGCTAATCCGCGGGCCGGTCAACCTCGCCTACGCCTTCGTGGAGCGCCAGACCAACCTCTGGAAGCGCTACTGGGCGTGGGAGCTAGTGTGGCTTGTGTACGGCGTGGTCAACACGCTGGCGATCACGTTCATCGCCAAGGAGGCGGAGCAGGCGGGGATCACCACGGACGCATCGCACCTCGTGCTCTTTCTGCTGCTGGGGACGCTCGTCTGGGCCTACCTTTCGGCGGTTCTGGATGACATAAGCCTCGTAATCACCTGGGAGCGGTGGGAAGGGACGATCGAGCACACCCTAATGGCGCCGGTATCGCGAGCGGTGCACCTGATTGGCATGTCGATCTTCGGGGTACTGCACGCGATCGTGCGGACACTGTTGATCTTCGCGATAGCGGTGCCGTTTTTTAGCGTGGACCTGGGGCAGGCGAACTGGTTCGCTGCGGCCGTCGTGATAGTTGTCGGGAGTGTCAGCGTCGCCGGGCTGGGCATACTGACCGGTGTACTGCCGCTTCTGTATCCGGAACGCGGCACGCAGATGTCGTTCATGATCCAGGCCGTCGTCCTGCTAATCTCTGGGGTCTACTACAGTGTCGACGTGCTCCCGCCCTGGCTGCGGGTCTTCTCGTACATCTCTCCCGCAACCTACTTCCTGGACGGCATCCGCGGCGCGATCATCGACGGCGACGGCGTGCAGGACCTACTCGGTACGCTGGCGACGCTGGTTCTCTTCGGCATTGTACTAGTGCCTGGCGGCATCGCAGTCTTCGCTGTGGCGGAACGCTGGGCGCGCAAGACGGGACAACTGAAGAGGCAGGGGTAATGTACCGGTGAACCACGCCTCGCGTAGAGACGCCCCAACGAATCGGGACCACGTCGCTGACCCCGGGGACTCGCTCGTGAAAGAATGCGCGACTCGGCCCGATACCCCGCGGGGCGTCTCTACTACGTCATGATCGTGGGCGAGGCAGCAATGATGGCTTCGACGCCTCGATCGCAGAACGAACGGATTCAAGCACCATGATTGAAACCATCGAGACCGAAAACGAATACGGAAAGGGAACCGTCAAGTCCTGGGCGTCGATAATCGACCAGGCGACGATGAGGCAGGCCGAGCGCATTAGCCGGCTGCCGATCATCGAGGGCTACCTCGCGCTTATGCCGGATGCCCACTTCGGCTTCGGCCCGCCGGTCGGCAGCGCGCTCAAGACGAAGGAGGCGGTCATGCCCTACGCCGTCGGCGTCGACATTGGCTGCGGGATGATTGCCGTGCAGACGGACGTCCAGCGGGACGACTTCGTCGGCAAGGAAGGACGAGTCCTCCAATATATTCGAGAGCTGATCCCCTCGGGCGTCGGCACCAGCCACAAACGGCCGCTCCCGCAGGCGAAACGATTCATCGAGGACCACGGGTTCCCGGCCGGCATCGATGACGCGGCGCTCGTCAGGCGCTCGCCCGACCTGCGCAACAAGGCACTCATCCAGTTCGGCACGCTCGGCGCGGGCAACCACTTCGTCGAGGTTTCCGAAGATGCGCGCGGACAGGTCTGGCTGCTGCTGCACTCCGGCTCGCGCGGAATCGGCAACCTGCTCGCCACATCGCACGTCGGGGTCGCGAAGGATGCCTGCGCGGCGGAGGGCATTGCCCTCGAAGACCGCGATTTCGCGTACCTGATGGTTGGCACAAAGCAGGCCGAAGCGTACCTGGAGGACATGCTCTGGGCGCAGCGGTACGCTTATGCCCAACGCGAGGCGATGATGGACTCGCTGATGGAGGCCGTCTCGCTGGAGCTCGGGAGCGACTGGAACGAGGTCCAGCGCATCAATTGTCACCACAACTACGCCGAGCGGCTCGACGACGGCGCGTGGATGACACGCAAGGGCGCGATCGACGCGAGCGAGGGCAGGATGGGCATCATCCCCGGCAGCATGGGCGCCGCGACGTACATCGTGCGCGGCCGAGGCAATGCTGAGGCATACGCGACAAGCCCGCATGGGGCGGGGCGCGTGATGGGCCGGAACCAGGCGCGCAAGACGCTTTCGCCGGAGGATTTCCGGAAGCAGATGGCGGGCAAGACCTGGCTGGACCGCGACGCCCAGAAGCTGCTTGACGAGGCGCCCTCCGCGTACAAGCCCATCGAGAAGGTGATCCAGGACTCGGCCGATCTGATCAAGCCGGTCACGAAGATCAGCCAGTTCATTAACTACAAGGGGCTATAGGGAGCAACGATGATCGGCAGAAGTCAGCACTCAACGCAGATTTCACAGATAGATCACGGATGAACGCAGATGATTAGCGAATGGCTGAACGGCCGGTTGGGAGGACTCAGGACAGGCCTCTGGCGTCATCCCGACTTCGTCAAGCTCTGGGCCGGCGAGACGATTTCGGTCTTTGGATCGCTAATCGGCCGGACGGCGCTTCATTTCACCGCCATTCTCGTTCTCGATGCGCGGCCCTTCGAAGTCGCAGCGCTCCTCGCCCTGGGCATCGTGCCGGAGCTGATTTTCGCGCCCTTCGTCGGAGTGTGGGTGGACCGCCTGCGGCGCCGTCCTATCATGATCGCCGCCGATCTCGGCCGCGCCACGCTGCTCGCTTCCATTCCCCTGGCGTACGCCTTCGATGCCCTTACCATGGAGCAACTTTACGTGGTAGCCTTCCTAACCGGCATCCTGAGCATATGCTTTGAAGTCGCCTACCAGTCATATCTTCCGTCGCTGATAAAGCGGGAAGAACTACTGGAAGGCAACAGCAAGCTGAAGGCCAGCGACTCGGCTGCCGAAGTCGGTGCGTTCGGCGCCGCCGGCTGGCTCGTGCAACTGTTCACTGGGCCCGTCGCTATTCTGATCGATGCGGTTTCGTTCCTCTTCTCCGCCTTCTATATCAGACGCATCACCAAGACGGAGAGCCCCCCCGCCCCCGAGGAGGAGCGCACGGGGATGCTGCGCGAGGCTAAAGAAGGAATCCAGACCATTCTTGGCAACGCGTTCCTCAGAACAACGATAGTGAGCGAATGCCTGAACCACTTCGCATTCGGAATGTTCGGCGCCGCCTTCGGGCTCTACGTCATTCGAGTGCTCGATTTCCAGCCGGGCGTTCTCGGGATGATTTACGCGGTCGGTGGCGTGAGCTCGCTCTTCGGAGCGGTCTTCGCCGCGCGCGCAGCCTCCCGACTGGGGATTGGACCGGCAATGGTGTCTGGGCTCGCGGTTATAGGCGCGTCAATGCTTCTCGTGCCGCTCGCCCAGGGAGCCGCGATCCTGGCGGCGGGATTCCTGGTAGCTCAGCAGTTGGGCGACGGCGGCTTCGTTGTCTACAGCATTAACGAGGTTAGTTTGCGCCAGACGATAACTCCGGGCCGCCTTCTCGGGCGTGTCAACGCCGGATTCGAGCTCTGCGCACACGGTGTGTTGCTGGTCGGCATTCTGGCTGGAGGCGCGCTGGGAGAGACGCTGGGATTGCGCGGCACTCTGGCGGTTGGCGCCGGTGCCATGCTGGTCGCTGCTCTCTGGTTGGCCGCCTCGCCGGTTCGCACCATTCGCGTGCCCAGCGCAAGCCCGGAAATAGCGCCACCGGCCATCCCTGACGCCGAACCGGTTGTCTAATTCTAGAACAAACCGTTACTGCAAACGCAAAAAATGCAAAACGAACTCCCAGCTTTAGTGACATACTGCCTCGCTCCGCTTAGACTCCCAGCGTATGGAATACGAGACACTGAAGGTCGATCGGGACGGCGCCCTAATGGTCTTGCGCTTCAGCCGGCTGGAGAAGAAGAACGCCATCAACCGTCAGATGCATCTCGACTTACAGGCTGTCTGTCAGGCCCTGGCCGACGACTTCGAGACGCGTGTCGTGATCTTCATCGGCGAAGGCGGCGTTTTCTCATCTGGCGCCGACACCAGCGAGTGGCGCGATTCTGGGTCGAGCAACGCACTTGAGGTCCGGCACAACTCGGGCATCGGCAGCCGCACTTCTGCGGCGATCGAGGGCCTCGACCAGATCACGATAGCAGCGGTGCAGGGATTCGCGATCGGTGGTGCCCTGGTCCTCGCCGCCTGCTGCGACCTGCGCGTTGCCGGCGAATCGACCTGGTTCTCGATTCCCGAGGTCGAGCTAGACCTTCCTCTTGGCTGGAACGCACTGCCGCGCCTTGCTCGGGAGATGGGCCACGCACGGGCGCTGGAGCTAACGGTGACGTGCGAGCGGTTCAGCGCGGCGAAGGCGTACGAGTACGGCCTCGTGACGCACCTGGCACCCGATAGCGAGGTCGAGGCGAAGGCGCGCGAACTCGCGGGGCGGATCATCGTGAACCCGCCGCTGCCCGTCGCGCTCACAAAGGCGACGATGAAGTCATTGAAGCGCGGCAGCGAGATGGGCGAAGCCGTCTACAGCGATGCTGACCTGCTCCTCTACAGCCGCTTGATGGCGCAGCGACGGCGCCGCCTCGAGAAGGAAAGCCGCGCCTAGCCACTTCCACATCTGCCCTCGAGCACACCCCCTAGTCCCCATCGATAAATCTTTCGTTGGTGATTCGTAACACCAACCTTTTGGTCACGTCTTTAATTCAGACGAATCGGACAGTCCCTCTAGACCGGGGTGAGATGGCAGAAACCGCAGAGACCCGTAAACGGGGTCGTATCGCCTTGGAAGTCCCATATCCTTCCAAGGTGCGCCTGCCTGTTCGCCGCCCAGCGATCGTAAGGCGTGAGCGCCTAATAGAAGCGCTCTCGCATGCCCGGGAGCGAAGGATCACCTTGGTGAGCGCGCCCGCGGGTTACGGCAAGACAACGCTTCTTCTCGACTTCGCCCAGGCCGCAACCGATCCCGTCTGCTGGTACGGTCTCGATGAGCGCGATCGGGATGCCGCCACGTTTCTGCGCTACCTCGTCGCTTCGGGTCGGGAGCGGCAACCGGATTTTGGCATCGAGCTCGGCACTGCCCTTGCGACGGGCGACTCAATTGGACCTGACCGCGCAGTAGAGTTGCTGGTGTCAGCCATGCAGCCGGGTCCGCCGTTGACATTCGTCCTCGACGACTTCCACTTTCTGGACGAAGCGGAGACCGAACTGACGCAGATAGTCGAAGGATGGCTGTACCGACTGCCGCCCGGCTGCCACGTCATCCTCTCCGGGCGCACGCAGCCCCAACTCGGCATACTGCCGCTGATGTCTGTCCGCCAAGAGGTGGACACTATCGGCGCGGCAGATTTTTCCTTTACGTGCGAAGAAGTAGTCCATCTCTTCCGCGATGTCCTAGGAAAAGACGTCTCGCTCGACGACGCTCAGCACCTGGCCGACGTATCGGAAGGCTGGGCGGGCGCGCTGGTATTGCTCGCGGACAGGGTTCAAATGAGCCGGACGGCAATTTCGCTCGAGCACTTGCGCGGTTCGGACACGCTCTTTCAGTACGTCAAGCTCGAGCAGTTCGATCCGCTGGCGAACGACCTCAAGGAGTTCCTCACCGGCAGCGCTGTACCGCGCTGGCTCGATGAGCAGTTCCTGGATGAGCTCCTGGGTTCGACAGATACCGAGAAGCGGCTCAATCAGCTGCGACGGTTAAACCTCTTTGTTCTGACTGACGACCAGAACGGCAGGCGCCGCCGGTATCACCGCCTGTTCCGGGCCTTTCTCGTCAGCCATCTCCGCAGCCAGCAGCCAGAACGTTTCCGCGAGCTCAATATTCGGGCCGCTGAGTTGATGGAGAAGGCCGAGCACTGGGAAGAGGCGGTCTACCACTACATCCAGGCTGGTGGCTGGGAGCGGATCGTCCAGGTGACGGACCGGGTCGGCTGGCAAATGTTCGAAGAGGGGCAGTGGGATACCCTGGCGGAATGGCTCGACGCCGTACCCGACGAGCAGCTCGCGCAACAGCCGAAGCTCATGCTTTGGAAAGCCCGCATCCTGCACAACGTGAGCCAGATCGATCTTGCCCTGAACCTCCTTTCCCGCGCGATAACTTCGTTCGAAGCGAATCAGGAGTGGGCACTTCAGGGAGAAGCGCTGGTAATCGAAGGTATGTGCCTCCGCGCGAAGGGGGAGCACGAGGCGTCCAAGCAGGCCCTCAAGAAGGCGGAAGCGCTTCTCCTGGCGCACGACGGTCCGGCGCCCCTGCTCACGGAGGCGAGAAAACAGCTCGGCATCTCACTTAACTGGTGCGGCGAGCTCAAGCAGGCGGAGAGTGAGCTGCGTGGCGTCCTCGATATCTACGAAGCGAAGGGGGACGTTTACAACGTAGCCCTGGTTGCCGACGACCTTGCCATCGCCCTCGCCCAGATGGGCCGGCTTGCGGATGCTGCCATCTATTTCGAGCGCGCGAGACAGTGCTGGCTGAAGCTCGGCAATGATGCGGCCCACCTACGCACTGTCAACAACCTGGGCGTGCTCTATTACCTACAGGGCGAGTTTGACCAAGCTG
>Ga0209803_1001205_pt1 | contig 16979 bp, 17 predicted proteins | sample GraSoiAngelo_138_FD_185895 | JGI IMG/M metagenome (GOLD analysis project Ga0209803, IMG submission 185895) | Grasslands soil microbial communities from the Angelo Coastal Reserve, California, USA - 14_0929_09_40cm (SPAdes) (version 2) | ecosystem: Environmental > Terrestrial > Soil > Grasslands ...
TAGAAATGCGCTGGGCGAATTGATCGGAGCAGCGGCCAACCGTTTGGACTGAAATTCTTCGAAAAAGCTCTTGGTGTCATAGTTCATCGTGCGCGCTTCGATCATCCGGTCGAGGACAGGCCGCAAGGGAAAGCGGTTTTGCACGTTTTCGAGCTCTGGGTCCGTGAGCTCCGGAGGATTGCCCAGCCACTCGACCAGACGCTTCCAGTGGTCCGGCTGATTGCAGAAGATACGCGCATAACCATCTTTGCATTCGTACGTCTCGGCAACAGTTGTCGATTGGCTGTGGCCGGTGCGCTGCTGAATTTCGCCCGAGACGCTGTAACGCGTGATGAGACGCAAGAAAGGATCCGCGACTAACACATCCTGCAATGAGACTTCCACATGCTCGCCGCGCCCCGTGCTGCGTCTATTGTAGAGGGCGACAAGAGTTCCGAAAGCGGCGTGGACCGACCCCAAATGGTAGGCGATGTCACAGGGTCCCACCAGTGGCGCGCGTCCGGGATGACCGCAAAGATTCATCAAGCCGCCCATGGCAAAAGCGACGATGTTCGTCGCTTTAAATTCACGATAGGGACCGAAAAGACCGAAGCCGCTAATCGACGTGAGTACGAGAGCGGGATTGATCGCTCTGAGAGAATCGAAGCCAAGACCGATTCCGTCAAGATATCCTGCCGGTTTGTCTTGGATCATTACGTCGGCGTTGGCCAAAAGATCGCAAAGCTTTTGTCGAGCACCTTCCGATTCAAGATCGAGAACGATGCCCCGTTTGTTCGTGTGATAGGCGGCAAACGAAAGGCTTCCCTCGAGATGCGATACGTCGTTCTTGAACGGCCCTTGGCTACGCATCGGGTCGCCGCCCGGCGCTTCAATCAGAATCACCGCCGCGCCAAGATTGGCGAGCAGCAGGCCGCAATAACCGCCTTTTCGCGCGGTAAGATCGAGGACGCGCAATCCGGTTAGAGCACCCCGCGATTCAGAGTCATTAGTTGCGCCAGCCATCATCATTCTCCTGACGAATTTCTCCAGGTCTTTCGCACTAACGAGTATATTTGCATCGGGCCACACTCGGCAAATCAAAACCATTTAAGCCGTTGACAGCCATAGGCCAAGAGCAATAAATGAAGACAAACAACAATCGTGCATATCCGACAGGAGGGGAATCATGAACACTTCTTGGGAAACAATCACCGTCGATCATAGCCCGATGAACCTCTACGTGATTCAGCCCGACGGGCCGGGTCCGTTTCCGGCGGTCGTCGTCATTCAGAATCAGGATGGCGTTGCCGACTTTACGCAGGAGATGACGAGGAGGATCGCTGAGGCGGGTTACATCGGTGTGGCTCCTGATCTTTATCATAGAAACACGCCGGAAATTAACGCCGACCACCACAAACGCGCTGCCAATCGTCGAGATGCCGAAGTCCTCAACGATGTAAACGCTACGGTGAACTTTCTCCGTGGATGCGGCGTCGCTGATACCGGAAGATTGGGAATCGTCGGTTTCTGCATGGGGGGACGCGTTGCGTTCCTGATGGCGGCGGCCAATTCGGTGTTTCGCGCTGCCGTGGATTTCTACGGCGGCGGGGTCTACAAAGGTTGGGGTAATGGTCGCTCTCCCGCGGAGCACGCGGCGGAAATCTCCTGCCCGATACAGGGTCATTTTGGCGAGCTCGACAAGAACCCTCCTCCCGACGAGATGCGCACGCTCGATGCTGAGCTGACGCGCTTAGGAAAGTTCCATGAGTTTTATTTCTATCCGGGAGCCGGCCACGCCTTCAATCGCAAGGGTTGGGACGGTTACCGCCCCGACGCCGATGCCGCATCCTGGCCGCGCACCCTGGATTTTTTCCGAAAATATCTTGGCGAGATAGCGCCGAAGAAAGCTGCGGCCGCGCGCTGAAAGGGCCGGCGATGAATCGAAAGCCGCTCGAATTCTTCACGGCTTGCGTGCTTGTTGCGCTGTCAGTTGCGTTAGCGTCGGCCGCTGATCCCAAAGTCCTGAATCTCGGCTGGACGGGCGGTTCCAACTGGACTGCGCTGCCGTTTCGTGTCGCCGCTGAACGTGGCTTTTTTGATAAGGAAGGTTTGAAAGTCAGGTACATTACCTTCCAGGGAACAAACCTGATGCTCACCGCGTTGCTCGCCGGCGAGCTCGATTATGTGAACATATTGCCTTTCATCGCCGGAGGCGCGGCGCGCGGTCTGCCGGTGAAAATCGTCGCGGCGGTGGCCAAGTCCAGCGGGTACGCCATCGTCTCAAAGCCGGAGATCGACAGCCTCAAAGCTCTAAAAGGCAAACGGATAGCAATCAATTCATTCGGCAGCTCGGCCGACTTCGCGGTCTACACGGCGCTTAGCAGGAGCGGGTTGGATCCCAACAAGGACGTCACGCTTGCTGCCATCAGTGGAAGCCCCGACGCTCGCTTTGCCGCGCTCATCAGCGGTTCCGTCGACGCGACGGTCGTGAACAGCCCGCTTGAATACAAGGCCGAACAGAAGGGTTTCAGGACCCTCATGACGGTGCGGCAATTATCCGAGCTGGTCAGAATCCCCATCACGGGACTCAGCCTGGCGCAGAGAAAAATCGACAAAGATCCAGACGAGATCGTCCATATTCTAAGAGGACTCCGTGCGGCGATTTTGTTTCTTCAAAGCGAGCGCGAGATGGGTGTCGGGTTATTGGAAAAACTTCTGAACATCGACCGCGCCGCCGCCGAAAGATTTTACGCTTTGTACCGCGAGCAGTTTAACCCCGATCTGAGCGTCCCGGATTCAGTCGTGGAAGAGTGGATTTCGGTGGGAACATTTAGGGCCAAGGAGAAACCGTCGGTCAAACCTCAGGCGGTGGTTGACTGGACTTTTGCCGAGAGAGCGAGACACTGATGGCGAGGAGTAGCGGGCTGTTGAAAAAGCCTCATCCTTCGACTGTGCTCAGGACGAACGGTTTAGAAACGGAGTCTGATGTATACCACTCCGCTCATGGTGAGTCTCCGTCGAACCATCAATCGCCTCGGTGCGACGTAATAAAGACTGGAGTGCTGGATTACTCCAACACCCATTGCGCTTATGAGCACTAATCTCGAAATCACGCGCAGGCAGTTTCTCAAAAGCGCCGGAGCCTTAGTGGTTGCTTTCGGCTTGCCGGTCGAACTGAGGGCACAAACGCTGGCGCGTGACGGCAACTTTGGCGGGCCGCTTCCGCCCAATCAACTCGATTCTTGGCTCATGGTTCAGAAAGACGGAAGCATTACCGTCATGACCGGGAAAGTCGAGCTGGGCACCGGCGTTTCGACTTCGCTCCGACAGATCGTAGCCGACGAACTCGATTATCCGTTTGAACGGATCACCTGGATCCAGGGCGACACCGCAAATACGGTCGACCAGCTCCCCACTTTCGGCAGTCAAACCATCAAGCGCGGCGGCAGCCAGCTGCGCCAGGCCGCGGCTGAAGCGAAAGCGACGCTTGTTTCCATGGCATCTGCCCGTTTGAGTGTGCCTGTCGAACAGCTCACAGTGGGCCAGGGAATAATCAGTGCAATAGAAAACCCAAAGAAGAAAGTGTCTTATGCGGAGCTGATTGGCGGACAACGGTTCAGTCGTGACGTCACCGGCAAGATTAAACCAAAAACTCCGAGCGCCTACGCCGTCGTCGGCAAATCGCTGCCCCGCGTCGATATTCCCCTTAAAACCACCGGAGCTCATATCTACATGCAGAATTTCCGTCTACCGGGGATGCTTCAAGGCCGCGCCGTCCGGCCCTCTGCGGTCGGGGCCAAATTGGCGAGCGTCGATGAATCTTCGGTAAAGGACATTCCCGGACTGGTTAAAGTGGTCGTGAAAGGAAACTTTGTCGGTGTCGTTTGCCAGCGCGAAGAACAGGCGATTCGCGCCGCGCGCGATCTCAAAGTCACTTGGCAGGACCCAAAAGCCCTGCCGCCGATGACCGAGCTTTATGACACGCTCCGGAAGATTCCGAGCAACGACAAGTCACCGGCTAATAACGGCGACGTGGAGGCCGCTCTGGCCAGCGCCGCCAAAACGTTCGAGGCGACGTATCAATGGCCGTTCCAGTTGCATGCCTCGATCGGGCCATCGTGCGGACTGGCCGACGTGAGAGACCGCGCCGCGACGATCTGGTCGGGCACGCAGGGAGCGCATCAACTGCGTCCGACCATCGCTCAGCTCCTGGGAATCGCGCCCGCGAACGTTCGCGTGATTTTTGTCGAGGCATCCGGCTGCTATGGTCACAACGGCGCGGATGACGCCGCCGCCGATGCAGCGATTCTCTCGCAAGCCGTCGGACAGCCGGTTCGCGTCCAGTGGATGCGCGACGACGAGCACGGCTGGGAACCGCTGGGTCCGGCAATGGTGATGGACGTGCGGGGCGGTCTGGATGCGCAAGGAAACGTGGCCGCGTGGGACTACCAGGTTTGGACTCCGACGCACTCGAGCCGTCCGAACGGCAGCGCGGGAAGTCTTCTCGGTGGCTCCCTCGCCGGAATGTCCGCTGGCACGCCCAACCAGTCGGGCGCCGAGCGCAACGCAAACCATACCTACAACTTCAAAAACAATCGCGTGACGGTCCACTGGCTGAACTCAAGCCCGATCAGAGCATCCGCGCTGAGAGGACTCGGTTCACCTCAAAACACCTTCGCCAACGAGTCATTCATGGACGAGCTTGCCGCTGCCAGTGGCGCTGATCCCATCGAGTTTCGCTTGCGTCATCTAAGCGATCCGCGCGCGAAGGCCGTTCTAGAAGCCGTCGCCAAGCGAGCCGGCTGGACGAAGCGTTCATCTCCGCAAAAAGCACCGCAAGCAGCAGGCGTAAAGAGCGGTCGCGGCGTGGCGTTTGTGCAGTACGACCGGACGGAAGCGTATGTGGCTGCGGTCACCGAGGTCGATATCAGCCCGGCAGACGGCCAAGTCCTGGTCAAACGCGTCGTGGTGGCTCACGATTGCGGACTTATCATCAATCCGGACGGTCTGCGAAACCAAATTGAGGGGAATGTAATTCAGGCGACGAGCCGTACGCTCAAAGAAGAGGTCAAGTTCGATCGCTCGATGGTGACGAGTCTCGACTGGAGCTTGTATCCTATTCTCAAATTCTCAGAGGTACCGGATGTAGTCATCGAGCCGATCAATCGCCCCGACCAGCCGTCGGTCGGCGCAGGAGAAGCAACGACCAGCCCAATTCCCGCGGCTATAGGCAATGCTATTTTTGACGCGACTGGCATTCGGCTACGCACGGTTCCCTTCACGCCAGACCGAGTCAAGGCTGCTCTAAACGTTCAACCATTACGCGTGTCGTCGTCAGAAGCGGAGCGGCGGGAAAAATCCGGCGAAAAGGATTAAACACTTAAGCGATTTGATCCTTGGCGCGGCCGTTTTGCCTATCATAAAGGTTTAGTTGTGTGAAGCGGGCGGTGGGATAATTACCAAGTCCATCAAAACCCGCCTCTGGAGTTTGGTATCTACCCTTGTGAGAAGCGCAAGCCAATTAGATTCAATGCAAAATGTCATAAATCGCACCCGTCGCCGCTCCCGCGCCACCGCCGATAAGCGCGCCTTTCTTGGCGCTGTGACCGGTACCGGCTGCAATGCCAGCGCCGGCGCCCGCTCCAACTGCTCCGCCGACAAGCGTGCCACAACCTGAGACTGTCAGGCCGAGCATTAAAACTCCAAGCACCACGCCAGTAATTCGTGTTTTTTTCATCATTCTTCCTCCCTTTTGCTCGACGATTAGAAAAAACGGCTCGACCGGAGCAGGCCGGTCGAGCCAGACTGTCGATGTGTTATCTCCTCAGATCACGCCGCAATTCTCGACGATCCTGTTTCAACTCTTCCTGGTCTCTACGGAGCTGGTTTCGATCATTGCGGAGCTCCTGTAGGTCATCGCGGAACTCGTCGCGGCTTGCCCCGTTACGGAGATCCCGCCGGAGCTCCCGTCTATCTTCGAACAGCTCTTTTCGATCCTGACGAAGTTTGTCTTTGTCGCCTTGGATCTCTCGGCGATCGCTTTTTATCTCATTTCTGTGTTCGTACCTGCCCCACCAGCGATTCCACCAGCTATCCTCGTCAGCGTGGGCAGGGACGACTGAGACAATCAACGATCCCGCTAAGAGCCCTCCCAAAACTACAGGTTTCAATTGCCTACGATTCATAAAACCTCCTCTAAAGGGCCTGGCCCCCAGTATTGACAGCCAGGCCTTTGCCATATCAAAAGCGCGGTTAGCTTTAGCGCCGGCTTAAATATCTTCGATCAAGACGAATGTCGCGCTCGATGTCCCGGATCCGCGCCTCATCCTCAGCGATCCTGCGTCGGCTCGCCCCATGACGACGGTCATATTCCAGTTGCCATCTCGCTTCTTGTAAGTCTCTATAATCGCTTCGCAGATCAGCCCGTCGGGCCCACCTGTGTTCGTGCTGTGACCAGTGCCAATAGTCATGCGCCATCACGGGTCCCGCTGAAGCCATCAAGGATCCCGCGATCAAACTTCCAAAAACAATCGCTTTCAATTTCGTATTCATAAACAATCCTTTCAACTTTCTTGGCGTCTTTGATTCCTTAGACGCTACGTCAACCCGCAAGGTCTACCGGGCAAACTAGCGCCGTCCGCTTCTCGTTTGCTCTTGTTGCATGGCGACGGCAGCAGCCTCCGTATCACCATTCAAATCTTTCGTTGGTTCTACTTCCGCCTGGCGCGCTGCGAGGACCCGCACCGCTCCAACCTGCTTCGCGTATGTTTTGATCAGCCAAACCTTGCCGGTGAAACGATTGATCTTGTACGCAGTATCCACCGGTCCATTGGCTGGTGTAACGGTGTAAATACCGCCGATCAGCAGCGCAACTATGAGCAACAACGCCGCTCCACCGGCCGACCATGCAATTTTTTCTTTCATCGCTGGATTCATGTCGATTCCCCCCTGTCGGTTGTTCCAAACGGTTAATATTCGCCGCTTCGTCTTAAGCGCTCGGTCTCATATCGCTGGCGATCGATCTCGCGTTGTTGTCTGCGAATCTGCTCATCCTGGCGGTAGTTATCGTTTTGTTGACCTTGCATCTGATCGCCGACCAGAGCGCCGGCACCGAGGCCGAGGCCGCCACCGATGGCCGCGCCCGCTCCAGGATGACCGACCGCCGAACCAATAAGACCACCCGCAGCAGCGCCACCAAGCGCGCCAATACCGGCGCCTTTTTCTCTGGTTGTTAGAGGCCCACCAGCACAACCTGACGTAAAAAGGGCCCCTGCCAACAACAAGATTGGAGCCTTACTTACACATGTTCGATTTTTCATCATTGCACCTCCTTGATTTTGCTGACCCGTTCTCGTTGCGGTTCGTGCAACTTGTTAGCTAAAGAGGCAAGGCCCGTGCCGACCCGCATAAAGCTCCGTAACTTCCATCGGTTAGAAACCGTTTCTGCGCTTTTTGTGATTTTGACCATCGGTGAAAAAGTGACGGTCTGGTAGAAATTACGCACTACGATTTGTGTGCCATTTTGCAGACTATGTTGGGAGATTCGCTACGCCGCTCCGTACGAAGACCGCCACGTATTTTTCCCGACACCAAATATTTTGTGATTTTCGGTTTGGCTATTTAATCTTAGAAGGTTCGGCTCGCTGCCGACCAAGATTTCACCGGCTCATTCAGTAAATTTGCGGGGGATTTGAGTGAGATGAAAATCATCGCACCCGACCGCCAATCTCCGACGGCCGGGCCGACGACTTTAAGTGATTTAGATGCTGTCTATTGCGCGTGTATCTTACCGCAGATCTCGACGGTCTTGTTGAAACTCTTTACGATCCTGCTTCAACTCGTTCTGATCTCGACGAAGTTCATTCCGGTCGTTGCGCAATTCTTGTCGGTCGTTTTCAATCTCCGCCGGACTCGCGCCCTGTCGAAGATCCTTTTTGAGTTCCTTTCTATCCTGCCGCAGTTCTTTCTTATCATCGCGAATCTCTCCACGATCATTTTTCAGCTCGCGCCTATCTTGACGCAGTTCCTGGGCAAGCGCCGGCACCCCTGAAATAATTAACGACCCTCCGACGAAAGTTCCCAAAAACAGTGTTTTTAACCGATTCATTATTTCCCCCTTTTCGATATATTCAACGGCCCATACATTAATCAAACAGCTACCCACACGATCGCGATCGGCGTGGTGCCACTTGCTAAGAGTTAGGCAAGCTGCGTGCCGGTTTGAAAAACACGCCATATCTCAAAACTTTAGCAAGAAAGGGCAAAGATCAGTTGTAGGTGAAAACGTGACAGTATAGACAGTAATTACTTACCGGTATTTAAACATTCGGTGGGTTTCGAGTTCATGAGTTTACATTCATCTCGATATGCGAAGGCATCGACAATATCAGTGCAAGATACAAGTGGCCGCGTTTAAGGCTTTCCGCTAAGGAGGATTGAAATGGCTAAAGCAAATTGGCGAGGAACCGTCGGAGTTGTAAAGCCCACGTATGAGTCGGGCTCACTGGTTGAGTTCATTCGCTTGCTTCCCGAAGGCGTCGGAGTGATTCCAGTTTACGCCGGAATCAAGCAGCACACCGAGCGAGGTTATCTTGACGCGCTGGACACTTACAACGAGCGTGTGGCCGAGCTTGCTAGAATAGGCGTCGACCTCATGCATCCCGAGGGCGGACCGCCGTTCATGGTGCGGGGTTACAGGAGCGAGCAGCAGATCGTGCAACAGTGGGAAGAGAAGTATAAGGTCCCAATTTTCACCTCCGGCATGACCCAGGCGGAAGCACTGCGAGCGTTAGGCATCAAGAGATTTGTCGGCTGCACGTATTTTCGAGATAACAAGCTCAATGATCTCTTTAAGAGCTATTTTACCGATGCAGGATTCGAGGTGCTCGCAATGGAGGGGATGGATACTTCACCGGGTGAGGCGAGCAGCCTCTCGACGGAAGAGATCTACCACCATCTCAAGCGATCGTTTCTCAGGCATCCCAGCGCTCAAGGGATTTATCTTCTCGGCTCCGGCGCCTGGCGCGTCATCGATGTGATCCCAGTGGAGGAAGATCTCGGAGTACCTGTGATCCATCCCGTCGCCGCCCGCGTCTGGTACGTGCAGAAGCGGCTCCACGTCCGCCAACCGGTTCAGGGCGCAGGGCGCCTTCTGGTGGAGCTACCTGAGTTAAGTGAGTGAGTCACGCGATTTTTAATGCTGCCGCCCCACCAAGTACTTTACTAGGACGTTTCGGCGCGGAGCGCCGGCATGACTTCGCGCGTGAATAGGTCGAGGGACGTTTCGCAGGCCTCACGGGGAATACCTGGGACCGAGAACCGGCAGACCAGATGCTTCACGTTTAATTCGCTTCGAAACCGGTTGATTTCATCGACACATGTTTTCGCATCGCCTAAAATAATCCGGTCGTGGGCGAGCCGCTCGATTGTGAGTTGCCCCGGAGGTCGCTTGACGACCGGGTGCGGCCAGCGGAAGTACATTGTTTCAAACGCCTGGATAAAAGGGCCGCCCGCCACGCTCACCGCCTCGTTCTTGCTCCGCGCCACGAAAACGTAGCGAAACAGAGCGACCTCACCTTCGCCTTTGCCATTCTCCGCGCAGGCTTTTCGATACATCCGTGCGCACGGTGCAATCTCGTCGAGCTTGGCCGACGGCCCGACGAACCAGGCGTCGCCCAGACGCGCGGCTCGGCGAATCGCCGGCTCGGCCCACGCGCCAAACCAGATGGGTGGTCTTGGCCGCTGCACCGGACGGGGCGCAACCGTGGCATTGTCCACGCGGTAATGTCTTCCATGATGGGTGACATTCTCTTCCGTCCAGAGCCGGTGCAGAAGCGCCGCGCTCTCGTCCAATTTGCTGCCGCGCTCCTTGAGCGAATAACCGAAGGCGGCGAATTCCTCCGGCGCGTAGCCGGCGCCTATTCCCAAAATCAACCGACCGCCGGAGATCATGTCGACCATCGCTCCTTCTTCGGCAACCATCACGGGATGGTAAAGCGGAAGCAAAAGAACGCCCGTGCCCAAATGAATGCGGCGTGTCCGGCTTGCGATGGCGGCAAGTCCGATCAGCGGCGCGGGATGTAGAATGGGATTGTTGTGGTGCTCGCCGAGCCAGATCGAGTCGAATCCCGCTGCCTCGGCTCGCTCGCATTCTCGCAGGGTCTCCTCAAAGCTCGCCTGTCCTTGGAGCGGGCTTAGCCCGATTTTCATAGTGCACCTCACGCTCGCTTGATGTTGCTCCTCGACCGCTCGCAAGAAATTATTCGACGCTCTGCTTCCTGTCAACGTGACGCGAACTTTAAAGTGACCCCGGTCAATCATTCACGTAGTGCGGAATGGCGCGAGATCGGAGCCTGGGGAGTATCCGGGGAGGTCGACTTGAATCGGATCTCCCGCGCCTTACGAAGCGTACATCGATCTTAGGTAGATTCAGTCTACTGCCGATAATTTCGGGTGCTTTGTTCGTAGACACGTCAACCTAGACATATGGCTTATTGAAATTCGATCCTGAAATCAGTTACCACTCCAGAGTACTATTTATTTCTGACCAATAAGGAAAGAAAGGATGAACCCATGAATCTATCCGACGTTACCAGGTTTCTTGAGTCTTTCATGAACTTCAAGCTCTTTGAAATCAACAAAACCGCGGTTACGCCTTCCTCGATCGTCATGTTTCTCCTATTCATAGCAGTCTTCGGTATGGCTTCGCACCTGCTACAGCGGCTGCTGAAGGCGCATGTTTTTTCCCGCCTGAGGATCGACGAGGGCATCCAATACACTCTGACCCGCATCACCCACTATCTCATCATGATCATCGGCGCCGTGATAGCCTTTCAATTCATCGGCATCGATCTCACCGGTCTGGCAATCATCCTGGGCTTCTTATCTGTCGGCATCGGGTTTGGATTGCAGAACATCACTTCCAACTTCGTCGCCGGTCTTATCCTGCTTCTCGAGCGACCGATCAAGGTTGGGGACAGGGTCATGGTGGGCAGTCAGGAGGGAGACGTCGTGGAAATCAAAATGCGCTCGACGACGATTCGCACTTTGAACAACGTCGCGGTGATCGTGCCGAATTCGGAGTTTGTTTCTTCGAAGCTGGAGAACTGGTCTTACGGCGACCAAAAAGTCAGGTTGGACGTGAACGTGGGGGTGTCGTACGAGTCTGATCTGGAAACCGTGATCCGTTCCTTGATGGAGGTGGCCGCAGAACATCCAGAAGTCCTGACGAACCCGGCTCCCGACGTGTTGCATAGCGGATTCGGTGACTCGGCATGGAACATGCGGCTGCGGATTTGGCTCGAACATCCGCGCAGGCATCTGGAAGTGCAGTCGGATATTAACTGCGCGATCGTGCGGAAGTTCCAGCAGAACGGCGTGGAAATTCCATTCCCGCAGCGCGACCTGCACGTGCGGTCGCCCGTTCCGCTTCCGATAACGCCAGGGACTGAGTTGCTGCGATCAGCCTGAGCTTGCTCACTTCGCAGAAGGTTGGCTTCACCGAGAAAAAGCATTCAGGGGCGGAATTTGCTGATTGCGTGTAGGCACGTTCGATCGTCTTCGATCGATTTTGAATGCGTTATCTATCGGAGAACTTACGAAGGTGATCTATCACAAGGATCGACCATTGTTGAAGTTCCCAGATGAGCCCTGCCCGTTCGCCGGTTGATTCTCGCGAGCTTCGGGACCTTTTTGACCAGTCTGACGACAGAGTTTTTCAGCAGCCTAGCCAGGCAAGATCACCGCGGCGTTCCACTCGGGTTCAACCGCAGCGGTGTTGGATCCAGATAAAACCTTCATCTCCTGCTTTCGTTTATCAGCGCTTCTTCCCAGGCTGATTCCCTCGCCCAGGTCGATGGTCCCAGCCAAGGTAATTTTCGTGAGCGACTTTTCCATTAGAATGTGGTCTTTGAACGCGATTTTTCCTTTCCCTTGGCAGGACCCCGTGTGCGCCTTCATGATTCTCCCGTTCTGAATGGTAAGCACGAAGCCCTCCAGCTCCAAAGACAGCGTTATGTCAAAAACGACTTTCTCGAGCGGCTTACCGTTGAAGAGCACCTCGAGGTACGGATGGTAGGTCACGGTCATCGTGTGCTTAGCCAGCGGCACGAGGTTGCATTCTTTGGCAGGATATTTTTCCGGATCGGCGTATTTGTTCAGCTCCCGGTACTTGCTCCAAGTGGAGACCATGACCCAAGCGAGGTCGACATCGAATAACTCCCCTGCCTTGTCGATGATTCCAGAAATGATCGACGGCCACTGCGCGGGCGTTAGAGCCGTGAGGGCGGTTCCCTTAAATGCGGAGATCAGCTCGGACCGAACATCCGTCCAAAATCCCTTGACCGAAATCCCGAAAAAATCGTTGAAAGTGATTCCTGGCATAAGCCCTCCTAACGATCGACGAGCGCTCCGTCTACCTCGATCCTGCACTGGTACTCTCCACGCGCCGCTCTAACGCTAATCTCGCAACGCGAATCCATCTCGCCGCTCGTTGCCACGGTGAGGCTTGCCAGATCGACCCGCGGCACGATGGAAAAACCGACGGGGGGTGTACTGGAGTACTGTCCCCACATGGCGTAACCAATAGCGGCGATGACTGCGACACCAATTCCCAACCAGAGCCAGCTCAGGTTTCGCTCTATCCTGACATTGGTGGGCTGACTCTGTACGAGTCTCGTTCCTCGGATCCTGGCCGTGGTCATTACCGTGTATGTTCCCCTGCGAGAAAATGCGTGAGTCGTTGTCGCAGCGCGCGTCCACGCCGTTTCCCCGCCATCGCCGAAGTGGAACCGGTACTCCACATCGTCGACCGGCGGCTCGACACGCGCACTGAAGCTGACCGCGTCGCCCGCGCGCACGTTTTCCGGATCGCTCCTGAGAATGACCGTATAAGCTATTTCCTTAACTCTGACGACGATCGATGTTTGGCCGGCGACCACGCCGGCACGCCGCGCGATCAGTTGCACGGTGTAGCTTTCGGACTTTTCGTAACTATGGCCTATCTCGGGCGTGGCGGACCAATCCGTCTCTCTGCCGTCGCCAAAAACGAATTTGTACTCCATGTTGCTGAAGTTGGGTTTTGTCCCTGCGGTAAACTTCACAATCTCCCCGGTCTCGGGATCCTGATTTTCCGCGGTGACCCACACTTCAGGACGCCGCTCGGCAACAACGAGCGTGGCACTTTTCGTCGTGATTGGACCTTGACTATCCGAAACCTCTAGATTGATCTGGTATCTTCCCGGTCGGATGTCGCTCGTATCCAGCGGGAAGGACGCGCTGTGACCGATCCGGGCTCCTGGACCATGCCACATATATTTCAAGCCCGGAGCGCTGCGACCATCGGGAAAGCTGGCCTGGCTTACAAATTCAGCTTTCTCCCCCTGGTTTACTTGGAGAGGATTCGGGCCGATCGTGATGACAGCCTGCGAACTGACGATTACGGCTCGCGTCCTGCTGTTGTTGGTCTTGTTAATATCTCCAAGGCGATTGTCGGGATCGAGCTTTGCAGCGACGGTGTGCTCTCCGGGTGAGCTCGCCAGCCATTTTGCTTTCGCCTCGCTTTTCTCTCCCGGGGAAAGAGAAGGCACAAGCGTCTCGCTCAAGAGAGTTCGCCCGACTTCAAATCTCACCTTGACGTTCTGAACTAAATCTTTTCCTTTGTTTGCAACTACCGCCGTAATTTGCACCTCACGGTTCGGCGGCGTCTGCGCGGGCATCACCTGCAATTCCACCAGCGCGACATCGACGTCTTTTGTTGGTTGCTTGACGATCAAAAGTCCGCTGGCCGCCCCCGTCAAGCCTTGATCGTCCGTAACTTCCAGGGAAATTCTGTGATTCCCGGGCGCCAAGTGTAGGGTGTTAATATCGATAGCCTGCCCTCTACTCAGCGGTTCGCCGTCCACGCGCCAGGACCAGCTTACAATCCTGCCGTCGGGGTCCCTGGATTGGCGTCCGTCAAAAAATGCGGCTTCCCCCGGATTCGCTTCGAGGTATTCCGGCATGACTTTGGCCGTAGGCGCCTGGGTAAGTTTGGGCGGCTCCGGGGGCCGCCGTGGAGGCAGCGTTTGCCCCAGTGGCGGAGGCGGTGGCATCGGAGGGCCGGGGCGAGGCGGCCGAACGTAGGGACTGAAGACAACCAGGGTTGCTGCGTCGACAGCGCGAAGTTCGCGCTGATCAGTTATTTCAAGCCTCAGCCGGTAGCGCCCAGGTCGCAGCTGGTGGGTGTCCACATCTAAGCTTTCGCCTGTGCCTTTCTGGCCCCATTCAGTCGTCCAGGCGTAGCGTATGATCCTCCCTCGAGGATCGGGGTGACGGGAGTTGCTTACGAATCGCGCGCGGTCTCCTTGCATTACTTCCCTACGGTCGGGGTTGATTTTCGCGACCGGCGGACGTGACTCTACGCTCGGGCCATCCGAGGTTCCGCTGCTTCCGCCACCCGGAGTCCTTTGCGGCTTGACGATCAGCTTCGCGACGGCCTGATTTTGCCTTTGGCGTTTGTCGACGACCGTGAGCGTTACTTCATAAGAGCCTGGCCGAAGCTTTGCCGTCTCCACAACGAACCGGTTATTTTGCGAGGTCTGTCTGGAGGGCCCGGTCCACAGCAGGCTATTAATGGGAACATCGGGATCCGCAATCGAGCGGCTGATGAAGTCAGCATTTTCTCCCTGCGTAACCTCTCTCTGGGGAGGGGCGATCTGAGCTCTTGGTCCGGTGGATGCTGCGGCAGCCCGCTGCGTCAAAACGCGCTGTTCACCCGGCGCGACCGTTAAGGAGCGATCTCCCGACGCAGCAAGCGCAGCCTGCTTAGTCAGTGGGAGAAAAGCGCAGAAGAGGAGCGTAGCGGTCAAGGACCTTTTAATGATCTGTCGGATCAGCCTGAATCGTTTTCTTACCCGGCACAGCGGGTGTAAATACAAGATCATGGCCTACTCACCTAGTCAGATCTTTTGCAGGTCCTACCCTCCAGCTTCACGGCGCGAGTTTTTTAAAGATTTCCTGACATCTTCACTTGCGCAATCCTAATGCCACTCTCAATCCAGCTGGTGAACCAAAAGAGAGAGCTGAATTTGCTGTTAGTTTTTGGTAGGGGCGCAGAACTAGGCTTGAGCGATCAACCGGGGGACTGTATCCATTGGAGACGGACGTGTATACAAAGTTGCCAGCGGCCAATGGACCTATACGGTCGCCTTGACAGTCGTCTGCATCCTCGCGAGGCCGGAATCTTCAGATCACAAGTGTCAATTCCCGAACGGCTGCCGCTACCAGGGCTGGACGCTTGTTTGAAGGATGAAGGCTGAATTATGAAAACGGACTATCGATCTCAACGGAACCGAGCGGGAGAGTCTTCTTCAGGCGGAATCACATGAGCCTTCGAGTCGCCTATCGTTGGGAATCAGTCGGCGACCTTTATGACAATTTTACCACGCCTGTGCGGCGCGCCTTCGAGCATTTCATGTCCCTTGCGAGCCTCATCGAGCCACAGCACTTCGCCCACTTCAGTTCTTAGCTTCTCCGCGTCGATCAGTTCGGCGATCTTTCGCAATCGCTCCGTCGTTACCTGAACGAGGAAGAACACCGCCCGAACACCGTAGTGCTCCGCTTTTTCGTTGGAGGGCTGGGCTGCCGACGATACCACGATACCGCCGCGCTTAAGAACTCCATAAGAGCGGTCGAGCGTGTCTCCGCCGACCGTATCGATAACGGCGTCGGTTTCCTTTACCCGCTCTTCGAATCGAGTCGCTCGATAATCGATCACTCCAACGCCACCGAGACTGCGCACGTAGGAAACATCCTTAGCGGATGTGGTAGCGATCACCAGGGCGCCGGCTAGCCTGGCGAATTGCACCGCATAGCCGCCGACATTGCCCGCGCCCCCCTGGATGAGCACGGACTGTCCCGATGATAGCCGGGCAAAATCGAACACCATCTGCCATGCGGTCACGGCCACGACCGGAACAGACGCCGCATGTGTGTGATTTAGACTCTTGGGCTTCGGAGCGATCATGGCGGCTTTGGCGAGCGCGTATTCCGCGTACGCTCCGGTGAAGTGCTCGTTGGTCACGCCGAAAACTTCGTCGCCGACTTTGAATGGCTCCACGCCGGGACCTATGGAATCGATCACGCCGGAGAGGTCGGAGCCCAAAACTAAAGGAAGCGGCTGCGGCAGCGCGCTCTTGCCGCTGCGGATCAAGGCATCCCACGGACCGATACCGGCCGCCTTAACCTCAACGACGACCTCGCCGTTACTCGGTTCGGGTTTTGGGACGTCTTCAAGAGCGATGACCTCCGGCGGGCCAAACCTGTGAACTCGGACAGCCTTCATTTCGTTCGCCTAACGGTCATCAGATCAAATCGCCTCTTCCAAGTCCAGAATCGAGATCGGCGAGCTTTACGGAAACCAACGATTGATCTTTACCGAAACCCATAGAGCGGGCAGTAGATTGTGCCGGAGGTTAGCCCTCCGCGTCATCGTTAGGCAAACTCATTGCTTATAAATCCGATCGATGAATCCTTCCTTTTCCAGTTCCATCACGATCGACTCGTCCACGATATCTTCTACCCTGAGTGTCGCGCCGGGCTTGCGCGCGAGCGCCTCCTTGATCTGAATGTCCAATCCCTCCCGGGTCACGAGCGGCACGCGCTCGAAAATTTTGACGATATCGTTGTAGGCGCTTTCCAGATAGGCCTCATTATTTTGCAATAACCCGCGTGTGCGTGCGTAACGGACCTTGGAATCTCAAATCTCAAATTATTTTAGCTGACAAATAGATTCCGCTTTTCGGACAAGCGAAGCTTGCATTCTGACAAAAGCGCCGGAGGTAACGCCGGAAAAGTTTACACTCGTTCATTCTTTCAGTTTCATTGCTTTATCGATTTAACTTCTCTGCGGCGAGAGTGAAGCACGGGCTCGGTATACCCGTTCGGCGCCTCGCGTCCCTTGAAGACAAGGTCCAAGGCCGCTTGAAAGGCGATGCTACGGTCGTAGTCGGGCGCCATGTTTC
>Ga0209803_1001207_pt1 | contig 16962 bp, 17 predicted proteins | sample GraSoiAngelo_138_FD_185895 | JGI IMG/M metagenome (GOLD analysis project Ga0209803, IMG submission 185895) | Grasslands soil microbial communities from the Angelo Coastal Reserve, California, USA - 14_0929_09_40cm (SPAdes) (version 2) | ecosystem: Environmental > Terrestrial > Soil > Grasslands ...
CTTCGGTAGTTTCGCAATGCCTGCGGGGGTCATCTTATTCTCATTGAGCAACTTCCATGCCGTTGCTATGTTGTACTTGGACCAGTTGGACCCGTTTCGCCTGGGCGTGTATCTGATCACCCATCGTTCCGTGTCGATGGGCTTGAACCAGCCGTCAATCCAGCCAAAGCAGAGTGCCTCCTCGAGAGCTGCCCGCGAAGGGAATGTCTCGTTCTTCGGAGCTCGCTTGTAGATCACCAGAAGCGCTTCTCTCTTTACAGCATGATTTCTCTGTAGCCAATTCCGCCATCGCCTTCTTGAGGTGAACCGAAGAGCCCCCCGCATGTCCCGCATGTCGCCCCATGAACGAGCTCAGTATTAGATATCTTCAACCCGACGTCGGCAGCAAGGACGTCTGCGTCGGACTTGAGTGAAACATGTCCGGTAGCCGGGATCTGAACCCAGCATGTTGCACTACCAGACGGTGCGAGGGGGATGCGGCGATAGCCCTACCTCGCGGGTATAGCGAAACCCGTTGAGTTTGGCCATCATTATGCGATGCCGTAACTATTTTCCAGAAAATCCAAAGGCAACTAGCTAGTAAAACCACTAAATAGCCCGGTTGGCTCGGCTTCGCGACATAAAGCGTGTTGAACGTTGCCTGAAGATCGCGCGATCGAGACTCATGATCTCTCGAAGAATTATGGTGATAGGCTCGCGGTAGACCGGCTGAACCTCACTGTTGCATCTAAACAAGTCCACGGGTTTCTGGGCCCGAACGGGGCGGGAAAGTCCACCACGATCAAGATGATGGTTGGTCTGCTGAGGCCGACTTCAGGTAGTCTCAGCATTCTCGGCCAGGGGGTCAGAGGAGACAGCCCGAAGGTTCGACGAAAGATTGGCTACATGCCAGAACTGCCACGTTTTCCAAAGCATCTCTCAGGGGAGGAGTTGCTCGATGTCTACGGGCGCATGTATGGAATGTCAAAAACCGAGAGACAGGGGAGGATACCGGAGCTGGTCAAGATGGTAGGACTGGAAGGCCGCGGCAAAGACAGGATTGGAAAGTACAGTAAAGGCATGCAGCAGCGCATCGGTATCGCTCAAGCCCTGATCAGCGACCCTGAGCTAGTAATCCTTGACGAGCCAAGTATAGGTCTCGACCCAGTAGGGATGGTCGAGGTCAGGAACATGGTCAAGGAGATTGTGAAGTCCGGGACAACCGTCTTCTTCTCATCACACCTCCTTGCTGAGGTCCAGCAGGTTTGCGACCACGTGACCGTGATCCACCTCGGCGTCATGCGGTATTCAGGGACGCTAGAGGGTATTTCTAGCAATGTGATGGCGCGCCGCAGAATCGTCATCGAACTAGAGAAACCGGTTGACGGGGTTCTCGCCGCCTTGAAGACCATGAAGTTCGCGACCGTTGAAGCTAACCTGAACACGTACACGCTCCACCTGGACACGCGTGAGGACGTACGAGCAGAAGTCTCCCGTGCCGTGACATCGGCGGGAGGGATTATTGTGAGGATGCAGGAAGAAGGAGGGGGACTCGAAGACGCATTCCTCAGTCTAGTTGGAAAGGAGGGAATGGCCTAGTGGCACAGAAGAAACGCGCCGGGACCCTAGCGGCCTTCATCGCCCTTCTCTACTACGAGTTCCTCTGGAATATTCGAAAGAAAAAAATCATCGCGATATTCATAATCATATTCGCCATCGCGACCGTTCAGCTCGCCTTCACCCCAATAGCCGATGCACTCGCAAACCCACCCCAAACACTTCAAGCGAACTCTACATTCGTCTTCGGCGGAATCGAGGCATTGACAGGAATCTTCCTCTTCCTCGTTGGTGTCGCCACGACGATGAACACCGTCTCGGGCGAGTTTGAGTCAGGGACAATTGTTCCTCTGCTGACGAAACCTGTATCGAAGACCCTTGTCTTTGCAGCAAAGATCGTCGCATCCGTGATAACACTCCTTGCGGCCTACTCGTTTCTCGTTGGCTACATAGCGATCGGCGGCACTTTGATCTATGGTTCTCAAGACAACCTGAACCTCGTTCCCCTGGGAATTCTGGGGCTTACAATCGGAAGCATGGTCTGGGCTTCCGTCGCCCTAACGCTGGGCACACTATCGAAGAACTCTGTTCTAGCAGCCCTCGGCTCGTTCGGCTTCTACATCGGACTCTTGATAGGCGGGACCCTCATCGCTTCGCAATTGGGAGCGTCAACCGTACTGTTCTATGCGCCAGGAATGGGTGCTACAGGGACGACTGCAGTGTGTGCGGGCTTGGAACGAGGCGGAGGCCAAACCTTCAGCACAGGGACAGATGGTCTCGCCTCGATGTTAATGCGCTGGGTCCTGAACCCGGGACAGGTCTTGAACTTCTGCGGCTTCCAGTTCCGCGCATCGGGAAATCCAACCACGACGCTCCTCGCCTCTGACACCTTCGCAAATGTTGCGTTCAGAGACCTCTGGGTGTCTCTAGTCTATGTCGCGGGACTCTTGCTTCTGAGCTGGTTCGCATTTCGCCGATCCCAGATTGTGGAATCGTAGACTCATCAAGTTCAAAGTTTAAAGGAACGATAGGCTCCCAAACGTTCCGAGCATCTGTTCGCTTTGACGAGTACTATTCTTCCGCGTTCGGCAGACTATGAGGTCAAGTTGACCCCGGACCACGAGAGCCTTCGGAACACTATCCGTGATTTTGCCGAGAAACAGATCCGGCCGATAGCAGGCGAGATCGATCGGAATAACCACATTCCACGAGAGTTGCTCAACCAGATTGCAAAGCTCGGCGTGACAGCCATCACCTACAAAGAAGAGTACGGTGGGCTCGGTGCGGACCTATTATCAATGGTCATTGCGCTCGAGGAACTGGCCCGCGTCTCAGCCGCCTGCTCGACAGTTTTCGTTGCTAGCCATCTCGTCTCTGAGCCACTAAACGAGTGGGGGACGGAAGAGCAGAAGAAACGCTACCTCATCCCGATGGTCGCGGGCGAGAAGATTGGGGCTCACGCAATGACCGAGCCCGGCGCTGGGTCGGACGTAGCAGGAATCAAGTCCACAGCGAAACTCCACGGGACACACTGGGAGATATCAGGACGAAAGACTTTCATCACTAACGGCGAGATAGCCGACCTCTACCTTGTCTTCGCTAGGACGAGCCCCTCGCCCAGCAGACAGGAGAGACACAAAGGTCTCAGCGCGTTTCTAGTCGAGAGGGGAGCTGATGGATTTCAGGTCGCAAGCAAGATCGAGACAACCGGACTGCGGGGCTCGCAGCCATCAGAGCTAGTCCTTGACCACGTGAAAGTTCCCAAGGACAATCTGCTAGGAAAAGAGGGAGACGGCTTCTATGTCGGAGTAAAGACCTACGACAGAGGCAGAATCGATGTCGCAGCACAGGGCGTCGGGATTTGTCAAGCCGCGTACGAGGCTGCTGTGAGCTACGCGCAGACCCGAGTCAGTTTTGAGAAGCCGTTGGTCGAGTTTCAACAAGTACAGTACAAGCTGGCTGAGATGGCTATGGGCTTGCACACTGCGCGCTTGTTGACATATTGGGCCGCGTCGTTGAAGGATCAGGGGAAGGACTTCGTGAAAGCCTCGTCCATTGCGAAAGTTACCTCGACGGAGGCAGCAGAAAAACTGTCGCTGCTTGCGATGATGATACACGGGGGTTACGGTGTCGCGACGGAATACCCGGTAGAACGGTTTCTGCGGGACTCCCAGATAATCAAGACCTACGAAGGTACCAACGATATTCAAAGACTCACGATTGCGAAGCAGTTGTTGCGAGAACTGAAAGCCTAGCCAGGTTCTTTCATTAACCTGTAGTGACGCGCAATAGAATTTGCAACTCTTGTTGGAGTTAGTTTTGTAGTGTCAATACTCAAACTCCTATGAAACGGAATTTCCAAGTCGAGATTGTATCTTCGAAACAGGTCGCTCAACATCTTCTTGGTACCGATTTTCCCCATCCTCCTTCTTTGACTCGACTTGACACGCCTAGCCAACTCTTTCCGGTCGCAATAGAGCCGCACGAAACATACCTGCCCTCGATGAGATCTGACAGTTTTGAGAACATCCCTTACAAACCGGTCGTCCTCGCCTTTGCTGTAGACAAAGGTGAAGATTGTGTCAACTCCCTCCTTCGCAGCTTCTTCTATCATCTCCAGCCGATACTTGTTGGTGAGACGCCAGAAGGTCTTTGTTCCAAACTCGAAAATAGACTGGACAAACTGGATCGAGACATGATTGTGGAAAAGCTTGAACCCTGTCAGCTTTGCCAATTCAGTTGCGACCGTCAGCTTGCCGGATGCTGGTGGTCCGTAGATGAAGACGAGTCTCATACGCTGAAAGACTGCTTTCCAAGCCGAATAAATAGCGGCCAGAGCGTTACATGAGGAGTTGAGTTTTGAGGTTCATTCTCTCAGGTCTCGGAAACTGGTACAACGGATGGAGCCTGACCGATCAAGCAGTTCAGCTTGCGGACAAGCTCGGATTCTGGGGTGCGGTTATCCCGGACCATTACATGTGGGCTGAAGCCTACGGGCAGCCGCAGAAAGATTCGACTATGGAAAGCTGGATCGCCCTCACCTATCTCGCCGCTAAGACCCGGAATATCAAGCTCGGAACAATTGTCACCCCGATCCCGTTTCGTCCACCAGCAATGCTTGCCAAGATGGTGTCCACAATGGACGTGTTGTCGTCTGGACGCGCAGTCCTTGGCGTGGGCGCTGGATGGTCCCAGACAGAATTCGAAGGCTACAGCACATGGGACGATTCGAAAACAAGGGTCGACAAGACACAGGAAGGCGTGGAACTGATCCTCGAGCTCTGGCAGAAGCCACAAGTTGACTTCAAAGGAAAATACTATCATGCGAAAGGGGCGATTCTAGATCCTAAACCCGTCCAGAAACCTCACCCGCCTCTAATGTTCGGAGGCGTCGGGACACGAATGTTACGGCTCGCCGGCCAATACTCTGACATCTGCCACATCCCACCGTGGGTCCATGTGCCGATGGAGAAGGCACGGTCCATCGTCAAGCAAGAGGCGCGAAGATTCCATCGCGAGGACAAGATAGCTTTTGCAGCCGGATCCGTTGCCAACCGAGACCAAAAATTCGATCTAAAAGGCGTTGGTCAAGACGTGGAAAAGGCCGCAAGAGACGGAGCACTCTACTACATAGCGCCCCTCCAACGCACTGGCTACATTGACAACCTCAAGGAATTCGCGAAGAATATCATACCCTCATACTCTGGCCTTGACTAGAATAATCGCTCGTCCCCCTTTCGAAAATCGCGCTCTACGCGAACGCTGTTTGAGACAGTCGTGTCTTCTCTATGTCTCGGATACGTTCGCGGACGAGCGAGTGAATGAACTCGTTAGCGAACACGAGCTCTATGTTCAGAGTTACGGCGGTGGACTCAATGCTTTGTAAGCGGTTTAGTGCACGGGTTTTCGAGTTGACGTCGCCGAGGTTTTTGCTTCGGCAGAGCAAGTACTTCATCGGTGGATTCCGTGTCTCGTGAACCAGTAGCGCATCATCGAGAGTCTTGCGGATCTCGCTCATGGGCACTTTGCCTGCAACGGCGAGGTTGTACACTAGTTCGCCTGGACTGGAGCCTGCGCCGAGTCTTGGCATGATCACTATCGTTTCTGATCTGGTCAGAGAGTTGAGGTGTTTGCGCACCGTTTTCGGACTCAACCCGGTCACTTCGACGAGTTGCTTGAAAGGAATCTTCGGATCGTCGATGAGAGCATCCACCACCATAAAATCGAGGATGGAGAGCCGCGGAAAGTCGCCGGCTCCGGTGACAGCGTGTCCCGACGGCTTCTCCCCCAGGGCTACGCTGAGTTCGCTTATTGAGCGGCTGACATTGTCGGACCAGACTCCGACAGTCAAGCCTCCATCCAGTTTCCAGCCTATGTAGCTCACGTCGGGCGCCTTCAAACCCGTGATCACCTGCTCGTGAGTCCGCTCGCGTTTGAAAAACACCAAGACTTCTTGACGATCGAAGACTATTGGGTCTACCCAGAGACCATATCCCAAAAGGACACCAGTATCATGCAGTCGTCTCAGCCGTTCCCGAACAGCCGGAGCCGATAGTGACACGCGTCGGCCGAGTGAGAGAAGACTCTGCCGAGCGTTTTGGTGAAGTCCAACTAGAAGTTGAAAGTCCTTTGAGTCCACACTTGCTCAGAGGGGTTCCCGGGTATAAGGTTCCCTGAATCGAAAGTTGCACCTAACGTACGACTAAATCCGATCCAAGCGGAGACAACGACATGAACAACAATACGTTCGTCCAAGAGACACGCACAACAAAGACTCTGAAACCCCTTCTTCCACTGCTACTCTCTCTAGTCCTTCTCATGCCCATTGCAAGCGCATCCACCCCAGCATCTGCGACCGGAAGCTTCACAGCAACTGTCACCATCACCAGCATCAGCCAAGCTGACGGCAACACCATCATCACCGCCATCGAGACACAGACACTATCAGGCTTCCTCACCGGAACAAGAATCGCGAATGGCGTGGAGATAATCCACCCTGACGGCACCTTCAACGCCCACGACACTGGAACCTTCACCGGAACAGTCAACGGCATGTCAGGGACCGCGGTCATCACCGGCAGCAGCACCGGCACAGGCGCATCTGGCTCAGGTCAATTCGTCGTCGAACAGGGCACCGCGGGCCTAGCAGGACTGCACGCCCAGGGAATTTTCCAACCCACGGTGACAGGCCCCAGTACCGTTACCGGGACCTATTCATTGCAATACCACTTCGACCCATAGCAGACCAGTCTAACGAGCATGTTAGGCTCTCCCCTTTTTTTGGGGCCACTTTGAATTCGGATACTGATCAAGAGGAAAAGAGATGAAACTGGGTACCAAGTCACCCTACTCTCACGACCGGTCTTCCCTTTTTTCCGAATAGTCCAAGGTCGAAAGGAGGCAACGATCTCCCTTAATCGAAAGCTCGACTTAACGCATCACTAAATCTCGCGGGGGACTTCCCTAAGCTCATGAGAGCTGCAAGACCTAGTCTACCGAAAAATAAGGGGGCAGTCGTGTCCGCCGCCAGGCGTCATCGATGCTTCGAGCTGCAGGACAGGGAGTGATGCGAGATGCAAGAGAAGGTCGGTCGTCCTGACTGGGTGGATTCCAACCTCTACCCGTTTCATGATAACTGGGTTGATATCGAGGGACACTCCATCCACTATGTGGACGAGGGATCGCGGGACGCACCTGTATTGCTCTTCATACACCCAGGCCCTGGCTGGAGCTTCACGTACCGCTATCAAATCAAGCAGCTCAGCGACAAGTTTCGATGCATCGCGCCTGACCTCCCAGGCTATGGACTCTCAGAAGCGGCAGAGGGCTACGACTATTCCCTCCACTCCCAGAGCCACACCCTAGAACGATTCGTGCAAACTCTCGACCTCCGAAACATGATCGTCTGGGGTAACGATGGAGGCGGGCCGACTGCAATACTCGCTCTAGCCCAAGAGACAGACCGTGTTCTGGGCCTCGTTGTCGGAGGCACTTTCGGATGGTCAATCAAGAAATATCGGTCGGTAGCCTGGACACTCCGTGTCGTCACAAGTCCTGTCTTCCGCTTCGTAAACAGATACACGAATTTTCTCGCTTGGTCGATGGGATCCAAGATGGGATTGGGAACTAGGAGTCTGTTGAAGGAAGAGCGAGAGCAGTACACGAGGCCCTTCAAGAAGAGGAACACAAGGAACCGAGCACTAAGACTCTTCGCAAGCTTCAACGATCACGCAACACAAGAAGACCTTGACCACGCCCTACTGGCCTTTCGCGAGAAGCCCGTGCTAATCCAGTTTGGCGAAGCTGACCCCATGACGGGCCAGAAATGGCCTGAACGCTGGGCAAAAAAACTTCCCAACAACCGTCTAATCCTTCTGCCACACGTCCGGCACTTTACGTTCGAAGGGGCCCCGGAGGCTACAGTTGAGAACTTTCGTTCCTGGTGGGCCGAGACCTTCACAATGCCCATCATCAATGCTCCACTAAGAGCACGCTAACAGCATTTCCATATGTACTGGCGAATCGAGGTGTATAGATTACGCTGGAGGAAATTGTAGCCTGCAGATTCCCAGAGAAGCTGAGGACGCTATCCCAGCGTGGAATATCGGTCGAGTAATAAATTGTAGCCGTATCAGACGGGGGAGGTAAACCACAACTTCGTCATCGGGACGTCCAATGGAAAATATGTTCTGCGGCAGGCGGCCCATCACAGGACCTCCGCTGAACTCGAGTTCGAACTATCTTATCTTAACTATCTCAGGCGCTCAAATTTTCCTTACAAGATTCCTTCAGCCATCCCGACTACCAAGGATGAGCTGTTCATCGCCGTTCAAGGCCGCTTCTACTGGCTCTACGAGTTTCTCGAGGGCACTTTCGTCGAGAGATTCAACAAGTCGCGTCTCGCTCAGCTTGCAAGAATGATGGCAACGTACCATCTGTTGATAGAAAAATCACGCCTTAACAATGGAAAACCCCACTCAGATCTGTTCAACAGAACCCCAGTGTTGAAGGAGATTGGAGATTACCAGGCGGAGATCCACGATGCAGATCGAGCCAACCGAGACGATGTTACGTTTGTAAAGGAATCTAAGATATTGGAGCCGATACTGCGGAGTCTAGATGAAAGTCCATACTCGAACCTGAGACGGTATCCAATTCATGGAGACATCAATCCACAAAACCTGATCTGGAAAAATGGCATGCTGGTCGGACTGCTGGACTTCGAAAACGTTAGCACGACAAATGGACCATCTATCAGGGACATCTCACAGTTCTACAACACTGCATTTAGAGACGCTAAGGTCAAGTATCGACTGGATCTAAATCTCGTAAAACAATTTCTGTTGTGCTACAAGCAACATCATCCAGTGTCCAGTAAAGAGGTCCGACTAATTCCGAACCTTATGATCGCAGGTTTCATTGAGGATTTTGTCTACGCGTTTTGGATGTTAAGGAACGATCCTGAAAGGGCGAGGGGGCACAGGCTTGCGCTGTATTCGAGAGCGGCTCAGTGGAGCTATTCTAACAGGGAAAGAATTGCTCAGGCTCTTCTAAGCTAGACGAGCCGGGATAATCTATCAAGTTCTGACAAGTTGCTCGCACTATTTGCTGTGTGATGGACGAGAGTTACAATCTTCTCATATCCACGGGATACCAGCCATGGCTGACCGAGTAAGAGGCCGGGGCGCTGGGAAGGATCGATCGGAGAAAATGAGGCTACGGACCGGGATACACGAACTAGACGACATGTTGCGCGGGGGCTTCCTACCAGGAGATGCGGTGCTGCTTGCAGGTGGGGCCGGGACAGGAAAGACCACCCTTGCAATCCAACACCTCGTGAATGGGGCAACACAATTCGGAGAGAACGGAATCTACGTGACCTTCCGATGCGGGGCAGCGACCACGACAAGAGATTGAGGGAATACGAGGTTACCTCGCGAGGTGTCGAGATCTCTGCACCCTTCTCAAATTACGAGGGCCTCCTGACCGGAAGTCCGAGAAGATCCATGACCGAAGAAGCTGCGAATAACTGGACGATGGCCTTTGCCAAAAGCAAACAGAAACATTCCTGAACCAAGCTCAATGGGGCAAGTCGGACAGACCTCGGGAACGATTCCCCCGCAGTGGAAACCCAGCCTAATCGTCGCCATTCCTCTCCCACTAGTAATTGTCTCGGTGGTTGCGTTCAACATCATCCTCCCGCCTCCCGCACAGTTTAGCAAGGGGTTAGCGTTTGAACCTCCATTCCTGAATGCGATCTTGTACACGGTCTTCCTCGCCTTCACATCATTCATGGTAGGCTACATTTCCTTCAAGAGCTACATGCAGAATGGCTGGACGTTTTTGGTCCTCATGGGAAGCGGTGCATTGGCATGGGGTTCAACCTCTCTCCTCTCAGGTTGGCTGACCAATCTTCCCAGCGGACCAAATGTGGCGATAACAATCTCGAACACTGGAGCGCTCGTTGCGTCGATATTCCACACGGCCAGTGCGACATGGTCCAAAGGACCTTCGCTGAAGAAGGACACTCGAATTCGAAGGTCAATATTGCTCCTCGCTTACGGTAGTGTTCTTGCATTTACGACTCTGTTCGCTGCAGCCGCACTAGAAGGGCTAACTCCGCTTTTCTTCGTTCCGGGTGTTGGTCAGACGACTTTACGAATGGGTGTTCTCGGAAGCACGGCAGCTCTATTCGCAGTGTCATCAATCATGTTTGCCAAGCGATATTTCTCTTCCAGGTCGAGGTCAAGCACTCTCTACTGGTATTTCCTCGCCCTCGGACTGACAGGAGTAGGACTAGCCGCTGTCTTTTTCGGAAGAGCTCCTGGCGATCCTATCTCATGGACAGGGAGGACTGCAATGTTCCTCGGAGGAGTTTACTTCCTCAAAGCAGTCCACACAGCCTTCAAAGGAATGGGCTCACATTAAGTCATGTCTTAGAGCTCAGATTATTCAGACCGCTGATTCTGGCGCTATTTTGTTGCGACCACAATCACTCTGTGAGTGTTGGTCTTGATGCCCTTTCGAGTAGTGCATCTCTCTTCGAGATCTTGGAGGTGCTTTCGGTCCTTGGTTTCGGAGAAGTCTGGAATAATCGGAGTGGTTTCTAGCCTCATAATCACGTCTTTGATGGACCTGTAGAATTCAGAGGCTTCGAATTCTTTGATTGTCGCTTTTCTAAAGCCGGCTCTAGCGAGCAGCTTCCTCTTTTCAATCGACACGGGTTCTTTGAATGGGAAGTTTTGGCCTCTTCCGAAGATTTGTTTCCAGTTAAGCTTGTCTTTCTCCCCAATCTCTTCTTGGATAAGTAGCCCGCCTCGTTTCAGGACCCTATGAGCTTCTCTAGCCGCCTTTAGGCTATAGGTAGCGGGGCCCCTTCTGCCGTAGGCCAGGCCAAAACTCTCGCCTGGGTGGGGGATACTGCTGGCATCAGCGAGCTTAAGTTCCACATTGGTCACTCCCTGGAGTGAAGTATTCACGATCGCCTGACTTATCGCGGTCTTAGAGAAGTCGACCCCTACTACCTTTTTCGCAACGGCCGCCACGGATAATGTGAACTCTCCCCGTCCGCAGCCAATGTCCAAGACCTCCTTTCCTCGTGCTTCTTTCAGGACTTTCCTGTCAAAGTAATCTTCTCCGTCAACTCCCACTGTCCGGGATTCCTCTTGTTGAGTCCTCCGCTCGATGTTCTCTTCCGTAGTCTATTTTTTCTCCCAGAAGCTTCGGTTCTCATACTCGACTCCGGTCATTTTCGAACAGCTTCGCGAGCAGTATGATGTATCTTTCTGACCGATAAGACTTGAAATGCTGAAGGCAGACGAGTGGGAGACTCTGAGGAGTAGTTGTGAAGATAGTCATCATTTCTGATACCCATGCAGACTCTATCGACAACTTGCCTAGGCGGGTCCTAGACGAGCTATCGGGCGCAGACATGATCATTCACGCGGGGGATTTCACGAGCAAACGGCTGGTGGACGCTCTACATAGGATAGGCCCATTCAGAGGAGTCTACGGGAACATTGACGGACCTGAGGTCAGAAAAGAATTGCCAGCGATCGACACCATACAGGCAGAGGATTTCATGATAGGTGTGAACCATCCTGCTGAGGGAGGCTCTCCGCTTACCCTAGAGCATAGATTGAGGCCCAAGTTCCGAGGGGTCCAAGCGATTATTCATGGACACAGCCATCAAACGAAGAACGATTTCCGGGACGGCGTTCTCTGGTTCAACCCCGGCAGTGCCACAGGAACATTCCCTGCCAGGCAGAAAACCTACGGCATTCTAACAATTGACAAAGAGATTCATGGAGAAATTATCAGACTCTGATAGATCAAGCCTAGTTGCTGAGGTAGCAAGGGGCCTGGTCTTTCATCTAGCCGCTTGTATGTGCTTGCTCGCGCAGACGCCATATTCCAAACTCTCCCACGGTTTTCTCTGTCTCCACAGGATTGTACCATTTTTTTCTTGAGCCGATAATGGCTCTCAGCTTCCACCTCAGCGACTTGGTGATAGAATTGGCGGCATAGAGAAGCTTCTCAACCTTTGAAGATAGGTCAGATGTTTCTTGAGAAGATAGGACACTCATCTCTTTCACGCGTTCTCCAATTCCTTGGAGGTTGGTGGTTACTGTGTACCAGAAGCCCCAGTCTCGGGACAATACGTGAGCAACTCTGTCTGTACTAATGGTTTCCAGCTCTTCTTTCCCTGCTATAGTATGGGCCTTGAGCAAAAGTAACGTATCGATCATGTCCTTCCTGCTGAAGGAGACTATCTGCAGCTTCTCCAGTAGGAGTTCGGAGAGTGGGATCGATATGGGGTCAACTTCCAATCTATCGCGGAAGGTGATAGGATGGTTTGCAGCTTTCAGTTTGTCCCAGAATACATCAATGTAGAACCATCCTTTGGGGTGAAAGTAGATCTGCCTCTGGCTCGCCGAAGTAGACATCGTAGACGGACGCTTCGAATAGCCCAACGATTCCATGATCTTTCTCACTCCCTCGCGAGACTTGTAGTATGTGGCGAAGTCGATGTCGCTGTACTCTTGACCCCGCTCCGCGGACCGGCCCAGTCGGCGTGCGAATTCATCCTCGTTAAGGCTGTGAATCTTGATTGCGAGGCCGCCCAGCATTTTCAAGGCGACCTTCGCATATGAGGCGGCTCTGAGAATCCTCAATGCCTCATCTATGAATGTCCGGGTCGGCACTTTTCCATTCCATTCAGTGGGCATTTCAAATGTTCTGTTCCCGGTCACTAGCCTCGACCTGGCTCCTAGATAGTTGGTTTAATCTAAATTAAATCCAAAACGGTTATGTCTGCGTTCGTTCGAGCCTAGAGCTCGAAGAAGATTATGTCCACATCCAACACCTGTCCTAAGTGTGGATACGCAAATCTTCCTAACGCCAGATTCTGCGCGAACTGTGCAACACAACTGACCGTCTCGCCCCCATCCTACCAAGTTCCTCAGCAGCCCCCGAGTATCCCACCAGCACAGTGGTATGGGTCGCCCCCAGGATCCTGGAATCCCGTGGAGACCGCAAGGAAGACAGGCATCGACAGGACCAAAACCGGGCTCCTGCTTGTGATCGCGGGAATACTTCTCGGGCCCATACCCTACGTCACGTACATCGGATTGATACTAGCTATAATCGGGGTCATAATAGTCATTATTGGGCGAGACCCCTTCGGCAGCAGCCATTCCAACTATGTCATATTTTCTGTGATAATCTATTGTATAGGATTCGTAATCGCTTTCGTTGCCGGGTTCTTGTTCGGCTTTTCTTTTGCTTCCGCTGCGCTAAGTGGTGGTAGCCAGGCCGCTGTTGAACAGGAATTGACTTCCGCCTTCAACGACCTCATCGTCAGCATCCTCATTAGCGAGGCAGTCATGGGAATAGCCTACGTTATCTTCACGTACGCTTTGCAAGACTCGGCCGGGCGCGTCTTGCTCTACATCGCCTTCGCAACCCAGCTGGCAGTCGCAGTTCTAGTCGCTTCCATTGTCAGCCCGCAAGTTGCAGGAGCTGTCGATCAGTCCTTTTCGACCGGAACATTCGACCTATCCCCACTTAGGGATCTTCAGGCCCAGCTGCAAGTTCTACGATTGATAGGCCTGATTCCCGCCGCCATATTCGCTACTGCTTACTACAAAGCATATTCACGGATTACAAAAGGAGAAGTTCCTTCACCCGCAAAGCCACTCTCACCAGGAACCCCCAATTCAGCGAGCCCTCAGCAATAAGGGAGGCTCGACTCCGAGCCCTAACAATTAGTTACCCGTCAGATCGTTCCCTCACCAAGTGATGACTTTGAGCAAAACGCATCCGTGGGAGCTAGCTTGGAGAGAAGGGAGATGGGAAGAGACATCCCCGCCCCTTACGGAAGTTGTGGAGTTCGCCGAGGACTTGAAACGCGAGGGCGCGAAGACGATCCTCGACCTAGGCTGCGGAGCAGGTCGCCATTCCATACTTCTGTGCAAACAAGGGTTCCAAGTGGTTGCTCTTGACATTTCGGAAACGGCCCTCAAAACCCTTGACGGTCGTCTGAAAACAGGTTCGGTCGATAACGTTGCTCTTGTCAAGCATGAAATGTGGGATCTCCCGTTCATAGACGGCTACTTTGATGGTATCGTTTGTACCAATGTCCTGCATCATGGGAGAATCGTTGAGATCAAGCGGTCGGCTGGTGAGATTCGAAGAGTGATGAGAGAGGGGGCATCAGCGTTCATCGTGGCTCTCTCAACGGCAGATTTCAGAAAGGGGAACGGCAAGAAGTTGGAGCCTAACACCTACGTCTTCACAGACGGCGACGAGCGGGGAATAATCCACCACTTCTTCTCGCGCCCGGAACTTGAATCATGCCTCAAGGGAACGAAGATCGTGTCATTCAAAGAAAGATTGATTCCTGTTGAAGAAAGTGGAAACCGTGCCCATTTTCTAGTGACACTGAAAAAGCCCTAGCTCTCGTCATCCGCTCATCGGGTAAAAGAACGCACTTGGACGAAGGTATCGGCGAGAGCTGGAGACTCGTATTACTTCAGGGCGCTCAGAAACGAGCTGGTTGGCGTTCCTAAGCCTGTCACGTCATCGTACCCGGGTGTAGCGGTGAGGCTTAGGGTCTGGTTCATTGTTCGGAGACGATAGACTACTCCCGCGCTCGCGTCAATGTTGTTGACGTAGTTCGCCCGTACCACTGCGACGGTTAAGGATGGACTGACGATGTCTGTGAAGGCGGCTGAGCCTGCGAGCCTGTAAAAGAGCGGATTGGCAAACCCATGAGTGTGACCAGCGGCCTGGTCGGCCAGTGCCATGAATCCGGCGACTAGTGGGGATGATAAGCTGGTTCCTCCGATGCGGTATTCAGAGTACGCCACTGCGCCATTTGGGAAGGTCTGTGTCTCGCCGATCAAGTATCCTGTGTTGGGATCGCCGACAGCTGATATGTCCGGTACCGCTCGACCCGTTCGTCCCTGAGCTTGGAAGACCGAGTTGGGCACTACTCCTAGTTGGTAGGATGGTTCCGCGAAAATGCGGCTTACTCCGCCTCCCGAACCGTACAACCATGAGCCGGGTGGAGCGGGCGACCATGTTGTTCCAGTCCATGAGGACGTGGTTGTTCCCCAAGCCGTCTCAAAGAGATAATTGTTTGACGCGCCGACTGCGAGGCTGGTCCCTCCGACAGCTGTCACAAATGGGCTGGAGGCTGGCCAGTCAGTGGTAATATAGCCCTGTACGAGAGACTCGTCGCTGTTGTCGCCCGAGGAGAAGTAGATTCCGATGCCCTCGACCACTCCTTGCAGAATCGTATCCTCTTGCGGCTTGATGTAGCCGGCAGGCAGTATCTCGGTATTGAAACCGTACGAGTTGGTGACAATCGACGCGAGATGCCGGTCGACAACATGGTTTAGCGCCGCGTCAAGGTCCTGGAAATTGTTAGGCGCGCCCACGAAAACAATAGTCGCAGCGGGCGCCATGCCGTGAACAGCTTCCACGTCAAGCGTCTCCTCGCCATACCATCCCTGCGGATCCTGAAAGAGACCCTTCTCAGGGTGGTTGTAGGTCCCAGGTGCGACAACCTGGACGAGCTGGTTTGCTGTCAGTGTCGGAAGACCGCGATTGATCGACCACTGATTAGTATCCTGGACGATCGTAGGTGCCGCGTAGGCATCGATAATCGCAACCGTCTGACCTGAACCATCGTACCCGGAGATACCATATGCGCCCTTGATCTGTTGGGGAGTATATCCGCACGGGGCAAAGGGAAGAGTTCCCGCTCCATACGGGTTCGTGAAACCTACAGCTTGCATCTGTCCCCAGTACGATGAGCATGGATGAGCGCTAACAAAGGCAGCTGGCGGAGGGGCGTCTCCGACAGTGCTGTCCGTGTGAACAAATTGTACACTATCGTCGAGGCCCAGGACACCTGTGACGATGTTTGCTAGGGAGTTGGGAATGGTGACATCAGCGGACGGGGACCTGAGGCTTAGGCCACCAACGCTGTAGACTCCGAAGCTGGTGCCGAAAGCGGCTTGCGCCTGTGCGACAGTTCCCTCTGCTGAGACATAATGATTGTTCATCGGGGTATACTCAACGGAGAAGCCTTGGCTCTTGAGCCAGGACTGGACCGCACCGACCTGTGATTGTGACGGAGCGAATTGCTGGCGGAACTGTTGGGGTGTCAGATATTGCCCATAAGACGGGCTCTTGGGATCGGAAACGGCTTGCGCGAGAGCCTCGACTGCTGACGGGTTGTTCCAACCAAGGTAGACGCGGAAACCAACGTCAATGGTCGGGTTAGCAGCACTCTGGTAGTTCTTGCTGTTCGCCCAAGTAGGGGCGCTCCCCGCGAGGGTCGAGCGGCCGGAATTGGCTGCTTGAGCGAACAGGCCCCCAAATGAAACGTTCAGCGAGACAATCAATGCCAAAACACTCAGAGCGAGGAATATTCTCGGTAATGACATAACGAAGACGTGCGAGGCTTGGGTCTTATCTATTTAACAGTATAGCAATCGGCAGTAACCTGCATCATCCCAAAGATGCATGAATCTACACTGTTATTGTGCTCCGATGAAGGATTATGTTGATGGCTAGCTTGCAGTGGGTATCCGAACGGCTCCCCGGACCGGCACGTAGTGTTGGCGGACAACCTCGGAATGTCGCAAGAAAACAGGACGCTTACGAATAGCTGGAGCGGAATACACGGGACTAGTGTGAGATATTCCAGCTTTGGAGATTGAGCAACTCCCGGTCACAATCCCGAGTCAATTACTCGGTTTTTGAGCAGGAGCTAGATAATTAGCAATTAAGCTTGGAACTTCATCAGGCTTGTTGAGTGAGTAAGAGTGAAGTTTGGAGTAGTCTTGAATGGGCAACGATCTGCTAGCGAGATTGGAGAGTTAGCCCACCTCGCGGAGCAACAGGGATTCGCGC
>Ga0209803_1001213_pt1 | contig 16932 bp, 18 predicted proteins | sample GraSoiAngelo_138_FD_185895 | JGI IMG/M metagenome (GOLD analysis project Ga0209803, IMG submission 185895) | Grasslands soil microbial communities from the Angelo Coastal Reserve, California, USA - 14_0929_09_40cm (SPAdes) (version 2) | ecosystem: Environmental > Terrestrial > Soil > Grasslands ...
TCGAATTACATCGAGGTGCTGGACGCCTTGCAGCTGCTCTATCCGGCAGAGAACGCCCTCGCACAGACCCAGCGCGATCAGCTCATTGCGGTCGTGAACCTCTACAAGGCGCTCGGCGGCGGCTGGGCACCGCCAGCCAAAGAGGTCGCCGCCCGATGACTCCGACGCCAGGAACGCATCAGGCACGACCCTCGGCCGGCGTCTCTGCAACGTCCCTGCAGAACACCTTGCTCGCAAGACCGGCGCGGAGCACACACGACAAGGCGTTCCGGAGCAGGCCATGAGCGTCAATCCGGCCCGCATGCGGGCGCTGATCCGCGGGGTCAGGGGGCGTTTCGGCCGAACCCGTCGTCCTCGCACTGCGTTCGTCCTGTCGGGGGGAGCCAGTCTCGGTGCGCTGCAGGTCGGCATGCTGCGCGCGCTGTACGAACGCGGCATCGTCCCCGACCTGCTGGTCGGCGCTTCTGCGGGCGCGCTCAATGCGGCTTTCGTGGCCTCCCGCCCGCAGACGGTGGCGACCGCGGACGAGCTCGGGGCGATCTGGCGCGGCCTTCGGCGCGAAGACGTCTTCCCGGTCGGACTCCGTGCGCTCATCGCCGGAGTGACGAGCCGCGACGACCACCTCGTCCCCGATCACGGTCTCCGCCAACTCGCCCGCCAACATCTGCAGATCGATCGCCTCGAACAGGCAGTCGTTCCGCTGCACCTCGTCACCTTCGACCTGACGAACGGCGAGGAAGTGTTACTCTCCAGCGGGCCCGTCATCGACGCGGTGCTCGCGGCGGTCGCAATCCCCGGCCTCCTGCCGTCGGTGCGCTGGGGAGACCGGCGCCTCGTCGACGGCGGCGTAGTCAACAATACGCCGATCTCCCACGCAGTCGACCTTGGCGCCGAACGCGTCTACGTGCTCCCGACCCACGACGGCTCACGCGCGCTCCCGAAGCTCCCGCGCGGCGCCCTCGACGCGGCGATCCACGGCATCACGCTGCTGATCGCCTCTCAGCTGCGCGCCGACATCGCTCGATACTCCAGCAGGGTCGAGCTGATCGTCCTGCCGGCCCCCAACCCGCGACACGTGTTGCCCACGGACTTCCACCACGCGAGAAGCCTGATCGACGACGCCCTCGCAGCCACGCGGAGTTTCCTCACAACGGCGGCGGTTGCCGAGCCCGTCAAGGAGCTCGGCGGCGGCTGGGCACCGTTAGCCGAAAAGGTTGCCACCCGATGAGGCTGACATCAGGAACCCGTTCGGCACGCCCCTCGGCCAGCGTCTCTGCGACGTCCCTGCAGAACACCTTGCTCGCAAGACCGGCGCGGAGCACGCACGACAAGGCGTTCTGGATCAATCTCGATGCCGCGAGGTACGGCACTTTTGCAGAGATCGGTGCCGGGCAGGAGGTCGCCCGCTGGTTCTTCCGCGCCGGCGGCGCCGCAGGCACCGTCGCGAAGGCGATCTCGGCGTACGACATGGCGGTGAGCGACGCGCTGTACGGCCCGACCGATCACTACGTCAGCCGTAAACGCCTCGCGGCGATGCTCGACCGCGAGAGCGCCAGGCTCGTCGAGCAACTCGGCGCGCGGCGCGGCGGCCGGACCGCCTTCTTCGTCTTCGCCGATACGGTGGCCACGCGCAGCTACTCGCGACGCGAGAACGGGCACGGCTGGCTCGGAGTCCGGTTCCAGACCGCTCCGCATGGGGAAAGCTCCGAGGTCGTCATCCATGTCCATCTGCTCGACGAGGACCCGGCACGCGAGCAGGAGGCGCTCGGCGTGCTGGGCGTCAACCTGATCTTCGGCGCGTTCTATCAACACGAGACGCCTCCGGAGCTGATCGCCTCGCTCCTGGACGGGCTCACACGCGACCGGCTCGAGGTGGACATGATCAAGCTCTGCGGGCCGGCGTTCCCGGGGATCGACAACCGTCTGATGAGCCTGCAGCTCGTCGAGCAGGGGCTCACGGACGCCAGCATGCTCACCGCCGATGGCGAGGTCGTGCAGCCGTCGGAGGTCCTCTATCAGCGGCCGATCCTGGTCGAGCGCGGAAGCTTCCGCCCCGTCACGAAGCTCACGCTCGACCTCCTCGAGAGCGCGCGGGAGCAGTTCGTGCACGAGCCGCAGCTCGACGGCGCGGAGCCCGTGGTGCTCATGGAGATGACGCTCCGGAGCCTCACGGACGACCGCGGCGTCGATCACGAGGACTTCCTCTCCCGCGCGGAGATCCTCCAGGCCTTGGGTAACCACGTCCTGATCTCGAACTGCGCCCAGTACTTTCAGCTCGTGGAGATCCTGTCACGCTACACGAACAAGATGATCGGCCTCGCGCTCGGGCTCCCGAGTCTGCTAGCGATCACCGACGAGCGGTACTACGCCGACCTGCCCGGCGGGCGGCTGGAAGCCACCGGGAGGCTGTTCCGGAACGCGGTGAAGCTCTACGTCTACCCCTACAAGGATCCGTCGTCCGGGGAGATCGTCACCGCGGACACGATTCGATTCCCGTCGCCCTTGCAGCATCTGCACGCGCTCCTCCTCGAGAGCCATAGGGTCGTACCGCTTCGCCGCTACCAGGAGGACCTGCTCGACATCCACACCCCCGACGTGCTCGCGAGGATTCGGGCCGGCGACCCATCGTGGCGCTCGTCGGTGCCGCCGCCGATCGTCGAGATCATCGAGCGTCGTTCGCTCTTCGGCTACCCCCGCGACGGCATGGGACAGGACGCCGATGAGGAGAAGCAGATGCGCCGAGGCTGCGTCAGTGGTGAGCCCCTCACGCCGAAGCGATAGCGCTCACGCGAGCGGCAAAGTCCCACGGACGATCCTACCGCTAGCGGCACCAAGAGAGCGTGCGGTGCGGCCGATCTACCGTCCCATGTCAACGATGCCCAGAGCGCTCAAGTGGGGCCACGGGGCAGTCTGGTGAGTCGTCGGGACAATCCTGCGAAATTGACGCGACGTCCGACCCCAGACGCTGCAAGCTCGCCGCGCAGAAAGACCGAGCCCGTTGATACACACTCTCGCATGACCCACGACGATCCGAACGTCATTCAACCCGGCCGCGACCCCACGACCTTCACGGGCGCCGCGATCTCCCCCGGCGTCGGGATGGGCCCGGCGTGGCTCGTGGTGGACCTGCTCAAGTCAGCTCCCGATCCCGTCGCGATCGCGCGTGATCAGATCGCCGGCGAATGGAGCCGGATTCTGACGTCGTTCGAGCAGACCCGCCGCGAGCTCGAGGACTCCGCCCTTCGCATCGAGGAACAGTTCGACGCCACGCTCGCCGGCATCTTCCGCGCGCACGGGATGATGCTCGACGGCATCCTCTCATCCGGTGAGATCCAGCGAGAACTGGAATCGCGAGTCGGCGCCGAGGCGGCCGCGCGACGGGTCTTCCGCCGGCTGCACGAGCGATTCATGAGGTTCAAGGGCCCCACGCTCCAGCAGCGCGCCGACGACGTCGCCGACCTCGGCCGCCGCGTCCTCCGGCACCTTCGGGGGGTCGATGGGTCGTCGCTGGAACACATCCCCGCGGGGAACGTCCTGGTGGTCGGGCGCTTGCTCCCCTCCGACGTGGTTCCGTTGTCCCGGCGGGGCGTGGCGGCGATCGTGGTAGGCGCGCTCGCGGCGGGAGCGCACGCGGCCCTGCTCGCCCGCGAGAAGCGCATCCCCGTGGTCGCGGGTCCGCCCGAGATCGTGCACCGCATCCGGAACCAGGAGGAGCTGCTCGTCGACGGCTCGCGCGGCACCATCGTGCTATCGCCGGATGCGGAGACGCGCCGCACGTTCCAGGCACGACGGGAGGCGTTCGACCGGGCGGAGGTGTGCCGCCGTGGCGCCTGTCGCGAGCCCGCGTTCACGCTCGACCGCGAGTTGGTCACCGTGGAGGCCAACCTCGGCGCGCACGACGACGTCGAGCTCGCGATCGACAACGGCGCTGACGGCATTGGCCTTTTTCGGATCGAGCAGGTCTATCTGGCACGCGCGCTGCCGCCGTCCGAGGACGAGTTGTTCGAGGAGCTGCGCGCACTTACGCCGCCGCTGCGGGGGAGGCCCGTCACGATCCGGCTCCTCGACGTCGGTGGCGACAAGCCCATGCCGTTCCTGCCGCTCCCCGCCGAGCCCAACCCCTCGCTCGGACGGCGCGGCGTGCGCCTGCTGCTCGAGTATCCGCAGCTGGTGCGGACTCAGCTTGCCGCACTCTTCCGGCTCGCGCAGGAGCAGGATGTTCGCATCCTGGTTCCCATGGTGACGCTGGAGGAGGACATCCGCGAGATGCGCGTGCTGTTCGACGCCACGCGCGAGACGTTCCCGGGCGCGAAACGCCCTCCCTTCGGCGCGATGATCGAGACGCCGGCCGCCGCGCTCGGTGTCGCCACGATCGCCCGCCACGTGGACTTCCTCTCCGTGGGCACGAACGACCTCGCGCAGTACACGCTCGCTGCGGGGCGGGACGATCCCGCCGTGAGCCACTACTACGACGACACCCACGCCACCGTCCTGCGGCTGCTGGCGATTGCCATCACCGACGCGCCAGGCGTACCGATCGCATTGTGCGGCGAGCTGGCAGGGCGCGAGGAGACGATGCCGCAACTTCTCCGGCTCGGCTTCCGTTCACTCAGTATGGCCCCGGGGTTGATCCCTGGCGCGAAGGATCTGATCCGCAGCGTACGCCTCGGCGAGCGGCGAGCGAAGCCCGCTGTGGCGGACGATCGGGGGCAGTAGGATATCGGGCGCGCAACCTTGCGCTCGACGAAGTCGCGGATCAATAGAATCATCTCGTCAGCCTAGCCCTCCAGGGCGAAGGCCGGTATCGAGGAGGTGAAGCTCCACGTCGGGCAGGTCGCGCTTGATGAGACCCATGACGCGCTCGGGGTGATTGAGCGCCAGTCGCCAACCCCCGGAAGCCCCGTAGTCCATGACGTACATGGCGTAGCGCGCGACCCGGAGCTGATCGAGAGGCCGTTGACGAGCCTGGCAAAGCGGTCGACGGTGTCCGCGAACCTGTTGCGAGTCCCGCTTGCGGGCTCTCTGGATCAGCGCGTGCGACAGCGCAGGACCGTCAACGTCGTAGCGCGAGCCGCTATCGGCTAACATCTGCGAGAACGAGACGCGCTCCCGACGCAACCGTCTGTGCGGAACGAACCCACTTCGGCGGCAGGTGTGGGATGAGCAGTCCACCCACTCTGCACAGCTGTACGCAGTCTGCACCGCGTGCAGACGGGCACAGATTTGCGCGCGACGGCGTTGTACAACGGTGCCGACTCGCATCGGCGGTCATGGACGTTGAATCGCGCACGCAAGCGGCGCCCACTGACGATGGCTGCCGTTCGTGCTCCGAACCCGCTGCGCCGGTCGGCCGGCGACTTGTCGTTGTACTTCGCGATCGCGTTCCTGAGGTCGTAGAAGCCGTGCTTTTGGTGCGGACGCCGTGCGTCGCGCCGGGATACCGGCTCCTTCAGGCGCCGCGCCGCACGCGCACACCCGCGGGGACACACCAAAAAAGTGCAGTGCCGGTGAGGGCTTTCCGGGGACCCTCGGATATCCAATCCGGTGCTCGAGCTTGGAGATTCGTGGCGTGATCCTGTCGGCTCCGAGATGGATCGCCGGGCTGAGCGGCGTCGCCATGCCGACGCCGCCGTCGCCGTAGAACCGTGCCGGTCTGTGCCGGAGGCATTCGGGGACGAATCCACGAACACCGGGACCTTGGTCGGTGCCGACGCTCGACACACGTGCCGAATCTCGGCACGGGGTGTGCCGCTCACCGTGCGTCCGGCGGGAGGATCAGGCGGGCTTCTCGATCCCGAGTCGCTTCATCAGCGACTGGAGCGTCGTACGCTTCATGCCGAGACGCGCCGCCGCACCCCGCGGGCCTCCCAGCACCCAGTGCGCCTGCTCGAGGGCGCGCCGGATGTCGGCACGCTCGACGGCCCGGCCCGCCGTGCCATGGTGGCCGATCGTCGCCGCTTCCCGGCGCCGCGTGAGGTCGTCGAGCGGCACCTGGAGCGTCCGGCCGCCGGAAAGGATCATCGCGCGCTCGATCAGGTTCGCGAGCTCGCGGATGTTCCCGGGCCAAGCGTACCGACGGAGCGCGTCCAGCGTCTCGCTCGGGATGACCTCCACCCGGCGGTTCATGGGACGCGCGAGCCGCTGGACGAAGTAGCTCACCAAGGCAGGAATGTCCTCGGGCCGCTCGCGGAGCGGCGGGGCATGGATCGGGAACACGTTCAGCCGGTAGTAGAGATCGTCCCGGAACCGTTGCTCTTCCACCATCCGAAGGAGGTCGCGGTTCGTCGCGGCGATGAGGCGGACGTCGACCTTGATCGTCTTCGTACTGCCGATCCGCTCGAACTCCTGCTCCTGCAGGACGCGCAGCAGCTTCGGCTGGAGCTCGAGCGGGATCTCGCCGACCTCGTCGAGGAACAGCGTGCCGCCGTCGGCCACTTGGAAGCGGCCGATCTTCTGGGCGATGGCGCCGGTGAAGGCGCCCCGCTCGTGCCCGAAGAGCTCGCTCTCGAGGAGACCGGACGGAATCGCGGCGCAGTTGAGCTTCACGAACGTGCGGTCGCGGCGGTGGCTTCGGTCGTGGATGGCCCGCGCGAGCAGCTCCTTGCCCGTGCCCGTTTCGCCGAGAAGCAGGACCGTCGAATCGGTCGGTGCGACGATCTCCACCTGCTGGAGCGTCCGGCGCAGTGCGGGACTGTCGCCGATGATGTGCTCGAACGACTGCTCGTTCCGAATCTCGCTCTCGAGGTACAAGCGCTCTTCGGCGAGCTTGTCCTTGAGGCGCCCGATCTCACCGAACGCCATGGCGTTCTCGATCGCGACGGCCACGAGCTTCGCCACCTCGCCCATGAACTGGACCTCGGCGTCGGTGTACGTCGCACGGTCGCGCCGCGCGAATCCGAGTGTCCCGAGTCGCGTGTGAATGGTCGTGAGGGGCAGCACGCAGAAGCTTCCGATGCCGTCGTTCCGGATCATCGCCATCCGCTCGGGCCATCGCGTTTCAGCGCCGGTGTCCGAGACGATCAGCGGCTGCTGCGAGGCGATCACGATCGCGTGCGGCGTCTCTTTCGCGACCATCTCCTCTCGGGGCACGAGCGCCGTGCTGCCGGTCTCCAGCATCGCGCTCCGCACGACGCCGCGCTCGTGGTCGTAACACGAGGCGCCGACGAAGTCGAAGCGCACGACCCGCTGCAGCTCGGCCGCCAGGCGGCCGAAGAGCTCCTCGGGCTGTCGACACGCGCTGATCGATTCGGCGACGGATACGAGCGCCTGGAATCGCGCGGCGAGGGGGGCAACCTCGGCGGAGGCGTTGCCGCTGGACTCGGAGGGGAGCTCGTCGTTCTTCGCCATCCTCAGCGACGGGGCGCCGTCCGCTCGCGGGACGGGTGATGCGGAGTGACGAATAACTGACCAGGCGTCCCCAGTCGAGCGGAGTGCCGCCTCCCGTGCGCCCGAGCCTGTGAAGTCTTGTGGCATACGCGCCGATTCTAGCGGGCGCGCCGATCGCGGGTCGAGCGATCAACGATGTCGGCGCGGATGGCCGCGCCGAGGCAGTCAGTCGCGACGATGTCGACGCCGTCCCGGTACATCTCGGCAAGCAGCACCTTTCCAGCCGGGTCGACGAAAGGGACGTCCGCAAGCTCGACGCGGATCGAGGCTCCAGCCGCTGCCTCTCGGATGCGCCGCCACGCACGCCGGAGCTCCCTGACCCATTCGTCCTTGAGCGTGCCCTCCAACCGCAGCGTCCAAGTCTCTCGGCAGTCCGCGGTCACGTCCAGGATGTCGGTGATGCGCAGCATCGTGAGGGTCCTTTGCAACCCTCGTGCCCGGCGAATACCCGCGGCCCTGCGACCACGGCTGCTGCGCGAAGTCGTGTGCGGACTGTGCCGGTGCCGAACACGTCGGCACGATTGCCGAGTTCGGCATCCTATTCTCGAGTCTCCTTCCCGGTTAGCTCGAGCCTCCGCCGGGGCGATCCGGCGACGGTCGCCGCGGCACGTGCCTTGCTCCGCCAAAGCGCCATCCCCCTGCTCGAGAGGAGAGACACATGGCCGCAGTGGACGATATCCGCACGCTCACCGAGAAGTTCGTCGCCGCCCTCAACGAGGGTGACCCGGGCCCGTTCGTCGCCGCGCTCGACGACGACCTCGAGGTGTTCGATCATGCCGCGTACCGCTTCGACGACAAGCCGAGCTTCCTCGCGTACCTGCAGGCGTCTATGGGAATGGGCGAAGGGGCGTCGCTCGTCTATCATCAAGGGTCGTACCGTGCCTTCGGCGACGATGCCGGCGTCTTCAACGGGTACGACGCGTTCACCGTGCGCCCGAAGGGCGGCGGCACGCCGACGACCGCGTACGGGCGCAGCACCTACGTCTACGCGAGGCGCGGCCGCGACTGGAAGATCGTGAGCGCGCACTTCTCGCCGCTGCCGAAGTGAGGTCGCGTGATGAAGTTCGCCGCGAAGCGCATGGGCGCCACGACCGTCGAGATGAAGAGCAGCCACGTGCCTATGCTCTCCCACCCCAAACAAGTACTCGACGTGATCCGGACCGCCGCAGCGGCCGTGCAGAGATCCGCGGCTAGGCAAGGGGTGTAGTGCGGTCGCATGCCGCCCCGCCAACCGCACCCGGTGCGGCCTTCGGCGGCTCGCGGGACGCGGTGCCTTGCAAAGGTTGGCCCGCGCGCGGCGTCGGCGACGAGCGAACGGGGTTCAGAAACTCGGCGACTCCTGCAGCGGAACTGGGGACGCGCGGCGGAGATCTCGGTGGCGAGCTTTCTCCGTTGGGGAGCGCTACCCCGCGACGCACGGTTTTCCGCGTTGGTTCCCCATGCACGGTGGCGCAATCTTTTGGCCAGCAAAAGGCGTCAACAACTCCGACCGCTTGGCCGAAACTTACACAGAGCCTTACACAGTGGGCCTCTGGAGGGGTGGAATAGCCAAGAGAATCAAGTGGTTACGATTAACCGCAAAGCACTTAAAAGTCCGCGCGGTATCAGGCGGAACACCATGTTCCCCCCGGCGCTCAAGGGATGGAACCATCCCGCTCCGCCCGTCCCGCGACCGCGGGCATGTCCGCCACCCCACCCCTCGCGGTCGCGCCGAGCGCCAACCGCGCCTTTGAAACTGAGCTGTCTCAAACCCTATACTTCCGGCGTCAGCACTGGACGCGCGGGCGTGGCGGAATGGCAGACGCAGCGGACTTGAGGGAAACTTGAGTGCTCGCTGGGAAACCGGCGATGCAGAACTGCCCAAATTCGGGGAACCCTGTCACATGGCGATCCCGAGCCAAGCCCGGCCGGAGCCTTCCAGCCGGGAAGGTGTAGAGACTAGACGGGCAGCACCTAACCCCGGCTCCGCCGGGCACGGTGAAGGGATAGTCCAGACCGCAAACCCGGCCAGCGCGCCGGGGCGGCGAAAGCCGTAGCCGGTAAGAAAATCCGCGGAGCTTAACCGCTCGTGGGGGTTCGAGTCCCTCCGCCCGCACTAACTCTTGTCGCCGGGAACAGCAGGGCCACCATGCGGCCCGCCCCGGCGCTCAAGGGATGCGACCACTGCCTATCGGACGGCCGGGTCGCGCGGGCATCGCAGGGCCTGGCCACGACGCGCTCCGGGCCGTGATGGGCGACATCCGGGGTGGACGACATCGACCCAGCGCGTGGTAGTCGAGAAAGGACGGCGACGCGCGAAGCACGCGCCAGCGTCAGAGCCGGAGCGCGTTGACGAGCGCCTGAAGCGCCGGCGGCTGATGACGTCGGCTTGGATAGTACAAGAAGTAGCCGTCGAACGGCGGGCACCAGTCCTCGAGCACCCGCACGAGCCTGCCGCGCGCTACGTGTTCGGCCACGTGCTCCTCGAACAGGAAAGCCAGTCCCAATCCGTCCAACGCAGCACGGAGCGTGAACGTGGGGTCGCTGAAGATGAAGGGCCCCGAGACGGACACGGTGACGGGCTTGCCCCGCTTCTCGAACTCCCATCGGTAGACGGGCCCGCTCGCGCCGATGCGGTGGCAGATGCAGCGGTGCGCCGTCAGGTCCCGCGGCGTTTTCGGCTTCGGGTGTGAATCGAAGTACAGCGGCGCGGCGACGATGGCCGCGCGCTGCTCCCCGGTGACCTTGACGGCGACCATGTCGCGCTGGACGAACTCGCCGAGGTGAATCCCGGCATCGAAGCGCCCGGCGACCAGATCGGGGCGGCTGTCCCCTTCGGTCGTGATGTCGAGCACCACTTCGGGGTGGTCCCGGACGAACCTCGCGAGCTTCGGCCACACGACCATCGCCACCGCCATGGGTGACGCGATCAGGCGGACGGTGCCGGCCGGCTTCGCTCGCAGTTGGCCGACCTCATCGAGCGCGGCCTGGATGTCGTGGAGCGCGGGACGGAGTTGCGCCAGTAGGCGCTCTCCCGCGTTCGTCGGCGCCACCGAACGCGTGGTTCGTGCGAGAAGCCTCAGTCCCAGCCGCTCCTCGAGCGTGCGTATTGAGTGGCTGATCGCGGACCTGCTGACGCCGAGGTTTATCGCCGCCTTCGTGAAGCTCCGCTCGTCCGCCACTGCGGCGAACGCGGCGAGAACGGTGAGCTCGTCCCGGGGTATTGGTGAGCTCATCTAACCAAGCTATCCGCTTTTGCCGGTCTAGTCGACAAGCGTGGTCGCCGCTATCTTCGGACTTGGGCGCAGAGGGAACGTCCAGCGAAGTAGGAGACAGGAACACGATGGACATCAAGCATAGTGGTTCCCAGCCGTCGGGAAAGGGACCCGGCGAGTACTTCACCGGCAGCGTGCGCATCGACCCGCTATTCGAAGCGCCCGATCCGGCGCGCACGCGGGGCGCCAGCGTCACGTTCGAGCCATGCGCCCGGACCGCATGGCACACCCATCCGCTGGGTCAGACCCTGATCATCACGGCCGGCTGCGGGCTCGTGCAGAGCTGGGGTGGTCCGGTCAAAGTGATTCGACCGGGCGACGTCATCTGGTGCCCGCCGGGCGAGAAGCACTGGCATGGCGCGACGCCGACCACCGCCATGACCCACATCGCGATCCAGGAACACCTCCACGGCAAGGTCGTCGACTGGATGGAGAAGGTCAGCGACGAACAATACCAGGCGCCTGCCGAGGACCGGAGGTAGGATCACCATGCGCTACCATCATGCACGGCGCCGGGCGAACGTGACGGCGTCACAAAAGGTGGTGAGCGCGATGAAGATTCGCCTCAAGGTCGGAGCCACGCCCCTCACCGCGACGCTGCTCGAAAGCAAGGCCAGCCGGGACTTCGCCTCGCTGCTGCCGCTGACGCTCACGATGAACGACCTCTTCCGGCGGGAGAAGTACGGGCACCTGCCGAGGCCGATCTCGGAGGAAGGCAGGCGCGCCCACACGTACGAGGTCGGACAGATCGCGTACTGGGCCCCCGGGCCGGACGTGGCGATCTATTACCGCCAGGACGGTCAGCCGATACCCGACCCCGGGATCGTCGTCCTCGGAACGATCAATTGCGGCGTCGAAGCTTTCGATGTCCCTGGTGCCACGAGGGTGACCATCGAGCTCGTGAAGTGACGCTCGAGAAGGGAGAGAGCATGCGAGGAGCCGTTCTGTATGCACCGCGCGACGTGCGTTTCGAGGAGCGCGAAGAGCCGAGGATCACGAAGCCGACGGATGCGATCATCCGGATGTCGGCCACGTGCGTGTGCGGGTCCGACCTCTGGCCCTACCGCGGCATCGAGCCGGTGACGCAGCCGACACCGTTCGGCCACGAGTACTGCGGGATCGTCGAGGAGGTCGGCAGCGCGGTCGAATCGATCAAGCCAGGCCAGTTCGTCATCGGCTCGTTCTTTGCGTCGGACAACACCTGCCCGATCTGCCGCGCAGGATACCAGACGTCTTGCGTCCATCGGGAGCTCGTCGGTGGTGCGCAAGCGGGGCGGCTGCGCGTCCCGCTCGCGGACGGCACCCTGGTCGCCACCCCAGGGCTTCCGCCGGACGACCTCATCCCGAGCCTGCTGACGCTCTCGGACGTCATGGGCACGGGCTGGTTTGCCGCGGACGCCGCCAACGTCAAGCCGGGCGTGACGGCCGTGGTCGTCGGCGACGGCGCGGTGGGTCTTCTCGCGGTCCTCTCCGCGAAGCAGATGGGCGCCGGGCGGATCATCGCGATGAGCCGTCACGCGCCCCGACAGAAACTCGCACGCGAGTTCGGCGCGACCGACATCGTCGCCGAGCGGGGTGACGCGGGCATCGCCCGTATCAAGGAGCTGACCAACGGACTCGGCGCCGACTCCGTGCTGGAGTGTGTCGGCACGCAGGAGTCGATGATGCAGGCGATCCGGTCCACCCACCCGGGCGGATACGTGAGCTACGTCGGTGTTCCTCATGGCGTCCAGGTCGCTGGGCAGGAGCTGTTCTTCTCGCACGTCCACCTCCACGGTGGCCCGGCCCCCGTGCGCCGCTACCTGCCCGAGCTGATCGACCTCGTGTGGAAGCGCAAGATCAATCCCGGCAAGGTCTTCGACCTGACGCTGCCTCTCGAGCAAGTCGCGGAGGGTTACCGCGCGATGGATGAGCGTCGCGCGATCAAGACGCTGCTGCGTCCATGACGCAACCCACTTCACGACCTAAAGGTTTCTGAACAAACCCCGCAGGAGCAGACGAATGGATACGCACGGAAGAGCAGACTTCACAGGAAAGGTCGCGTTCGTGACCGGGGCCGCGAGCGGCATCGGCCGCGCGGCGGCGCTGGCGTTCGCTCGCGAGGGTGCCAGCGTGGTGGTCGCCGACGTGTCGGAACAGGGCAACCAGGAAACGGCCCGCATGATCGAGGAACAAGGCGGGCGGGCGCTCGCCGTCAGGTGCGACGTGACGCGGGCCGCGGACGTTAAGGCGGCCCTGGACAAGACCGTCGAAGCCTTCGGGCGGCTGGACTTCGCATTCAACAACGCGGGCATCGAGCCGAGGAAGCCGGCTCCGACCGCGGAGTACGAGGAGGAGGAGTGGAACCGGATCATCGACACCAACCTCCGCAGCGTGTTCCTGTGCATGAAGCACGAGATTCCGCTGATCCTCAAGCAGGGAGGCGGCGCAATCGTCAACACGTCCTCGGGCGCAGGAATCATCGGCATCAAGGGCAGCCCCGCGTACACGGCTGCGAAGCACGGCGTGATCGGCCTTACCCGTGCAGCGGCCCTCGACTACGCTGCGCAGAACATCCGCGTCAACGCCGTCTGCCCCGGGTACATCGACACCGCGATGATGGGTCGCTTCACCGGGGGCACGCCCGAAGGGCGCGCGAAGGTGATCGCGGAGGAGCCGGTCGGGCGGATGGGCAAGCCCGAGGAGATCGCCGCGGCCGTCCTCTGGCTGTGCTCGGACGCGGCCGCCTTCATGGTCGGCCACGCTATGGTGATCGACGGCGGCCAGACGATACAATGATCTTTGCTGCCAACGGTCACGCCATTGCGGTGAACGCGACCGGCACGGAGATCACGCCTGGGTGCGGCGTCTGCATTCATTGAAGGCGCGAGCAAGCTAGCAACACGAGGTGAGTCAAATGAAGAATCCGAACTCCACAGACGAGAATAGCCCGTCCACGCTGGGTCGGCGAGAGTTTTTGACCGCCAGCGCGGGAGCAGTCGCAGCCGCATTGCTGGCAGCAGGTTCAAACAGTCTTTTCGCGGAAAGCAGTGACGATGGAATGATCTACCGCACCCTCGGCCGCACAGGCGAACGCGTCTCCATCATCGGCCTGGGTGGCTGGCACATCGGCCAGCCTTCTATTTCCGAGCACGAGTCGATTCAGCTCATCCGCCAGGCCATCGACCGCGGCATTACCTTCATGGACAACTGCTGGGATTACAACGAAGGCGCGAGCGAAGTTCGCATGGGGAAAGCTCTCAAGGACGGCTACCGTCAGAAGGTCTTCCTGATGGACAAAATCGATGGCCGTACCAAAGCGGAAGCCGCGCGGCAGATCGACACATGTCTTCAGCGCCTGCAAACTGACCGCATCGACCTGATGCAGTTCCACGAAGTCATCCGCCTCGAAGACCCGGATCGCATCTTCGCTGAAGGCGGTGCATTCGAAGCGATGGTGGAAGCTCAGAAAGCCGGCAAGGTCCGCCTTATCGGTTTCACAGGCCACAAGGATCCGTCTGTTCACTTGCGCATGCTCGACCTCGCCCGAAAGCACAAGTTCCACTTCGACGCCGTGCAGATGCCGCTCAACGTGATGGATACGCACTTCCGCAGCTTCGAGCGCGAAGTGCTGCCCGTGCTTAATCGCGAAGGCATCGCGCCACTCGGCATGAAGGCCTTCGGGCACCCTTTCATCCTCCACAGCAACACGGTTAAGCCCATTGAGGCGCTGCACTACTGCCTGAATCTGCCCATCCCCGTGCAGATCACCGGCATCGACAGTCAGCGCATCCTCGACCAGGCCCTCGAAGCCGTCCGCACCTTCAAGCCGCTCACGCAGGCCGAGGTCGCAAGCCTTCTGAAGCGCACCAGGTCCGCCGCCTTGGAAGGCAAGTACGAGCTGTACAAAACCAGCACGCGCTTCGACGGCACGCAGCGGCACCCCGAATGGCTAGGTGAGGACCCGCTTGCTGGGTAAGGAGTTGTGACGTTCCATGTTCATCTCGACCGTCGTCGGCGGCATTTCCTGGGCGAAGCGGATGACGCGATATGAGACGGTCGGCTTTGTCATCACGCGGTGACGGAGAACACCTCGCCAGCACGGATGACCAGCACATCGCGCCGTTTCGCACACACTAAATGGCCTGAAGGACTCCAGAACCCGCCGGTCGTGTTTTCGCGGAGCGTCGCCCGGTCGCCGGGTGAGTGGGATAACCCCGCGCACGGTCCTCTCATCTCAACTCTGCGACGGACCTACGGCGACGACCTCATTCACCTGGCGAGCGCGTCCGCCTTCTCGTTGCTGTTGATCCCGACCGCGAGTCCGTGGAGTAGCCCATCGTGCAGGTTGTAGACCAGTCCGTGAAGCTTCGGCGTCGGGGCACGCTGCCACGCCCGCTGTACGACGGGTGTTCGTGACAGGTTGTACACCTGCTCGATCACGTTGAGATCGACCAGGCGTCGAACGCGCGTCTCCGAGTCGTCAATGGCGTCGAGTTCGGCTCGGTGCCGGCGTAGGACGTGGCGCAGGTTCCCGAGCCAGTCATCAACGAGCCCGAGGAGCTCCGTCCCCATCGTCGCCCTCACGCCTCCGCACTCGTAGTGCCCGCACACGATAACCTCTTCGACATGGAGCACTTCGATGGCGAACTGGAGCACCGAGAGCACGTTGAGGTCGGCGGGCAACACCTGATTGGCAATGTTGCGGTGGACGAACATCTCACCCGGCAGCGCACCCGTCAGCGCCTCAGCGGGAACGCGGCTGTCTGAGCACCCGATGAAGAGGAAGTGCGGCTCTTGCTTGCCCGCCCGCTTCGTGAAGAACTGCGGGTCCGTTTCGGTCATGGCGGCGACCCAGCGGCGGTTGTTGTCGAGCAGTCGTTGGAGCTTCTCCATGAGCGCCCGAAGGTAGCCGACCGGAGAGGTTGGCGCTACCGAGGAGGTGTCCCTCGTTGCGGTCGAGGCGACGACTCTGTACAAGCGGGCGTCCGTCCCAAATCTCTGCGGGGGTTCGTCATGATCGAGTCGGTGCCCCTCACGGCGTGTTCCTTGCCGGGGCTCACGCACGTTTCCAGTGGCAAGGTCCGCGACATCTTTACCGTTGGTGACTCGCTGCTCATAGCGACCACGGACCGCCTGAGTGCGTTCGATGTGGTCATGGCGAACGGCATCCCGTTCAAGGGCGAGGTGCTCAATCGACTCTCCGAGTTCTGGTTCCACACCCTCGGTGTCCCGCACCACATGCTCACCTGCGAGGTCGAGGAGATGCCGCCGGAGGTTCGGCGCCATGCCGACGTGCTCCGAGGACGCGCCATGCTCGTGAAGCACGCCCGACCGTTTCCCGTCGAGTGCGTCGCGCGCGGCTACCTCATTGGGAGTGGCTGGGGCGACTACCAGCGCACGGGCACCGTCTGCGGCATTCCGCTCCCCAAGGGGCTGCGGCTCGCCTCGAAGCTCCCTGACCCGATCTTCACCCCAGCCACGAAGGCGGTGACAGGGCACGACGAGAACATCAGCTTTGACGCCATGGCGATGACGCTCGGTCAGGCGACCGCGAACGCGTTACGCGACCTCACGCTGGCGATCTACAACCGCGGCGCCGCTTACGCCGGGACGAAGGGGCTCATCCTAGCCGACACCAAGCTCGAATTCGGACTGGTGAACGGTCAGATCACCCTCATTGATGAGGTGCTGACGCCCGACTCCTCCCGCTACTGGCTTGCGAGCGAGTACCGCGAAGGTATCTCGCCGCCCTCGTTCGACAAGCAGTTCGTGCGCGACTATCTCGATTCGATCCGCTTCAACAGGCAGCCGCCGGGTCCCATGTTGCCGCCGGACATCGTCCGCAAGACACGCGACAAGTACCTCGAAGCCTTCCGGCTCCTGACCGGAAGAGAGGTGCCGGCGTAGCAGGGGACTTCTCCGAGTGCGCAGCCGTGATGTCGGGGGCCTGCTACGCGGGCGCGCGACGCGCAATACTGGCGCCCTATCACTTCATATGCTTGTCGAAGAAGGCGATGACTTTTTCCGGATGCCTTCCGAAGCAATTGTAACCGTCCTTGAAGCGCCTGGTCGCATTCTCCCCTTAGATCGAGTGACGGGTGACAGTACCCTTCCCGCACAGCCCAAAACCCGTTCAAGGCCGGCCATTTGGCGAAAACTTACACAGAGGCTTACACAGTTGCCCATGCCGTGGGAGGAAAAGCCCAGAGATTCAAGAAGTTATCATTAGCCGTGAAGCACTTAAAATCCGCTGCGGGGCAACCCGCGTGGGGGTTCGAATCCCCCTCCCGGCATTGCGAATCCCGGCGTC
>Ga0209803_1001220_pt1 | contig 16873 bp, 17 predicted proteins | sample GraSoiAngelo_138_FD_185895 | JGI IMG/M metagenome (GOLD analysis project Ga0209803, IMG submission 185895) | Grasslands soil microbial communities from the Angelo Coastal Reserve, California, USA - 14_0929_09_40cm (SPAdes) (version 2) | ecosystem: Environmental > Terrestrial > Soil > Grasslands ...
ACGATGAGCCCCGCGATATTTAATCGTTCGATAGACATCACCGCGGTGTGCGCGTGCTCGTGGCGGGAGCCAGCGGCGTCCTCGGCCGCCGGATCGTCCAGCAGCTCGTGGCCCGCGGTCACACAGTCGTCGGGCTCGTCCGGAGTGAAACGGCGGAGGCGACCGTGCGATCCCTCGGTGGTGAGCCTCGAACGGCCGACCTGTTCGACAGCGAGGCGGTTGCGCAGGCCGCGGACGGATGCGATACAATCATCCGGGCGGCGACGGCGATCCCAACGAAAGTGCGCACCGGGCCCGCGGATTGGGCGATGAACAATCGCATCCGGCGCGAGGGGACCCGCTCGCTCGTCGCGGCAGCGACCCACGTCGGCGCTCGGGCGTTTCTCCAGGAGAGCGTCGTCTGGGCCGTCGGGACCTTGGACGGAAAGCCGTTCGACGAGGACGCGCCGCCGGCGGGTGATCCGATCCTGGCCTCCGCCCTCGATGGAGAGCGGATTGCTCGAGAGGCCGGTTCGGCACACGGGTTCGACGCGCTCGCGTTGCGATGCGGCGGATTCTACTCCGCGGATAGTTGGCACACGCGGATTCTCGCGGAATCGATCGCGAGGGGACGGCCGGTCCTCATCGGTCGGCAAGGCCCGGTGTGGTCGTTCATCCACACCGACGACGCCGCGAGCGCGTTCGTCACAGCGGTGGAGGCGCCGAAGACGGGAGTGTGGCACATCGTGGACGATCGGCCAGTAGCGCTGGCCGATTTCCTGGGCGAAATGGCAAGACGACTCGGCGCGCATCCGCCCCGCCGCATGCCGCGGTGGCTTGCCCGGATCTTCCTGGGGCGATACGGAACCCGGATCCTGAGCTCGTCGTTCTCGACGTCGAACGAGCGATTCAGGCGGGATTTCCCGTGGCGGCCATCCTTTCCGACCTACGTGGAAGGCATGGAGCAGGTCGCGACCACATGGCGGTCCGAAGGCTTTCCGCTTCGGAGGGCCTGAGTCATGGAGCGTTTCGATCGGTACCTGATCGCCCTCGTCCTCGCCCATTTCATCGTGGCGCTTGTGCACTCCACCGCCCACTTCGCCCTCCAGATCATCCCCGAGGGGATTGACCTCGTCTTCATCGTCGGCGTCATCTTGATCGGGCCCCTCGTGGCCCTCGTCATCCTGCGCTTCAATCCGCCGCTCGCGGCCGGGCTGATCGCGGTCTTGATGGGCGCCTCGCTCGTCTATGGAATGGTCAGTCACTTCCTCGTCGCCGGCCCCGACAACGTCGCGTTCGTCGGCTCGCAATCCTGGACCGTGCTCTTCGTGGGGACCGCCTTCCTGCTCGGCGTCCTCGAGGTCAGCTGCCTTCTCCTCGCCATCATCGCATTCTGGGCGGCGGCTAGAACTCCTTCGGGACCTGCTGCGCGAGCTGGGTGATGCGGCCTAGCGGGCCCATCAGGGCCATCACCTTCGGCATCGAGCCCCGGAATCGGATCTTCCCGCCCAGCACGAGCCCTTGGAAGTCCCGCTCGCCTTTCCCGAGTTGCATCCACGCGTCATACGCCCCTTCGAACTTGAAGTCGGCGGGGACATCGGGCGCGACCTCCTGGACCGCCACCTTTCCGCCCTGAATGTCGACGAGGAACGAGGCACTGCGGTCGGTGCAGGTGAGGACGATCTTCGCCGTGATTGCCGCAGCCTTCTTCCCCCACTCCGGATCCGCGTTGAGGCGACTCGCGATTTCGTCGAAGAATGCCTTGGTGAAGTATTGCACCATGGACGCTGCTCTTGCCGCCCGGAAGTCGGCCCACAGGAAAAAGGCTCGGATTTCGCGTCCCGAACGCGACCAAGACGCGAAAGGTTTTACGGACCGCGGTCTCTGCGCGGCCGCGCGTGGGTAGCCAAGCCCGGTCAAAGGCGAGGGACTCAAGATCCCTTCCCGCAGGGGTTCCCAGGTTCGAATCCTGGCCCACGCATCATCAACTCGTCCCTTCTTGTGGGCGAGTGAGATTTGATCGAGCGTGGGCCAGGGGTACACTCATCCGTCCCGGAGCCCTCGACCGTCAGCTCACCGGTGCGCCGGCTAACAGTAACGAATTCATTAAGCAATGAATTAATATACTGCTCTTGTCCTACTCCTTCTTGGTGACGCCTTCTACGTCCCTGATATCGCACAAGGGTCCAACGGTGGCCACATTGAAGGTCATCGAAGATGTTCTGCGGCGGGAGGCGATGCCCATGACCCGATACAAGATTCGGCAGGCGCTGGGCAACCGAATTGCTCAGCCGCTCTTGGACGAAGGCCTCCATTACCTGGCCGACCACGAGATGGTCTATGATGAGGGCCCAGGCGGTAAAGTCCTCTGGATCCGCACCTCCGACGCGACGCGTGCTCGGCTCCGCGGCGCGTAGGCGGTCTGCGTGGCCAAACCAAAGCTTCTCGGCATCGAATACGCCGCGAAGGCCGCTCCCGTTCTTGAGGAGTGGCGCCGGTTGGCGGCGCAGGGAACTGAAACCGAGAAACGCCCGACGAAGGCCAAGCTCAAGAGCATCGCGACGTTCGAGACACGTGCGCGGACGAACCCTCTGACCGCCGGCGACCCCGTTGCCAAGGATCGCTGGCCAGACGTCCTCCTCCGTGACTACGGGGCCGATATCCCGAACCTTTTCCGATTTGAATTGGCGGAGCGGTGGCGCGGATACTACTCGCTTATCGGCGAACCAGGCGGCGCGCGAATATGGGTTCTGTACTTGTGGGACCACCGCACGTACAGCAGGCAGAGTGAATACTCGAAAAGGTAGCCTGATTCCTCTCGATCGTGGGCGATTCGAGGTTTGTTTTGAGAGGCGTGCTTCGTCCGGGCAGGCGTGCCGAGGCGAACTCGTCCCTGAATCCATTCGAATCCTGGCCCACGCATCATCCATTCGCCCCGACCTGTGCCAGAAGTGAGTGCACACCTACGAGACAGAAAGTCTCGTTCCGGGAACTAAGTCCTCCTTCGACTGGACTCAGGTCAGCTTTCTTTCGGCTTCGGCCGGAGGGCAGCGAACAGGACGACCACCCCGACGAGCCCGAAGCCGATTCCCGATGCGACGAGAGGCACGAGTGGCTCGGGATGGCAGCCACCAGGGTCCGAGCATTTTTGGACGAGACTGAGTCCCAGGAACACGAGCAGCAGGCCGATCCCGACGATGGTCAGACCCGACGGGATTGCGAGACGCCTTGAGAGAGGCATCCACCTACTCGCGATTCCACAGTTGGTCAAGACTAGATATACCTTGCTTGGTCCGCAACGCATTGGCCAAAGATTCCAATCTCAGGATCGATGGCGACCAACCACTTGCGACTTCCAATGCGGAGAGGCCAAACTCTTCTCCTTGACCGAGGCCGCAGAATAACGTGAAAATCAGTTCGTGAGAACGAGGACGCAAGACATAAGAAAGCCTCGTCTCCATCGCCCGACCCCCGGGTGGGAACATGAAACAGGTGATGGAGCCCCAGAACCGCCCCCAGCGGCGATCGCCCCTGGCAATGAAGACCACCGTCAATCGCGCGTCCCTCAAGCCGAATTTAGGTACATCCGTGTACGTTGCGGTTGACCTGACGCCCTCGGCCGCGGTAATCGCCGGACGCGTCCGGAGCATTTCGCTCGCGATCGATTCGAGCGGGTCGATGGACGGCGAGAAGATCGAGCAGGCGAAAACGGCGGCGCTGGCCCTCCTCAAGCAACTCCGCCCGACCGACCAGATCTCGATCGTGTCGTTCTCGGATACCGTGACGGTCCAGCTGCCGATGTCCCACGTGGGAAACTCCCGCGAGGTCGCGGCGGCGGTGAAGGCGATCTCGGTCAGCGGCCTTACGGCGATGTACGACGGCCTCCAAGCCGCCTTCCAACAGGCGCGCCAGACCTCTCAGGAACCTGGGACCGTGAATCGGGTCCTGCTCCTGACCGACGGGAATCCCACGGTCGGCAAGACCGACGGCCGGGAGTTCGTCACCCTCGCGCAGGGGATGCGGGAAGCCGGCATCACGATCACGGCGATCGGCATCGGAACCGATTACAACGAGCAACTGCTCGAGAAGATCGCCGAGTCCGGCGGGGGGCTGTGGCACCACATCGTGGATGCGCGAGCGAACCTCCCCCAGATTTTCGCGGACCAGGCGGCACAGATGGCGGGCACCGTCGTCTCGAATCCCGAGTTGAAGGTCTCGATCATGCCCGGGTCGGAGCTGGCCGACGCGTATACGGTCAAGCCGGTCCTGAACCGACTGCCCCGGCCCCGCTTCGACGGAGCCGCGTTCACGGTGCCGCTTCGAGACCTGATCGCGGGGGAGGAGCAGACCCTCGTCTTCCGCATCGGCGTCCCGCCACGGCCCGCGGGGAAGGCCACCTTGCTTCGTTTCTCCTTGGTCGAGGTGACGCAAGACGTCGACGTGGCGTTCACCGACGACCAGCGCCTGTGGAACACGGAGACCAATCCGTACCCGCGCACGCTATTGAGTTCCGCGGAAGCCACCGTCCTCATGCAGCGGGCGGTGCAGTCGAGGGATGCGACGGCGCTCCAGAAGGCCGAGACGATCATGCGGAGCATGGCGACGGATGCCGGCGCGGCGACCGCGATCCGGGCGAACCCCACCCTGAGCGACGTCGCGACGACGATGCGGGACGCCCAGGCCACCGTGGCACGGAGCGGGCTCTCGCTCAGCGAGGCGGCGAAGAAGGACTTCTTGCAAGCGACGACGATTATCGGAAAGAAGAAACCGAAGCGGTGATGAACGTGACAAAATGTTCGGCGTGCGACAGTGAGAACAGGGAAGGCGCGCGGTTCTGCAACGCGTGCGGCGCGAAGATTGAGCCCGAAGCCGAAACGTCGGAACTGAGGCTCGCCGCGATGCCTGCCGAGGATGAAGGCCTGGCCCCTCCGACGAACGAGGACCCGGGCGCCGGCGATTCGATGTTCGGCCCGGATGCCGGGGAACCCGAACCCACGGCGGAACCGGAGACCCCCGCCGCCGATGTGACGGAACCGGAGGGCGAAGGCTCCCCCGACCTGGCGGACGTCGAGGACGAAGGCCCCGCCGAGGCAACGGAACCCGAGGAAGAGCTCCCGGCCGAGCCGCCCAGGGCCGGCTATCTGGTCTTTCCCGACAACACGGAACAGCCAATTCCCCCGTCCCAGTGGTTGATCGGCCGCACGGACCTGGCGAAGTTTCTGCCCGACCCGAAAAAGGCGAACGAGATTTCGCGAGGGCATCTCACCGTCTTCCAGGAAGGCGATCGATTCTTCGTCGAAGACGGAACGACGATGGTGCAACGGAAGCCCAGCACGAACAAGACGTGGCTGGTCCGCGGAAGCTCTCGAATCCTGGTCACCGGCACGGGCCGAACCGAACTCCAAGACGAAGACGAGATCGACGTCGCGGAATTGGTGACGCTGCAGTTTGTGGTGAGATAGGTCTGCGAACGGTATGACCCTCTCCCTTCCCTGCACCTTGAAAGGTCGGAAGGGCCGCTATCAGGTCCTCAGCAAGATGACGGAAGGCGGGATGTCGACCATCTACGTCGGCAAGTCCAACCGCGGCGTGCCCGTCATCGTGAAGGAGGCCAGCGGCGTCGACCTCGCCCAGTCCGATGAACGACTTCGAATCGAAGCCGAGATCCTGCGCACGCTCAGCTCGCCCGGCCATCCGAGGGTCGTCCGATATCTGGACGTCGGCAGCAACCTCGGACCGTTCTGTCTCGTGGAGGAACAACTCGAAGGCGAGACGCTGGCAGAGTTGTACAAGGATAAGCCAGCCGGTGCGGCGACCGCGACTCGACACATCGTCCAGCTTCTCGAGGCGCTGTCGTACCTCCACGCGCGGAACGTGATCCACCGAGACGTGAAGCCCAAGAACATCATCCTCGACGCCCGCCGAGAGGTCGTCCTCATCGACTTCGGGGCGGCGAAGAAGGAGTTCCACCAGTTCACCGGGTCCGGCACGGTCATCTATACGCCGGGCTGGGGCGCCCCGGAGCAAAATCTGGGAGAGGCGACTCCGGCGAGCGATCTGTACAGCGTGGGCGCGGTCCTCTTCTTCCTCCTCACCGCGCAAGATCCCCAGGCTTCGATGAAACAACTCGCGGCCGGGAAATCCGAGCTCTTCCGATCCCCCCGCGACCTCGAGCCCAGCGTCCCGAGGGAGCTGTCGGACGTCGTGACGAGGGCCATGTCGTTCGACCCGAAAGAACGGTTTCCGACCGCCGCGGACATGGCGCAGGCGATGTCTGGAGGGTCGGGGGAGTCGCTCGGGTTTCCGCACCTCGTGGTGCTGGGAAAGAAGTGCAAGGTCAAGCGGGAGATGGAGATCGGCCGAGACCACAAGTCGTGCGACCAAGGTTGCACGAAGAAAGGCTTCGGACACCCGCCGGAGATCGGCATCCTCGATGCGGAACGGTACCTGTCGAAGCATCACGCCCGGATTCTGAAGGATGGGAAAGGCCGCTGTTGGATCGAGGATCTCGGGAGCCTGAACGGCACCGCGATGTCGCACGACGGCGGGAGGACCTATCGGCAGATCCCGGGATTCAAGCGCGAAAAGCTGACCGACGGGGATGTCGTCGCCCTCGTCTACAAGCCGGGGCGAGGGCCGTACATGACGATTGCATTCAAGGGTGGCCGACGACGCGGGGGCCGGTGACGTTGACGCGAAACGCGAGTGGGAAAGAAGTGTCCGCCAGGATGTCCGATACGATCATTCGTTCGCCACGTGGGGAAGTGGGGTTTGCCTCGAACGTGGGGAGGGTCCGGCCGGTCGATGAAGACAGCATCCTCGCGGTCGAGCTGCGGATGGCGTTCCTCTCCGAACCCCGAACCCGACTGCTCCTCATGGTGGCGGACGGGATGGGGGGACACAATCGCGGGGAAGTGGCGAGCCGGATTGCGATCCAGACCATCGCACGCACGCTCCTCCCGCTCCTGACGAGCGAAGAGGACATTCCGCGAGCCACGTACTACCGCCACCTCGGAGCCGCGGTCGCCCGCGCGAATCAGGCGATTTTCCTGGAGGCGGAACGGCATCCGGAGTGCCAGGGGATGGGTACGACCTTGAGCCTCGCCGTCGCCGACGGCCGCAGCCTTCATGTCGCCAATGCGGGCGACTCCCGCGTCTACATCGTCAATGAGCGAGAGATTTTCCAAGTGACGCGCGACCATTCCCTCGTCCAGGAGATGGTCGACCGCGGGGAGCTCTTGCCCGAGGAAGCGAAGCACCATCCGAGGAAGAACGTGATCACGATGGCCCTCGGAGTCTACGAGGAAGTGACGCCGGACATCGGATGCCTGACGATGGAGCCCGGTGACACCGTCTTGCTGTGCTGCGACGGCCTCATCAATCACGTGGAAGACGAAGACATCCATCGCGTCGTGGTCGAAACGAGCGATCCCCAAAGGGCCTGCGAGATCCTTGTCTCGTTGGCGAACAGGGGGGGCGGGACGGACAACATCTCGGTCATTGTCGCGCGCGCCCCTCCTCTTTCCACACCGTGACCGAAATGTTCACTTTGCAGCGTATCCCGCAAGCGGACCTCTCGATGAGGAATGAAGAGAGCAACGAGGAGACGGACCCGTGAAACGCACCTACTTCCTCGTCGCCATCGCCAGCCTGCAAATCATCCTCGGATCGATCACCCTGATCGGCGCGGCCCAGCCGGTACGGATGACCCAAAATGTGGTCGTCCTGGCAGATAACTACTACCTCTTCGAATTTGGCATCTTGGGGACAGGACGGTTGAGCGGAAATCTATCCGAACTCCAAGGCCTGGCCTTCACGTTGTTCGTGTTCGATGACGCCGGCTACGCGTCGTTCCGCGATGGCTCTAACTCGGTGGCGCCTCTTTTCGAACAGAGCGGGACGCGTGTCATTTTCTCCATGAATCTGACGGGCTCGGGTCAGTATCACGTCGTCGCCGTTGACGTCCCCCAGAAGCGCGAACTCCAACTCCAACTCGACTTCGTCGTTCTGGGGTTGAAGACCGGCGAAACGATCGTTGCACTCATCGTACTCGTCGGTGGATTGGCGTTGGTGGGGGCCACCCTAATGTTGAGCGTTTGGTCATGGCGCCGGGCCCGCGCGGCTCCCGCCACTCCCGCACCGTCCCCCGACCCGGCGTCGGATCCGTTTCCCGATCCGCCCCTGGAACCTGTTCCCGATCCGTCCCCGGACCCGCAGGAAGCCGCGGCGGATCCGCCCAACGACAACACCCGAATCTATTGAGCCCTCCGCGAACCGTCGACCCATTCGGCGGTCTACCTCAGCCCGGTTGCAGCGGGTAGACGCGTGCCCCGGAGCCGTTTCGCTCTTTTTTCAACTGCGATAATCGAGGACGATATTCCCGGAGAAACCGTTAGATAGGGGCAACGGAGTCGTCGCGGGGCGGGAGATTTGGCAGTCATGATTCCTTCAGAGTCCGTCGACCCTTTTCTGGCGGCCGATGACTCAATCATGCTGTTCCTGTACGCGGTGATCGGAGCGTTCGACGCCGGGAAGTCGGACCAAGCAATCGCTCTCATGAGAGCCTCGGTCGATTTCGTCCGCCGAACGCCGAATCGAGCGCTTGTGTCTCTCGAGCCATCCACTTTCTGATCCGCTCGTGCGCGCGGGCCGACGCGCCTCATGCATTGCACTGAATAGTGTTCCGTTTCACGCCAGTGTAAACGTCCGCCAGATACCCTGCGGGCGTAGTGGCCCCACCGTGACGGAAAGGCGGGCTCCAAGTCAGGGCGGATCGAGCGCACGGAAGTCGGCGTTGCTGACGTTTTCTGCCACGCTCCTCCTGCTGATCCTTGCGGTGCCTGTGTATCTGGCCGTCGTCTCGCCGACCGACGGGAGCACGACGTCTGCGGCAACGAGCGGGCTGGCATCTTGGAATCCGAACGTCTCGTGTTCCGCGGACTTGGTCACGATCCGTGACGTCCTCGGATCCGCGTATCCGCATCAGGCCCTCAACGGGAGCCGATACCAGGTCAATTCGACCTCCGGAGGGATTCCGCTCGAACGATCGCTCTCGCCGCCGTGTACGATCACGAACATGAGTGGCCAAGCCGTCTCCTCGCTCGTTCAGATTAACGGGGTTTCTCTGTACGGATACGGCGTCAAGACCACGGACTGTTCGGCTTGGTACTCGAAGCAGAACGGAGGCGCCCGCTATCCGGGCAACCAGACCGTCTGCACGAACGCAGGACAGATCATCACGATCGGGACGACGAGCGGGTACATGAAAATCGAGATCGACCGAGATTGGTTGGGGAAGGGCTACTGCGGCCCGAACGTCCCCTCGTGCGACAATGCGACGCTGGTTCAGGAACAATCCAACGGGAGCATCTCCCTCGACGTCCAGGGGTTCGTATTCTGGGAGGGTCCGTACCACTGGGAGCTCCACCCGTTCACGGCGTGGAAACTCTCGAGTGCGCCGCCACCTCCCCCTCCGTCGAACGCGCCGCCCACCGCGGACTTCACTTGGAGTCCTTCAACGGGAACGAACCAAACCACGTTCAACTTCACTGCCTCGGTCTCGGACGACCATGATTCGCCGAGCGCGATTCAGGTCCGATGGGACTGGCAGGGGGACGGGGTCTGGGATACGACCTGGTCCACCACGAAGACGGCCCAACACCGATACTCAACCGCAGGGAACAAGACCGTCGTGCTCCAGGCGATGGACTCCGGCGGCCTCACGACGGCCAAGAATCACATCGTCACCGTGAGCGCATCGCCTCCGCCGCCTCCCCCGCCGAACGCGCCTCCGACCGCGGACTTCACATGGACTCCGACGTCCGGAGACACTAGCACCGTGTTCGCGTTCACCGCTCAGGTCTCGGATGACCACGATTCGGCGAGTTCGATCCAGGTTCGCTGGGACTGGACCGGCGATGGGACGTGGGACACCGGCTGGTCGACGACGAAGACGGCCACGCACACGTTCAGCACCGCGGGCAATTATGGAGTCGTCGTCCAAGCGATCGACTCGGGCGGTCTGACCGCGAGTGCGACCCACACGGTCACCGTGACGGCGCCGCCGCCACCGCCTCCGAACTCACCGCCGACCGTCGATTTCAGTTGGACGCCGACGTCCGGCGACACGAGCACCGTGTTCACCTTCACCGCGCAAGCGACCGATGATCATGACTCGGCCAGTGCGATCCAAGTGCGGTGGGACTGGACCGGCGATGGGACCTGGGACACGGCTTGGTCGACGACGAAGACCGCGACCCACACGTTCGCGACTGCCGGGGACTACTCCGTCGTCGCGCAGGCGATGGACTCCGGAGGCCTGACCGCGAATGCGAACCACACCGTCACCGTGACGACCCCTCCGCCGCCCCCGCCGCCGCCCGGTGACTTCAGCATCGGCGTCTCCCCCGGTTCCCTGACGATCGTGTGCGGGTCGTCCGGCTCGTCCACGATATCGTTGACGAGCCTCAACGGGCTCTCCGGAACCGCGAGCCTCAGCGCGTCGATCTCCTCTTCCGGCTTGGTCTTCATGTGGCCGACCGTCTCGGTGAGCCCGAGCAGCGTGGCGCTGGCCGCCGATGGAACCGCCTCGTCGACCCTGACTATCTCGACCTCTCTCCTGACCACTCCGGGAACGTACACCGTCACGGTGACGGCCACGATCGGCTCCGTCACCCACTCCGTGAACGTGACCGTGGTCGTGACCATACTCTAGGGCGGACGAGCGCGGCGGGAACAGTTACCGCGGCGAGGACTCCGGTCGGGTCGACCACCGGATCTCCCCTTTCAGGATCGCCGCCGCGTCTTCCGGGACGACCGGATTGATGTAGAACCCAGTGCCCCGCTCGAAGCCGGCAATCTCGGTGAGGTGCGGCGTGATCTCGAGATGCCAATGGTACGTCCCCTCCACTTCGCGGATTGGCGCCGTGTGGATGTAATAGTTGAATGAGGGATCTTCGAGCAATCGATTCATTCGGCCGAGGGTGTCCTTCAAAATCCGCGCGAAGGCCCCGCGGTCGGAATCGGAGAGCATCTCAAACGCACGGGCGTGGACCTTCGGGAGGATCCACGTCTCGAAGGGAAAGCGGGCGGCGAACGGCTCCAACGCCACGAACGCCCCGTTCTCTGCGACTACGCGTCGCTCGGAGGCCAGCTCGCGCCGGAGGATCTCGCAGTACAAGCACTCGCCCTCCCGATCCGCGGCGTGCGCGCGCAGGCCTTCCATTTCCTCGAGGATCCGGAGGGGCACGATCGGGATCGCGATGATTTGCGAATGCGGGTGGGAGAACGAGGCGCCGGCTCGTTCCCCGTGATTCTTGAAGATCTGGACGTGCTTTACCCGGCGGTCCGCCGCGAGATCGTGATAGCGTTCGCGATAGGCCCGCAAGACGCGCTCGACCTGTGGATCGTCCAACGTCGGGAGATGGCCGTCATGGTCCGGTGACTCGACGATGATCTCGTGCGCCCCGACCCCGTCGACGCTCACGAACGGCCCGTCTCGATGCTCCCGGACTTCCCCCATGCGCTCGAGGGCGGGGAATTTGTTCGGGACGCACCGGATCGACCAGCCCGGGCCGTCTGCCGCTCCACGCTCCCGGTACGCGAGGACCTCCGGAGGCGTCATCGACTCGTGCCCCTCGCAGAACGGGCAACTCTCCTTCGGCGTCGCATCCTTTGGATTCCGGAAGGCACCGGGCCGCTGAGACCGGGCCGCAGAGAACACGACCCAGGTCGGCGTCGCGTAGTCCTTGCGGATTTCCGGCACGAGGCCCCTCGAGCGGTAGGCGCTCTTGGGCATATTGAGGATTGTGCGGCCGTCCGAACACTATTTACGAAATGAGCGCGATGACCGCCCTCCGTTAGGGGAGAGGAGACTTTGGCTACATCATCGAACGATCCGAGTGCGCCCGCTGGAGGAACCGACTACGCACCGCCCAAGAAGATGGGCATGCTCGTCGTGGTCGTCGTCGCGTTGCTCCTAGTGACCAACGTTGTGACGGCCCTGGCCGTGTATTATCTTGCACCGGCCGCTCCCGCAGCGACCGTCCAACCGCTTCGCGTCATCGGCCCGTGGTCGGGACCCGAGAAAGATAAGTTCCTGCCGGTGCTCAACCTATTCAAGAATACCACAGGGATTAACTATGAGTACATCACGACCCGTCAAGAGGACTTGCAGTCCCTCTTGCCGAACTGGTTTGCCGCGCGACGGGCGCCCGCGGACCTCATCTTCATGCCAAGCTCGTTCGTGAAGACCTATGGAACCCAGGGTCACGCGGCCGATCTCGCCGGCACGGTGTCCGAATCGAACTACGCCGCCGGTGCGTTGGATCCCTTGAAAGATGGGAGCAAGATCTACGGTGGCGCGTACACCGGGAAGGTCAAGCCGGGGTTCTGGTATCGCGAGTCGTTCTTCGCGGCCCATAACTACCAAGTCCCCACCACATGGACGGGCTTCGAGGCGCTCCTTCGACAAATCGAGACGGACGGATCCGTGAACAACACGCCGATCATCAGCGGGGACGGCGTGGGATGGCCCCTCTCCGATGTCGTGGAGCACTTCCTGGCGACGTATGGCGGACCGAACATGAACAAGCAGATCATGGCGAAGACCCTCCCCTGGACATCGACCTCGGTCCACGACGTGTTCGCCAACTACCTCGTGCGGACCTTGACGCCGGGCGTCGTCTGCGTCGCCTCGTGTTGGAGCGCCCCGCGGCAATGGGACACGGGCGTCGCAGAATGGTGGAAAGGCGACTACGCTCTGTACTTCATGGGGAGCTGGATCACCGGGATGGTCACCCCGAACTCGGACATCCGCGTCATGCCCTTGCCGGGCGGCTTGAACCCCTCGGGCGTCGTGTTCGCGGCGGACTATTTCTTCGTGCCGACCTACGCTTCGCGGATCGATGATGCAAAGCGCCTCGCGGCGTTCCTCGGGAGCTCGGCGGCGCAACAGCTGCAAGTTACCGTCGGCGGACACATCGCCACCGTGACCGGCGTGCCGCTCAGCGCCTATCCGGTCGTTGATCGGCGCATCGCGGAGAACCTGACGGGGAAAGTCATCCTGTCCGATCTGGACGACACGATCGGCGGCACGTTCCAGGGGACGTTCTGGACCCAGCTGCAGGCGTTGTGGGCCAACCCAGCGAATCTCGACGCCGTGTTGGCAAACATCCAAGCCGCAATGCCTCCATGAGTGCGACAAGGGAGCGCCGCAAGCGCTCCCTCTCTTCTTCTTTTCGACCGTACCTGCGCGTCATCTTCTTCGTCCCGGCGACGGTCCTGCTCATCTTCCTCGTCGTGTTCCCTGCGATTCAGACCCTCCTGCTGAGCTTCTACCATCCATCCGGGGCCTTCGCAGGCCTCGACAACTACGGGTCCGTTCTCGGCAACCGCCAGACGATCGACACGTCCGATTGGTCGATTCCCTATGGGACCCTCATCAACAACTTCCTGTGGATCGCCATCCACCTCCCGTTGAGTCTCTTTACAGGGCTCTACCTGGCAATCACGCTCCAAAGGGTTCGAGGCGCGTCCATCGTCAAGTCGTTCATTTTCCTCGGAATGGTCACGCCGATGATCGTGGGAGGAATCATCCTTCGATTTCTGTTCGACGAGAAGTCAGGCATCGTGCCACGCGCCTTCGGCCTCCTCGGCATCAGCGGGTTGGCAATTCAGTGGACGGCGTACCCGGAAACGCTCCTCTTCGGCCTGATCTTCGGGTCCGTCTGGCTCTGGGTCGGCTTCAGCTTGATCGTGTACTCGGCCGGACTGACGACGATCCCACGGGACTATTTCGAAGCCGCGCAGATCGACGGCGCCTCCGCGTGGCAGACCTTCCGGAAAGTCACGTGGCCCCTTCTCCGGCCCACGACCCTGACCGTCGTCACGATGACAATCCTGTGGGAGTTGAAACTCTTCGACATCGTGTTCGCCGCAACGAACCCGAACGGGGGCGTCGGAGGGGCCGCGGACGTCCTCGCGCTTCAGATGTTCCGTTATGCGTTCATTGCGAGTAACTTCAACGACGCGGCCGTGGTGGCGACGCTCCTCACCGGGCTCACGCTTCTCGTCTCCGCTTGGATGTTCAAGCGTATCATCATTGGAAAAAGCAAGAACGCGGGCCGTCTCCAAAGGGCCATAAGACGCCTTTGGGCTCGAGCGAAACCGCAGGGAAGGGTGCTCAAGGCATGATTGCCAACAGACGAGGTCGGCTCCGAATACCCAAGATCCCTGTACGGACCGTCGTAGTCCATGCGATAGCTTGGGGGATCGGCCTGCTCTGGCTCTTCCCATTCCTCGGAGTTTTCATGACTTCGATTCGGCCCGTCACTGAGATCTTGAACGGGTGGTGGGTCACGAATCCCTTCAATCCGACGTTGCAGAACTTCCAGACGGCCTTTACCGATCCGACGACCCCGATGTGGCGCGGATTGCGCAACTCCTTCATTGTCGCGATTCCGTCGACCTTCCTCCCGATTTTCATCGCATCGCTGGGAGCCTACGGGTTTGCCCGATTCCGATTTCCCATGCGGGATTATCTCTTTCTTGCGATCGTCTTGTTCATGGCGATCCCCCAGCAAATGGTCGCGATTCCCATTTTCGTCACGATGATCAATGCTGGACTCTGGGATACGTTCCTTGGCGTCATTCTCGTCCACACGGCATGGGCGCTCCCGTGGATCCTTCTATTCATGCGAAACTTCTTTCAGACCCTCCCCTTGGAAGTGGAAGAGGCGGCGCGGGTCGATGGGGCTTCGGACTTCCGAATCTTCTACAAGATTGTGCTCCCGATGTCTCTCCCGGCACTCGCTGCGGTCGCGGTCCTCCAGTTCATGTGGGTTTGGAACGACTTCTTCTTCGCGAAGGTCCTCCTGTTCTCGTCGCAGAACCTCGTGGCAACGCAGCTCGTCCCGCTCTTATCGGAAGCGGGTCCTTTCCACAAGGACCAAGGGATTTTGTCCGCTGCATCGATCGTCGTGATGATTGTCCCGATCATCGTGTTCGCGACGATGCAGCGTTACTACATTCGCGGCATGATCGGTTGGACGATTAAAGGCTAGCTTCATCCGCGGAGGCAATCATCTCGAGAAGCCCTGCACTCGCCCATGCCTGGACCGGATTCGATTGAGTCCGACCGCGGGGCGACACGGAGAGATCGACGATTGAATCATCCACGACCGAATACAACTCCGGGATCTTCCCCAGCGCGTCGCGGGCGTTGAGGAGCGCCTCGCGGATTCGTCCCGCTTCTCGACGGAATCCCGACGTCTGCAAGCCCTTGTAGATCATCCAGTTGTCGTGGGGCCAAACGGTCCCCGTGTGATACCCGTAGGGATTGAAGTCCGGTTCCGACGACGCATGGGTCCGGATGCCATAGGGCGTCCACATGTCAGTGCGGAACAAGCGATCGACAACGGACCGAGCGATTGGTCTCTCGAGCGCACCGGTGACTAGGAGATGACCCGGGTTTGATGTGACAGCGGCTCGCGGTCGTTTTTTGCCGTCGAGAGCGAGGTAAAAGGTCCCCGCCTCGGCCCACCAGAAAGCCCGAATGAGTGCCGACTGAAGACCGTCCGCCAGCTCGCGGGCACGATCCGCCTCGTCTTTCTCTCCGCTGCGCTCCGCCAGCTCTGCGAATCCGCGGTGGGCCATGACCGCGTACCCCTGCACCTCGACCATGGCAACCGGCGGCGAGATCCTCAAGTGGTCGTCGCTCCCGTCCTTCCAACCCTGATGGAACAGAGCGGCCGGGTTTCGGCTGCGGTACTCGATGAAACCATCCCCGTCCAAGTCACCGAACTCCATCATCCAGTCGTGGGCCCGTCCGATGGCCGGCCATAAGTTCGAGAGAAGTTCGCGGTCTCCCGTGCGCGAAATGTATGCGGATGCGACGATGAGGAAGAGCGGCGTGCTGTCAACGCTCCCGTAGTAGGGGAACTTCCAACCCGGTAGCTCGGCCTGGGTCGCGCGGTCGAAACGGTACTCGTGGAGAATCTTCCCCGGTTGCTCCTCGGAGACGTCGTCGTTGGATTCCCCCTGGTACTTCGCAAGAACGAGCAACGTGGCGCGCGCGATTGAGGGATCAATGCCGAGGGTTTGCCAGGCGCTGATCAACGAATCCCGGCCAAAGAGCGTGTTGTATCGGGGCCATCCCGCCCTCAGGTATCCCGCCGGATCTCGGAGCTTGTCGAGGTCCCCGAGGAGTTGGCGTCGAAGGCCTCGAATCGACAAAGCAGCGACCTCTGGCAGCGTCGGACCTAGCCGATCGCCTTCCCGGTCTTGCGGTCAAAGAGGAGGATCCGTTCCGGCCGGAACCGGACCGAGAGACCGGAGAGCCCTTCCGCGTCGAAGGCGATCCCGACGACCGCCTTTACGAGTCGATCGCCGATCGTCAGGTCGAGGATCGTGATATCTCCCTGAGGTTCGGTCGTGTACACCTGAGCGGCGATGCAATCCGGGCGGCCGGTCGAGTCCCGGAGAACCTCGACGTCTTGCGGCCGCACGCCAATGAGAAGCTCCTCCGAGACGGCATTCTCGATTCCCGATTGAAGGTGGTCCGGCACCGCGAGTTGAAAGTCACCCGCATCCAGGACCCCTCCCTTCGTCAGGGTGCACTCAATCGAGTTGATCGGAGGGCTTCCGACGAAACCTGCGACGAAGTGGTTCGAGGGGTGGACGTATACCCTTCGTGGCGTATCGTACTGCTGAAGCTCGCCGTGGTTGAGGATCGCGATCCGGTCGCCCATGGTCATCGCTTCCACTTGATCGTGTGTCACGTAGATCGTGGTGATGCCTAGGTCCTTCTGGAGTTTCTTGAGCTCCGCCCGCATGTGGACGCGAAGCTTCGCGTCAAGGTTGCTCAGCGGCTCGTCCATGAGAAACGCCTGCGGCT
>Ga0209803_1001222_pt1 | contig 16869 bp, 16 predicted proteins | sample GraSoiAngelo_138_FD_185895 | JGI IMG/M metagenome (GOLD analysis project Ga0209803, IMG submission 185895) | Grasslands soil microbial communities from the Angelo Coastal Reserve, California, USA - 14_0929_09_40cm (SPAdes) (version 2) | ecosystem: Environmental > Terrestrial > Soil > Grasslands ...
CCCATATCCACCGGGAAAAAAAATAAACGCATCGGCTCCTTTGACGAACATCAACTTGCGCGTAAAAAAGAAATGAAAGGTCATCAGTTTGGGGTCGTCTTGGATAAATCGATTGGCCTTCTGGGTAAACGGCAAACGGATATTGACTCCGAAGCTCTTTTCCCGACCGGCCCCTTCGTGACCCGCTTGCATAATCCCGGGTCCGGCGCCCGTGATGATCATAAACCCAGCCTCGGCGAGACCGCGGCCTAGATTCTTGGCTAATAGGTAGTAGGGATCGTCTTCCGCTATGCGAGTTGAACCGAAAATACTGACCTTCCGCACCGAGCGATAAGGAGCGAAGATTCTGAAGGCATAGCGCAGCTCTTTCAATGCCCGGTTGAGAATTTTTAAATCGCCGCGACTCGTTCCATCTCGGGTGAGTCTTATCACCGTCCGAAGCATCTCGGCGATAAAGGTCTCGTTGGCCCCGCCGGGCTGAGTCTCCAGCCATTCTACGATTTGGGCTTCGATGCCAGCCAAAGTCACCTTCGGTTGTTCCATGATCATTTTTCACTCTATCACATAACACTCCCGGTTTTTAAAGGACTTTAGCTACGCGACGAAAGAGTTATTGGACGGTCGTGCATCTATTGCGGGTTGCCTAGAGCAAAGCCAAACGCGCTGCGGCTCAGTTCGTCTCGTGAAGAAGTCGACGAGAAGCTCAAAAGATTATGAAGGAAATCCACGGTGCTGGCTCAGTGAATGACGCGCGCTAAATTGAATTCGTCAAATTTTAATCCAGAGCGGCCAAAACGCCTATTTTGGTCTGATTGATAAGGAATGTTCGAAGTTCAGATTGCACCGGCTTGAGCAGCCTTGCCTCTGTCAGAGGAACGAACCCGGTCTTGCCCGTCAAGACCTGTTGGGGCGTATTCCCGGGTAAGATGTGAATCGTTCCTTGGAGCCAAAAGGGGCCGACACTCAGCATGACTTTTCTGGCTTCTTTATCGATCCGCTCAAGATTCACTTCTGATGAACCGGCTTCCTCTGTTTCGCGCATGTCGGCGACCAACATCACTTCCGGTTTGTATATCAGAAATTCCCCAGAGTTGACCGCAAAGGGATGGCCGTCGAAATCTTCCGCGCTCGAGTCTTTGAGAGTGAAGCATTCGTAGCCGGCCGCCAAATTAAAATAGTCGCTTAGTCGCTGGTGCTTGGTAGGAAGCATCCCACTGACCATCACCGACTCAAGATAAACTCTTATCGGTTTAAAATGTGGATTAACGTTGTCCATGGCTGCCCTTTCGTCTACATCCGGCAGTATCTCCCTTGCGCTTATCGCAAGACCGCGAGCTTTCGAATCATTCTGCGGCGACCGCCTTGGCATTCCCTTTAAAGTCAATCTCGGAGATCAATCCCAATTTTCGCGAAAGTACCGGAGCCCGTTCCGTTTAACGCGTAGTATAGCGGCCACCGCGCAACAGCTCCACCGAAAAAGTTGTTGATTTTGGTGCCCGGAGCCGGACTCGAACCGGCACGGACCCTTCCGGGTCGTCGGGATTTTAAGTCACACCACTACCCGATGCAACAACATCCACGAACACCCAAGCGCCCTAATTCCGGGCGTTTGGGTGCTGGTGTGTGCCCTTTCATTTACTTGTCTATCGAAAGGACAGCGTTTTGCGGAAAGCGCATCGATGGCACGAGCCTCTCCCCACCGCGAATCGGTTTAGTCCAACGACGCAATAGGCAAATTCACAGGTGAGATTGCTGCGTAGAAAACTCAACGCAAATCAAGACAAATATAAAAAAGCAGAGACAAAACTGCCAATTACGAAAGCAATTCAAAAACGTTAGAGGCTCAAACTAAAAATACGCCGCCCTCATGATCCGGGTCACACATTTTTGTCGTTTCCGCATCTAGCAACCACCAATTTTGTATCCGCCCTAGCACCTTCCGTCTATCCCAGCATTGGCAAAACCGGCTTAGAAATGGACGGTTGAAGTCAAAAATACCGGTGATTCGGTGGCATGCTTCATGCTCACCTGAGGCAGACTTGTAGAGGCAACACGGCTCGAACAAGCCGGCCTTCTGCCTATGAAAGATTTCTCGAATTATACGGGACGATTCACAGTGGGAATTGTGCTGATAAGCGGCAGTTTCCTCGTCTATTTGGCGTATCCGGTCATCCTCCTGGCCTTGCCGTTCCCTGCGACGGTCAAAGTAGGTATGACGGTTGTCATCTGGGTCTTGAGCTGGGGCGTTTTCAGCGTCGGCATTTTTCTTTCAGGACCGGAAGGTATCGAATGGTTCAGAGGATTGTGGAAGCGCACAACTACCGGCCACGCTCACGAGAAACGTATATAAGAGAGTAACCGAGCCGTTTCCAGGCTAATTGATCCGCAATAACAGCAAATTCAACACAACCACCCGCAACTGCAGGATGGAGAAATCGGTCAATCCCGCGATTGAGCTCGTAATCACCAGCTGAACGCGACAGGCTACTTAATCACCTTGTCCGCCCGCAGCAGCACACTTGGCGAAATTGTTAGGCCGATTTGCTTGGCCGTCTTTAGATTTATCACCAGCTCGAACTTCGTCGGCTGCTCCACAGGCAGATCAGCCGAGTTGGCTCCCTTCAAAATTCTGTCCACGTAAATATGCAACCCGTCGGTAGCTGTCCGCGAGGTCCGCCCCGCAGTACATGAGCCCGCCGCCGGCAACTAAAGATTCTCTTCTGGTGTACAGCGACGCTAACCGGCTCTTTAACGCAAAGCCCACAATCCGTTTTTGAGCGTGAGCGGCCATAAAACTCGGAGCGTGTTTGACCGTTATAACATCGTGAGCGAGGAGGACTTGAAAGAGGCGGCGCGGCGAACGTCGCAGTATGCTCAGAGCTTGGAGAAAACAACGAACGTGGTCGCGTTAAAGTCCGGGCAACAGAGCTGAGTTTGGAATGGGCACAGTTAAGGCACACACTGGTCTTAAACTTCTGAGCGAAAAGGGCGCTAAGTTATTGATTTTGGTGCCCGGAGCCGGACTCGAACCGGCACGGACCCTTCCGGGTCCTCGGGATTTTAAGTCCCGTGTGTCTACCAATTCCACCATCCGGGCACGGGATGGTCTTATCGTACAAAAACCGCCACGGGATGGAAACAATAAATCATTCGATGGAGAATTTTGCATTAAACGCAATGGTCGCTCCTTGAGCGACCATTGCGCGAGAATTCGGTACAGTACTTAGACAAACAGCGGCGCGAGCACCAGCGTGATCGTGCTGAGCAGCTTGATCAGTACGTGCAGGCTGGGACCCGCAGTGTCCTTGAATGGATCCCCGACGGTATCTCCAACCACCGCTGCTTTGTGCGTCTCAGACCCCTTGCCGCCGTATTGCCCGCTCTCGATGAATTTCTTGGCATTATCCCAAGCACCGCCGCTGTTATTCAGAAACGTGGCCATTAAAATGCCGGCAATCGTCCCGACCATCAAGAGGGCCGCCACCGCCTCCGCGCCGACGCCGAATTGGCGGAATATAAGACCGACGACCACGGGCATAAAAACCGCCAGCAGCCCGGGGAGGATCATCTCTTTGAGCGCGCCGACGGTCACGATATCGACGCAGCGGCCGTAGTCCGGTTTGGCGGTTCCTTTGAGGATATTGGGATTCTCTCTGAACTGCCTTCTCACTTCATTGATGACGTAGTACGCCGCCTTGCCAACCGCGCGGATCGCCAGCGCGGAAAAGAGAAACACCAACATGGCGCCCAAAAGCCCGCCGACGAAGACTTCCGGCTTGGCGATATTGACCGACTCTAGTTTGCTTCCGTAGTGGGCCACCTCATCGAGATAGGCTGAGAATAGGAGAAATGCGGCGAGGGCCGCCGACCCGATGGCATACCCCTTAGTCAGTGCTTTTGTGGTATTGCCGACCGCGTCGAGCCGGTCGGTCTTTTGCCGCACCTCTTCGGGTTGGCCGCTCATCTCGATGATTCCTCCGGCGTTATCCGTGATCGGACCGAAGGTGTCCATCGCCAGTATATAAGCCGCGGTACCCAGCATGCCCATGGTCGCAACGGCAGTGCCGAAAAGGCCGGCGTGCTCAACACCGCTCATGTTCCCCAAATAATACGACGCGATGATCGCAACTGAAATCACTACGACCGGAATCGCCGTACATTCTAATCCTACGGCAACACCGACGATAATGTTGGTCGCTGGGCCGGTTTGAGAGGCTTCGGCAATCGCCTTCACTGGACGGTATTTGTATTCAGTGTAGTACTGGGTGATATAAACAAAGGCCTGAGCCATCCCTATACCGATGACACCGCACAGGAAAAAATAAAACCAGGCGTTCTCGGCCCCGGGGTGCGTCGCGGGATCGACGGTTAAAAGCCACTTCGTCGCGATGAAAAACCCAGCGATAGCCAGCGCGCTGGTCACGTAATACCCGCGATTCAATGCCGCCATCGGATCTCCCTTTTCTTCGGTTTTCACAATCACGACACCGATGATCGAGGCGATGAGGCCGAACGCGCGCGCGACCAGAGGAAACAGAATTCCTTTGAGGCCGAAATACGGATACAGCCCGACTCCGAGGATCATAGCACCGATGTTCTCCGCGGCAGTCGATTCGAATAGGTCGGCACCACGGCCCGCACAGTCGCCGACATTGTCGCCTACCAGGTCCGCGATCACAGCTGGATTGCGCGGATCATCTTCCGGGATCCCCGCCTCGACTTTGCCGACCAAGTCCGCGCCCACATCCGCCGCTTTGGTATAGATACCGCCGCCGAGTTGAGCGAATAGGGCGACAAACGACGCGCCGAAGCCGTAGCCCACGATGGTGAAAGGAATTTTCTGCGGATCGTGTCCCAGAGCATTGAGTAAGGCATACAGGCCGCCGACACCCAAAAGACTCATGGCGACGACGAATAGTCCCGAGACCGCGCCGCCGCGCAATGCGATCCGCAATCCTTCGTTGAGACTCGACCGCACGGCCGCCGCAGTTCGGATATTGGCACGGATGGAAACCCACATGCCGATATATCCGGCGGTCACCGAGCACAAAGCGCCCAATACAAACGCCACCGTCGTCCAGAAGGCGAGCTCGACTGGAGGCACCGGATCAGCGGGATTGGGTGTGCGGACGTATGCATACAGGACAAAAATCAACACCGCCAGTAATGCAGACAGGGTGATAATGGTCCGATTCTGTCGCGAAAGAAACGCCTCGGCGCCCTCCTTGATAGCGTTGGAAATCTCCTGCATATTCGCAGTGCCCATTTCGCGTTGAATGACGTAACGGGCAAGGTAAATCGCAAACAACAAAGAAAAACAACTAATCCCGATGACCAGTAGGATCATGACGTCCAATTATCCCCTCTCTCGGTTAATAGTGCATTCACAGACATTATCGGCGCCAAACGTAAGCCACCCCGATACTGGCGACATAAAGCAAGAGCATCGGTAAAGCTAGTAAGCACTGATTGATGATATCAGGCGTCGGCGTCAAGACAGCCGCGATGATAAATATCGCAACGATCGCGTAGCGAAATGACCTGAGCATGAAACGATAGTCCCAAATGCCCAGACGCACCAAAAAAAAAGTAAAAACCGGCAACTCAAAGGTCACGCCAAACGCCAAAACCATACGAAAAAAAAAACTAAAATAGTCGCCGATCCGGATAGCCGGCGTCACTCCCATCGTTCCGTATTGCTCAATGAAGTACTGAAACGCAACGGGCAGAACAATTCGATAGCAGAAATAGGCCCCGCCGACAAAAAATAGCGTCGCGAAAAGGACAAACGGGAGAACCCGCTTCTTCTCACTGCCCGACAGACCTGGAGCGATGAAGCGCCAGATCTGATAGAAGATGAACGGACATGAGAACAAAACGCCGGCCGCCAGGGCGACTTTAATCTCAATAAAAAATGCTTCAGTGACTCCAGTCCCGATCAAACTCTGTCCCGGCTGCAAGTTCTGCCGGAGCGGAGCCACGATAAAGCCGAAAATCAAATCGGAGAAAAAATAACAGGCGCCGGAGGCGACGGTAATGGCAGCCAGTGATTTCAGCAAACACCAGCGGAGCTCTTCGAGGTGCTCCGTAAAAGTCATGTAGGTTTCGCTCGCCACAAAGCCACTCCCGCCCGGCCGGAATTGCAAAAAAGGGGAAGAGTCAAAACCCTTCCCCTTCTTCGGTTGCCGAAAAACCGCAGTAAGTTTAGCTCGTCCTTACTTGGTTTTAGCTCCCTCGTCTTTCTTCTCCATCGGGGCTCCACCCGGAGGCTGATCCGCCGGTGCCTTTTGGTCACCACCCGGGGCAGCCTGAGTACCTGCAGGAGCCGCCGGTTCAGCCGGCGCTGGCGCTGCAGCCGGCGGAGGCGGAGGTGGTGCTGGTTCTTCCTTTTTACCGCATCCTGCAAACGTTAGAGTGAAAGCGAAGAGGGCAATTGCTGGCAATGACACGATGCTTTTTCCCATCCTTAGTTCACCTCCTTTCCCGTCACACATCTACGGAAAACCGTATTTGCTAGAAATTTTATTGCACAAGTCCCGATGAGTTGCAAGGGGATTTTCACCGAAACTCAGTTTAGTTTACAGTGAAATTTCATCGTTGCAATGGCATTCGATGCCGCTCTTTGCTGAATTGACCGGCGAATTCGTCCTTCGTCGTGCTTACATTTCGGTAGATCACAATTCTTTCGCTTGGGATGAATTGGAACATGTGATCGGAGAAAAAGATGAACCAGAGAGTCACGCTATTTCACGCCAGTAAAATTTCTTGGCACAAAATGACTCCCGTATACATGCGCGAGCAAAGACCACCCGCAGTCAACCGAAGCGAGATCACCTCGTTGATACCGGAAAAATTTTGTAAGCAAGGAATTCATCAAGAAAATTTCCCGCTAACCGATGAAAAGAAAAACGCGATTGAGTAACTCGGCCCACACGAATTGTTAATAAGTTGTTAATAAGTGAATCGAGAGTCTAGCCGGAAGGCGAAAAATAGCATAGCTCAGCGAAATGCCTAATTTCGCAGCAAAAAAAATCGCTGCATATTAATCAGTTAGCATTTTTTCCCAGTTAAAAGTATCTAGACAAGCACCTGTGTTGCCGACCAAATTCGTGTTCTTGGAATTTTTAAAATAGCTTGAACTACCGGTGTTGATGACTTGCTCGCACAGACGAATTCTTTAGAAAGGCTCCATGGTCTCACAGCAGCAGTTAAAATGGCTAGCAAAGCCGATGAAAAAACCAATCGTCGCCTCAGGCGCTGTCGTCGCCGTGCTGATTTGTTATTCGCATTGACTCTAAAGGAAGGAGATGGTACGTAAAATGCATTAGTTCAAGGAGGGTAATTTGGCAATTCACCCATCGGTGATCAAGCGGCACCGGCAAAGTTTAAAGCGAAGGGCAAGAAACATCGAGACGAAGTCAAAACTGCGGACGATGATTAAGAGGGCCCGGCAAGCCGTCGCGTCTAAAAGTTTAGAAACAGCTTCGATTCAGATTCGAGCCGTGGACAAAGCCTTAGGAAAGGCTGTAAGCAAAGGCATAATAAAACGTAACACCGCGTCTCGGTGGTTGTCCCGTTTGTCACGATCCGCAGCGCATCTATCCGCCGCTAATTAATCACGTAAGAATATGACACTGTGCCGCCCGGCAAAGGAAATGGCGACTCAGGCAAGACTCGCTCAAAACATCTCCATGAGTCTCTGATGGAGTTCCCTAGCAAAGCGCTCCATCAGCTGGTCGCGAAATTCCGTATTCTGGGTTTGCGTCAGTTGTATATCCGTCATTTGCCGAACATCAGCCGCATTTAACGTTCCCGTTTTGAATTCCGACGAGGTGGTCACGACTGCCGCCCGTGAACCGCTATGCAACCCCGTCAAGCGTGTCCCTTGGCCCCGCCAAATAATTTCATTGGGCTCGCGCCGGCGCAAGGTTACATCCAAGGTCATGACCGATTCATATTGGAGCGCCTCGTCCTTGCGGTTCACCGAAACAACCGAGCTATCCAAGGAGCGGACGACCCCACTTAAAATAGCATCCGCCTGTTCCGACTGTTCAACCACTCGCAGCTGGCCTCTACGGTAGAACTCCCCTCGCAACGCGGTCGTTAGTTCTTTTTCAATTCCGACGTCACGACTTCGATTTATGAACGGCTCCACGTAAATGGTGTGAATATCCTTGGGTAGAAAGCTACTCTGACCGGAAAGCTGATAACCGCAGCCGGCTAAAAATAGCAGCAGCAATCGGCAAATCGCAAAAGCCATTCGCTGCGCGACGAGTCGAATTTTCTTTTCCAATCGCTTATCCCTCCACGACAATGTTGACCAACCGGCGCGGTACGTGAACGATCCGCTGCACCTTTTTGCCGTTTAAAAAACCCATGACCTTCGGATCCGCCAGCGCCTCGGTTTCGATCCGTTCCTGCGTCACATCGGCGGGCACGGTGATTTTGCTGCGGATTTTTCCGTTAACCTGTACCACGATCAGCAATTGTTCTTCTTCGAGAGCTGCCGCTGAATAGTCCGGCCACGCAACTCCATCGAGAGCGGCTTTATGGTTTAGCGCCTCCCATAGCTCGCTTGTGACGTGGGGAACAAATGGGTAGAGTAACACGATGATGGTTTCCAGTCCTGCCTTGATGACCGGCGCGCCTCCTTCAAGCCCGGACTCATCTTGCGCGCTCGCGCTCAGAGCGTTGAAGAGCTCCATAACAGCAGCAATTGCCGTATTGAAGTGAAATCTTTCCTCGATGTCTTCCATGACCTTTTTGATGGTCCTATGAATCAGCCGGTACAAGTTCCTAATATCGGCAGAAAGCTCGTTTTGCGCAACGTTCGATCTAGCCGCGACCAAGATGTCCCGATGCTGGAAAGTAAAACGCCACAAACGAGTAAGAAAACGATAGCCTCCTTCCACTCCTTGATCGCTCCACTCCAAATCTTTTTCCGGCGGACCCGCGAAAAGTTCGAACAATCTTCCGGTGTCAGCGCCGTATTTTTCGCGGATCACGTCGTCGGAGACGACGTTGCCCTTCGACTTTGACATCTTGGCACCGTCCTTAACGACCATGCCCTGGGAAAGCAGCGCCTTGAAGGGCTCGTCCACATTAACGAGCCCGAGGTCGCGCAGCACCTTGGTATAAAACCGCGCGTAGAGCAGGTGAAGCACGGCATGCTCGATACCGCCAATGTATTGATCCACCAGCATCCAGTACGCAGCTGCGTCCGGCGCCACCATCCCTTTGTTGTAATGGGGAGAACAGTAGCGAAGGAAATACCAAGATGATTCGACAAAAGTGTCCATGGTATCGGTCTCGCGCCGCGCCTGGCCACCGCAGCGCGGGCACTCGGCGCTGACGAAAGCCGGGTGGCCTGCCAGCGGCGAACCTCCCTTGCCGCTGATTTCCACGTCATGCGGCAAGACAACCGGCAGATTTTTCTCCTTTTCGGGCACCATGCCGCACGCATCGCAGTACATAACGGGAATCGGCGCCCCCCAGTAACGCTGGCGGCTAATCCCCCAATCGCGCAAGCGATAGTTGACCTTCCCTTCTCCGAAGCCGCGTTCGACCAGCCAATCGATGGCCCGCCGCTTCGCCTCGGCTACCGTGAGCCCATCGAGAAAGCCGGAGTTGATTTTGATGCCGTCGCCGGTGTACGCCTCGCCGGTCCAGTTCAGCGGCCGCTTGACGGTCTCGATGATGTCGAGGCCGTACGCTTTCGCGAAATCCCAGTCTCGCTGGTCCTCACCAGGCACAGCCATGATAGCACCGGTGCCGTAGATCATGAGCACGTAGTCGGCGATGAATAGCGGAATCTCCCTTCCGTTAAATGGATTGACCACGCGCGCAGACAGCCTGAGGCCACGCTTCGGGCGGTCTTCGGCTATGCGTTCCTGCTCCGATTGCTTGAGCACTTCGGCGCGGAAGCGTTCCACCTCGGCCTTCTCGTCGGACGCGGTCACCAGCCGGTCCACCAGGGGATGATCAGGCGCGAGCACAGCATAGGTCATGCCGAATACGGTGTCGGGCCGCGTGGTAAACACGCGGACCGTCAGGCCCGGGTGACCCACTACCGGTAGATCGAACTCGGCGCCCTCGCTGCGGCCGATCCAGTTTTTCTGCATAGTGATGACGCGTTCGGGCCAGCCGGTCAGTCGATCGCACCAATCCAGCAGCTCTTCTGCGTAGCTGGTGATCTTGAAGAACCAGCCGTCGATGTCGCGCTTGGTGACCTCCGACTCGCACCGCCAACAACGGCCGCTCTCGACTTGCTCGTTAGCCAGAACCGTCTGGCACGACGGGCACCAGTTCACAGTGGAACGCTTGCGGTATGCGAGTCCCCGCTCGAGCATCCGGATGAAGATCAGCTGCTCCCACCGATAGTACTCGGGATCGCACGTGGCGATCTCACGATCCCAGTCGTAAGAGATGCCCATCTTCCTCAGCTGATCCCGCATGTAGCCGATATTTTCCATCGTCCACTTTGCCGGGTGGATGCCGCGTTCGATCGCGGCGTTCTCAGCAGGAAGCCCAAAAGCATCCCATCCCATCGGATGGAGCACGTTGTAACCTCTCATCCGTTTAAAGCGGGCGAGCACGTCGCCGATCGCATACACGCGCACGTGGCCCATGTGGATGCGCCCCGACGGATAAGGAAACATTTCGAGGACATAGTACTTGGGCTTGCCGACATCCTCCGTGACCCGGAAGGTTTTATTCTCCTCCCAGATTCGTTGCCACTTCTCTTCTATGGTTTTGGGTTGATACCGTTCTTCCATGGGCTTGTAGGAATTAGGCTTTGATTGTGCTCGCATGCGCCACGTGATCCAGCACGCCGTTTATGAAAGTTGCCGAGTCGTCGGAGCCGAAACGCTTGCCGATCTCGATCGCCTCGTCCAAGCTTACCTGGAGGGGAATATCCGAGCAAAAGACGAGTTCGTAGGTTGCCATGCGTAGAATCATCAAATCGACCTTGGCCAGGCGGATCAATTTCCAGTGTTCTGTGCATTGCGCGATCAGACCGTCGATCTCGACTCGCTGACCGACCACTCCCGAAACTAAACGGCGGGCAAACTCCTTGGCTTTGGCACCGCCCTCGAAATGGTTTAGAAACAAGTCGATAGCGTCGGCCGACGCATCTCCGGTCATCTCGATTTGATACAAGGCCTGAAGCGCCAACTCCCTGCCTTTGCGTCTCGTTCCCATAACCGAGCCAACCATTGGTTGTTCTTGATTCTCTATCAAAGATCGCTCTGAATTCTTCCGCCCAACGACCGCCGAACGTTTACTATAGGATTTGTCGGATGACGTTGACCATCTCCACGGCCGTCAGTGCCGCCTCGTATCCCTTGTTGGAGTCTTTGGACCCGGCGCGTTCCATCGCCTGTTGCACATCGTTCGTGGTCAAGACTCCAAAACCGATAGGGATCTGGTGTTTCCGGATCGCCCTCCCGATCCCCCGAGTCACCGCATCGGAAACGTATTCGAAGTGAGGCGTATCACCCCGAATTACCGCTCCCAAACAGACCAGCGCGTCGTATTTACCGCTAGCCGCCATTCTTTCAGCAACCAGCGGAATTTCGAAGGCCCCGGGAACCCGAACGATCGTAAGGTTGTCATCTTCCCCACCATGACTCATCAATCCGTCCAACGCCCCTTCGAGGAGCTTTGCCGTGACGAATTGGTTGAATCGGCTTACGACAATGCCGATCTTCAGGCCTCGCGCATCGAGATTCCCTTCAATCGATTTGGCCATGAAACTTAACGGGATAGTACGGGCTTAATGTCTGGTCGGCTTGGCTTCGAGATTGGACAAGAGATGGCCAAGCTTACTCTGTTTGGTGCGGAGATAGTGAATATTCGTTTCCCGCGGCGGCACTTCCAGCGGCACGCGTTCCACGATTCTTAGGCCATAATTTTCCAGGCCGGCAATTTTCCGTGGATTATTGGTCAACAGCCGGACCTCTTCAATTCCAAGATCGCGCAGAATCTGGGCGCCGATGCCGTAATCTCTCAGATCTTCCTTGAAGCCCAGTTCGAGATTCGCTTCTACAGTATCCCGACCCTGATCCTGCAAAGCGTAGGCTTTGATTTTGTTGGTAAGGCCGATGCCTCGGCCCTCCTGGTGCATGTAAATCAGTATACCTTTACCTTGCTCATCGATGAGTTTGAGCGACTGCCGTATTTGATCGCCGCAATCACAACGCTCCGATCCGAAGACATCGCCGGTCAGACACTCGGAATGCATGCGCACCAACACGCTCTCCGCGCCGCTTATGTCCCCCTTTACCAAAGCCATATGTTCGGAAACGTCAACTTCGTTGCGGTAGACGATCGCCTTGTACATTCCCCCGTGAATCGTCGGGAAGACTTCTTCGGCCACGCGTTTGACCAGGCTTTCATTGCGCAGGCGATAAGCGATGAGGTTCGCCACTGAGACAATCTTCAGTCCCTGCCGTTCCGCCAGCCGCTCCAACGATGGCAGCGACGCGACCGAGCCATCCTCTTCCAAGATTTGGCAGATGACGCCAGCGGGCTTAAAGCCGGCTAAACGAGCCAAATCCACGGACGCGTCGGTCCGGCCCGACCGCGCCAGCACCCCGCCGTCACGCGCCTGAAGCGGCTGCACATGTCCGGGGACGACCAGGTCTTCACGCTTGGTTCGATCGGCGACGGCAGCTTGAATCGTGTGGGCTCGACCCTGAGCCGATACTCCATGCACGCCTTCCAGGCTCACCGAAAAAGGTGCCCCGCAAAGCAGTCCCCCTAAGCTACTGTTTTGCTCGGGGATCAGAGCAATACCCAGTTCTCGAATTCTCTGGTCGGTGAGGGTCACATAGATAATGCCACGACCGTGTTGCAGCATGTAATTTATGCTCTCGGCTGTAATCTTTTCTGCCGGCATACAGAAAAAGCCGTCGCTTTCGGGGGAGTCCTCGTTTACGAGGATCACCATGCGACCTGCCCGCAGCTCCGCGACAGCTTCTTCGATCGTTGAAAGTGACATGAGCTATAACCTAACGGCGGCTCAAAAAACGATGAACGTACTTGCCAATTAGATCAGTTTCAATGTTAACTTTATCATCAACCCTACGAGCGCGCAAATTAGTGTGCTGCAAGGTAAATGGGATAATCGCCACGGAAAACCACTGCCGGCCGCATTCATTGACAGTCAGGCTGATTCCATCGATGGCGACTGAGCCTTTCGATACCAGCAACGATCCTAGCTTGGCCGGCACCCGAAAACCAAAGAACGTAAATTCACCTTTTTTTTCTACGGAGGCCACAGTACCGAGACCGTCGACGTGTCCCGTAACCAGATGGCCGCCGAGTCGATCTTGAAGGCGCAAGGGCCGTTCGAGATTGACCAAGCTTCCGACTCCGAATTGTTTCAGATTCGTGCGCTTGAGAGTCTCTGGCGAAACATCCGCCGTAAATCGTCGCTGGCCTTTTTCTACGACCGTCAGACAGGCTCCGTTCACCGCGATGCTGGCGCCGATCTCCATCGCCCCGACGGGAAGATTTGTCTTTACCATCAGCCGCGCCGTTCGTTTATTGACCCTGAGAGACGCGATATTCCCGACGTCTTCGATCAGTCCGGTAAACATGGCCTTATTATCAAGTTTCTTATCGTTCGTCGTGAGTCTAGAGATACCCTGTGACCAATAGGTCCGTTCCCGATCTCTCGACCTCCATCCTTTGGATTCGCAGCGCTTGTTTGACCCGCCGGATTCCCAAGGCGTCAATCATCGCCCGACCATCGCCTCCGAGAATTTTTGGCGCGTAGTAAAATACGATTTTGTCCACCACCTTCTCCTTCAGGGCGGAGGCGGCGGTTGTCGCTCCTCCCTCGATCATCACGCTGACGATTCCCGATTGCGCGAGTTTTTTCAGCAGTGGCGCCCACGGAATCATCCCTTTTCGGCGAGAAAACGGCCACACCTGGGCGCCGAGCATTTGGATCGCACGGATTTTATTTTGCCGGGCCCGTGTCGATGTAACGATGATGGTCTTGTCCCGATCACGCAGGTGTAAAACTCTGGCGGAGAGCGGTAAACGCAGACGGGCATCCAACACTACGCGCCACGGATTCCGTCCAGAGGGAATTCTACAAGTGAGATGGGGATCGTCGGTCACGGCCGTTCCGGCCCCTACGAGCACGGCATCCAATTGATTTCTGAGCCGATGCACCCTGTTCCGTGAGTCGGCGTCGCTGATCCAACGCGCATCACCCGACGCTGCAGCGATCTTGCCATCCAAGGTGGCGGCCAATTTCAAGACCACAAACGGCCGTTGACGCGTAATAAATTTGCAGAAGGCTTCATTGAGCCGCCGACACTCCTGTTCCAAGATGCCGACGCGCACCCGGATTCCCGCTCGACGGAGTTGGCGAAATCCGCTCCCTGAAACGCGCGGGTTGGGATCTCTCATGCCCGCGACGACTTCCTTGATGCCGGCGCGAATCAGCGCGCGGCTACACGGGGGCGTACGCCCAAAATGGCTGCAAGGCTCCAAGTTGATGTAAAGCGTCGCTCCTTGGGCTCTGGCACCGGCCCGCTTGAGTGCCGCGATCTCGGCGTGATCCCCGCCAGCGGCCTTATGGAAACCGCTCCCGACGACTTGGCCATTTCGAACCAGCACCGCTCCGACCATCGGATTCGGGCTGGTCCGGCCGGCGGCCTTCAGCGCGAGCCGGCAAGCTATGCGGAGATAACGTCGATCTGCCGAACTGCCCTCCATCACGCTCGCCAACTCGCTCACTCCCGCCTTGAGCGCGGGGTACCTAGTTTTCCCGCCGGCACGCCTTTGCGCTCCTTGATCAGTTCCTCCAACTCAACCATGAATTCGCTGATGTCCTTGAAGGAGCGGTATACGGAAGCGAACCGAACGTACGCCACCGGGTCGGTATCGTGAAGCTCGCGCATGGCGGCTTCTCCGATGACCGAACTGGGAATCTCCTTCTCTCCTCGCTCTTGCAGGCTCCGCTCGATCCGATCGGCAATGGCTTCTATCGTGTTAATACTGACCGGGCGTTTTTCGCAGGCTCGTTTGAGGCCGTTGACGATCTTTAGACGATCATAACTCTCCCGCCGGCCATCTTTTTTGACCACCAACGGCATCATTTCTTCGACTCGCTCGTAGGTGGTAAAACGGCGGCTGCACTTAGAACATTCTCGACGACGCCGGATCATGTTGCTGTCTTTACTGAGCCGAGAATCGATGACTCGATTATCGGTGTCGTGGCAAAAGGGACATTTCATGGCTAGCAGAGAAGATCAAACATTGGGGATCGAGGATAGCACTCCGCAATTCGCGATCTTCTATCCTCTATCTTCGATCCTCGATGATTATTCTGTCTCAGTCCTCAGCCTCTTTCAGGGAAGCCGATGCGGATAGACCGGGAACTTCTTGCAGAGCTCGCCGACCTCATCGGCAATTGAGCGGAGCATGGCTTCATCGCCCACATGCTTTAACGCGCGCACGATGAAGTCGCCAATCAGTTCCATCTCCTTCTCCTTCATGCCGCGCGTCGTCACCGCCGGCGTGCCGATCCGAATTCCGCTCGTCACGAACGGCGAGCGGGTATCGAATGGGACGGCGTTTTTATTCACGGTAATGCGCGCTTTATCTAAAGTTTCTTGCGCGACTTTTCCGGTCAATTCCGACTGGCGAAGATCAACCAGTAGCAGATGATTGTCCGTTCCACCTGAAGTTAGCCGGAACCCCTTGGACATAAGCACATTCGCGAGCGCTTGAGCATTTTTAACGATCTGTTGCTGATAGAGTTTAAAGTCCGGGCTGAGCGCTTCCTTGAGAGCCACTGCCTTAGCCGCGATGACATGCATCAGCGGCCCGCCCTGCATGCCGGGAAAGACTTTGCTGTCTGTAGTTTTGGCATGCGCGGCGCGGCACAAGATCATACCTCCGCGCGGCCCTCTGAGTGTCTTATGGGTCGTTGTCGTGACAAATTCTGCGTAAGGCACTGGACTTGGATGCAAACCCGCCGCCACCAACCCCGCGATGTGAGCCATATCGACCATGAGCAAAGCTCCGACCTCGTCGGCGATCTGGCGAAACTTCGCATAGTCGATGATGCGCGGATAGGCACTGGCGCCGGCAATAATCAACTTGGGCCTATGCTCCTTCGCCAGTCTTTCGACCTCGTCGTAGTCGATGGTTTCAGTTTTTTCCGAGACTCCGTACGGGACGACTCGGTACAGGATGCCGGAAAAATTCACCGGGCTGCCCATCGAAAGATGACCTCCGTGGGCGAGATTCATCCCGAGATAAGTGTCCCCCGGCTTGAGGACAGAGAGATAAACCGTCATGTTGGCTTGCGTCCCGGAATGAGGCTGCACGTTCGCGTGTTCGGCGCCAAATAATTCCTTGGCGCGCGCGATCGCTAGAGATTCAACTTCGTCGACGAACTCACAGCCACCGTAATAACGTTTTCCCGGGTAACCTTCAGCGTACTTGTTCGTCATCACGCAACCCTGAGCTTCCAATACCGCTTCACTCACCACGTTTTCCGAGGCGATCAACTCCAGGTTGCCTTCAAGCCTCTGCGTTTCTTTTTGAATTGCGGAAAAAACTTCAGGATCCGTTCGTTCCAGAAAAGACATACTGCATCCTTCCCCTTTAGTTCTTTATCGAGTTGGTAATGTGGACACTCAGATCATGCCCGATTCGCGTGATCTTATCGACGCGCCGCCGTGGTGACAGCCAATCGCAATCATAAGATCCTTCCGCCCACAACCATATCTCACTGGATCAATTTTTCAGAAGATAAAGAAAATCGCAGAAGCGTGGGGAGTCTTACCACCACAACCCCTGCGATTCCCGTTCGATTCGGGGTGATCCTTCCGGGCGATT
>Ga0209803_1001228_pt1 | contig 16831 bp, 19 predicted proteins | sample GraSoiAngelo_138_FD_185895 | JGI IMG/M metagenome (GOLD analysis project Ga0209803, IMG submission 185895) | Grasslands soil microbial communities from the Angelo Coastal Reserve, California, USA - 14_0929_09_40cm (SPAdes) (version 2) | ecosystem: Environmental > Terrestrial > Soil > Grasslands ...
CTGGGTCGAGGAGACGCCCGCGGTGCCGCTCTACCAGCAGCTCGATCTGTACGGAGTCAGCAAGCGGGTCAACTGGAAGGCCCGGAGCGACGAGGTCATCCAGGCGTTCACCATGTCGCTCAAGGAGTAATATAGGAGGCGCCGGGCGGCCGTAATTCAGTGGCAGAATGCCAGCTTCCCAAGCTGGACGTCGCCGGTTCGAATCCGGTCGGCCGCTCCAAAAACTCAGGGGGTTACGGGGGAACCCGTAACCCCTTTGCCGTGTCGAGTGACCAGGCGGTGAGCGGTCCGCGTGGCGATCCTTCCCCCGGCTACGTCTTGGCCTTCACGAGCTGCTCGGCGCACGCATTCGCCACTCCTAAGTTCGGCGATTTGTCCCCGCGCGGAGTGGCCCAGCCGCCCTCTTCGACGAACTGCCGCTGCTTCCACGAGTCGATCTTCTGGAACGCTGCGAGCTTCGCGGCTGCGTTGGGCTGCTGCATGAAGCTCGCGACGCAGGCGGGGGTGAGCGCGACGATCACGGCCGAGCTGGCGCGCTCCACCGCCATCCGCTCGGCAGCGCCGCCGCCGACCCATCCCATCCATGAAAAGCCGACGATCATGGTTGCGATAGAGCCACCGATCACACCCCAAACCGCTGGTTTGAGCCAAGGCATTTGCAATTGCATGAGACTCCTCCTGATTCTGGGAGAAAGGTATTTTTCTCTGAGTTCCGCTTACCAGCGTCCTCCGCGTGAGGAGCCGCCGAAGCCCCGCGAGTTTCCCCCACCGCCGCCACGGGCGCCGCCGGCCGAGGCCTTCTCCACCCGGAGTTGACGGCCGTCGAGGTCCTTGCCGTTGAACTGCGCGATGGCCTGATCGGCCTCTTCCGCCGTGGCCATCTCCACGAAACCGAAGCCGCGCGAGCGACCGGTGTCACGATCGGTCACGACGGCAGCCGATTCGACTTGGCCGGCCGCCGCGAACACCTCACGAAGCCGTTCCGTCGATGTGGAGAACGCGAGACCGCCGATGAACAGCTTCTGCGCCATGAGACGCCTCCTTCGCTGCTTCCACGCTGTGAGTTCATGCGCGCTCCAGAGAAACGCGGACGGACGCTGGAGTCAGGGTCTGGCGAGGCGCAGGGGGTTCCAGTGAACCGATGCCCAGGTCAGACGACCCGGACAGTACCATAAATTATATATAAAATAAATAGTATATAATTCCAGGCTGAGGCGGACGACATGTTGGAGAACGAAACACGCGTGATGGTCGACAGGTGAGCAAGAGCTCCGACGCGGCAGTGCTCGCCCTGAGCAGCATTGAGGGCTTCTCGGACGATGAGCGCGAGGCGGTCGTCGAATGTCTCAAGACCGGCCGCGCCCGCGTGGTGGCCGCCCGCGAGGGGCCGGCAACGGCGGTGACAGTCCTCGCCGACCGCGCCTTCACGTGGCCCGAGTTCGATCGCTGGCAGGCCATCTTCGCCGCGTCCGGCACGTTCCCCGCCCGATGGGACGGCCTGCAGGTCGTCCCCGTGCCCCAAACGTCGCGGGACGCGCGCGCGGCCTACGGGCTGCGGAAACTGGATCTCCTCTTCGAGTGGCTGGATGCGCTCACGCGCGGGGCCGCGGCGCTCGGCCACTACACGAGGCAGGGAATGCGGGCACGGATCGTGCGGCAAGAAGCCGGACAGCGGTGTCCGGTGTGCGAATCCTTCAATGGGCACGAGGTGAAGCACCGGAGGGAGACCATGCCACCGATTCATCCCGGCTGCCGCTGTGTGCTCATGGCAGTGACTGCGGCTCCGTACTACGAGCGGAGCGGGACGCACGCTCGACATCGCTTGCGCGCGTCCTCCTGAGTCGCTCAACGGTTCGCCACGGCCGGCCGGCACAGCGACGAAACGAAGCCTCGGCGTTAGAGACCTCGAGCGCGCACGCGGTAGTCGACGGTTTCCCGGACCCACCTCCACAACCGGTCCTGGCGAGCGGGGTCCGCATCGGGCTTTACGTGCGCCCGCCAGCCCATCATCACTTCGCGTTCGACGGCCCACAACCGCACGCGCTGACGCGTAATGACCCTTCGCCAGTAGTCGCTGACCTTGGGGCTCGCATAGATCAGCCGAAGCGTAATGTTCCTAGAGAGAAATTCCAGCACACTGAGGTCGATCGTCTTGAACGAGTCACGCGAGCCGGGCTTGAGGTCGGGAACGTCGGGGATGCCGTCGCTCACCACCACGATCGTGATCGGGGTGAGGACCAGGTTCCGTTCCCGCGCGATACGGGCGACCTGGCGGAAGAACGAGTTGAAGTCCGTGAGGGGGTCGGTGGGTGGAAACCACCGTCTCAGATTCGCCTCGATCTGCGGGATCTTCTTTCCCGCAAAGTCGTAGATGGGGTGGAACGCCTTCGGCTCGTTGGTGCCTTTGCCGCCGATCGCTGCGACGAAGAGGTCTCGGGGTCTCGCCAGCCCACCCAGCGCGTTGACATGGCCGTACAGGTAATACGCCAGGAACGTCATGGCGTCCTCGTACCCGGCATGACGGAACGAACCGCTCGTGTCGACGCCGACGAAGAAGGAGTGGCGCTGTACGGGCTCAGCTCGGTCCGCAGCCCGAGCGGGTGCGATCGCGACCACGACGCCGGCGGCGGCGAGCGCCACGGCGAAGACTCGCCTGAGCCTAACCATCGCCCTCCCAGTGCGGTTGGTCGGCATCGGAGCGATCCGGATACGCGAATCCCGGCGGCGATGCGCTCACTGCTGGCGACAGGACTGAGACGGCGGCCAATGAAGGAGGACGTGAGCATACCGGCTCGGGTGCATGTCGGCCCCGGTCCGCCGGAAGTAGGCTTCCCAGAAGCGGGCGATGTTCTCCGCGAGCGCGGCAGACTTGGCGGACGCGCCCGCTACGTAGACACACACGCCGGGGAGCTTCGGGACGAGCGCTTTGGCCTCGAGCTCGGCGACGAGCTTCTCGACGGCGGACGGACTCCAGGTGATCTTCTCGAAGTTGTACTCGGGGGTGTCTTCGATCATGTCCGACATCAGCACCAACACCTTTCGCCTGGTCTCCTCGTGAAACAGCTTCTGAGCGATCAGGAGCGAGCTGAAGATGTCGGTGTATGGGCTCGCGTAACGCCTACCCAAGACGTCCGCGACTTCGGTCTTGACCTTAGCCTTCAGGTCGAGGACCCGCGCCTCGACCTCCCTCACTCGACGATTGTATGTCAGGACGTTGTCCCGCCACACGCTGAATTCGGGCTTGGCCGGCAAGATGGCCTGGACGAGGGGCCGGAACTCGGTGAGGGTCTTGTCATGGATGGGGGCCATCAGAAGGCGATCCCCCGCCGAGAGTGACGGCAGGATCTGCGACTCGATCTCGCGCTTGAATAGCGCGCGCTCGTCCGTCTTGATGCTCCCGGAGAAGTCCAGAAAGATGATGATGGCTGTCCCAGGTGACGTCGCGGCAGCGCTCGGCGACAAGAACGCCTGCGTCAGGAGGAGAACCAGAAGGGTGATCGCCCGGTGTAGCGCGCCGGGCAACTACTGACCCGGCTTGCCGGGAAGCGATGGTGCTCGATGCTCGCCTGCCGCACGACCGGGAGCCGGCGCACTCGGCTCAGCTCGGCATTCTATGGCGACCGCCACTTGGTTGATCATCTGATCGGTTGACGAGGCCGTCACCGACGGCTGGCACGACGGCGCCAGTCCGAATCGCGTCCGAAGGTCGTCGACCGAGAGGCTCTGGACGTCCATGAACTCGGCGGTCGTCATCAACAGGGTCACGGCGAGCAGAATCTGCCCGAGACGCGCGTTCACAGCTTGAGTTTACGAAACCGCGGCTGAAGATCTCCTGAAGGGAGCCTGAATTTTCCTTCAGGTTGCGCCGCGCCCTCGACCGCGCGCTAGGATAAGACCGCGATGCGACTCCTCCTGATCGAGGACGACCGGAAAGCCGCCAGGCTCCTGGCCAAGGGGCTTCAGGAGGAGGGCTTCGTCGTCGACGTTGCCCCCACCGGCGAGGACGGCGAGGAGAAGGCCGCGGTGAACGAGTACGACCTGATCGTGCTCGACTGGCTCCTGCCCGGGAAGGACGGGCTCGCGGTCTGCCGCGCCCTCCGCGAGCGCCGCAGTTCTATTCCGATCCTGATGCTGACCGCGCGCGACAGCGTCGCCGACCGCGTGAGCGGTCTCAGCACCGGTGCGGATGATTACCTCACCAAGCCCTTCGCCTTCGACGAGCTGCTCGCGCGCATCAGGGCCCTGCTCCGTCGGTCTCGCGTCGCCCAGCCTGCCGTGCTGCGAGTGGCCGATCTGACGCTCGACCCGACGACCCGCCGGGTCACCCGCGGAGACGGCCCGGTCACGCTCACCCCAAGGGAGTACGCCATTCTAGAAGCGCTGATGCGGAACGCCGGCGAGGTCGTGAGCCGTACCCGTCTCGCCGAGCGCGTCTGGGACGACGCCTCGGAGGTGCTCGACAATCTCCTCGACGTCCACGTGAGCCACCTCCGCAACAAGATCGATCACGGGGCGAGCGTGCCGCTCATCCACACGATTCGCGGTGTCGGCTATCGGCTGGGGCCGCCGGACTCGGCGGAGCCATGAGACCGCTCAGCTTCAAGACCCGGCTCTGGCTCGGACACGTCGCGGTCCTGGCCGTGATGCTCACGCTCGCGGCGTTCGGCGCCGACTGGGCGCTCCGCGGTGTGGTCCTCGGGCAAATCATCGACGACGCAATCCTGTCCCTGGCCTCGACAGAGGCGGCGGCGCTCCAGGCCGACGCCGGGCAATCCATCCGTGTCCACGAGATCGCGCCCAGCGCGGGCCCGCCGTCGTTCGTGCGCCTCGACAAGTTCGTTCAGATCATCGACTCGGACGGACGCGTCGTGGCGCGGAGCGCGACGCTCGGCACGGCGCGCCTGCCGACGCCGGCCGCACTCCTCGCCCGGTTGCGGGACGGCGAGACGGTGTTCGGGACCGTGACCGACTTCGGCGAGGAACCGGTCCGGATGGTGTCCCTCCCGGTCGACGCCGGTCGGGTCCGTTACGCCATCCAGGTGGCGATGTCGCTGGACGATGCGTACGCCGTGTTGCGGTTTGGTCGATGGCTCTTCCTCGGGATGTCACTGGTCATCCTCACCGGGATCGGGCTGACCGGCGCCATGCTCGCCCGCCGCGCGCTTCGGCCAATCGACGAGATGGTGACGCGGGCCCGGCGCATCGGCGAGGCGAACCTCGTCGAGCGCCTGCCGCACCCTGGGCCGCGAGACGAGATCGGCCGGCTCGGCGAGACGCTCAACGACATGCTCGACCGGCTCGAGCGGAGCTTCGAGGTCCAACGTCGCTTCACCGCCGACGCCTCGCACGAGCTCCGCTCACCACTCTCCCGTCTCCGGGCCGAGCTGGAGGTGACGCTCCGCCGACCGCGGCCGCCTGGCGAGTACGAGGAGACGCTGCGCTCGTGCCTCGACGAGGTCCAGCGCGTCCAGGGGCTGATCGAGGAGTTGCTCGGGCTCGCGCGCATCGACGCGCGCCAGGAGCCCGAGCCGGCCAAGCCCATTGCCGTGAGCGAGATCGTCGAGGCGGCCGTGGCAGCGGTGAGGCCGGAGGCGGAGCGGCGCGGCGTGACGGTCGCGGTTGAGCGTCCACCGGAGCTCCTCGTGAACGCCGCGCCGGGCGCCGCCAAGGTCGCGCTCGCCAACATCCTCGACAATGCCGTGAAGTTCTCGCCGACTGGCGGCCAGGTGAGGATCGTCGTCACGGCGGGTCGGGAGGAGGCGGTCATCGCCGTCTCCGACACCGGACCGGGCGTCTCGCCGCAAGAGGTGGCGAGGCTCTTCGAGCGCTTCTATCGGGGCAAAGCCTCGCGCTCGATGGACGTGCCAGGCTTCGGCCTTGGCCTGGCGATCTCGCGGGCGCTCGTCGAGCGCCAGGGCGGGCGGATCTCCGTGGAGGCGCGGACGGAGAAGGGCGCGACGTTCGCCGTGCACCTCTCGCGTGCCTGACGGCGAGCGCCCGGCGGGTCGAGCCCCGATCACTCCCGACCCAGGCGCGGATCGAGGGCGTCGCGCAGGGCGTCGCCGAGCAGATTGAACCCGAGCACCGAGAGCATGATCGCGGCGCCCGGGAAGAAGAAGACCCACCACGCGCCGCTGGTGAAGTACCGGTACGAATCGGCGAGCATCGCGCCCCACTCGGGCGTCGGCGGCTGCGCGCCGAGCCCGAGAAACCCGAGCGCGGCGGCCTCCAGGATCGCGAATGCGATCGAGAGCGTCGTCTGCACGATCAGGGGCGGCAAGCTGTTCGGAACGATGTGGCTCAGCACGACGCGCCGCCCGCTCCCGCCGAGGCTCAAGGCCGCGATCACGAAATCCTGCTCGCGCAGCGCGAGCACGGCGCTCCGGCTCAGGCGCGCGTAGACCGGAATCGAGACGAGGCTGATCGCGAAGAGCGAGTTACGCAGGCCGGGGCCGATCATCGCCACGATCGCGATCGCCAGGAGCGTGGCCGGAAACGCCAGCAGGATGTCCATGCAGAACATCAGGACCAGGTCGACCTGTCGCCGGAGGTAGCCGGCGAGGAACCCGAGCGTCGAGCCCACGACCGCCGCGATCGCGACGGAGCTCACCGCGAGCCCGAGCGACACCCGGGTCGCGTGCAGGAGACGGACGAGGATGTCGCGTCCCAGGGTGTCGGTCCCGAACGGGTGCGCGGCGGTCGGGGGCGTGAGCCGCGCCATGAGATTCGCGTCCGTCTTCGCGTCGTAGTCGTGGACCGCAGGCGTGATTACCGCGATGAGGACAAACGCGGCGACGACGACGAGCCCGGCGCGCGCGACGGGGCTCGCGACGAGCCGGCGCCAGGCCTCGCCGGTCGGGGTCCGGCCCCGGTCGCCCGCCGCCACCGCTACGCGGACGGCGCCCGCCACCGTCGCCATCAGTCGTACTTGATGCGCGGATCCACGAGCGCGTAGAGCAGGTCCGTCGCCAGGTTCACGACCACGACGATCGCCGCGATGAAGAGGCTCGCCCCCTGCACGATCGCGTAGTCGCGGGCCTCGATCGATTCGTAGACCCACAGCCCGATGCCCGGCCACGAAAAGATCGTCTCGGTGAGGATCGCGCCCGCGAGGAGCTGGCCGACCTGGAGCCCGACCACCGTGAGCACCGGGAGGAGCGCATTCCAGAGCGCGTGGCGCAGGACCACGGCCGTCTGCGAGAGTCCCTTCGCCTCCGCCGTCCGGATGTACTCGCGCGAGAGCACCTCGAGCAGGCTCGCCCGCGTCATGCGGGCGATGATCGCGAGCGGGATCGTGGCGAGCGCGAGCGCGGGGAGGACGAGGTGGCGAAGCGCGTCGGCCAGCACGGGCCAGTTCCCCTGCAGGGCAGCATCGAGGATCACAAAATTCGTCCACGGTGCGAACGCGGTCCCGGTGCCGAGGCGGAAGCCGGTCGGCAGAACTCGGAGCTTGACGCCGAAGAACCAGGCGAGCATGAGGCCGAGCCAGAAGATGGGCATCGACACACCGGTGAGCGCCCACAGGCGCGCGAGGCTGTCCACGATCGAATTCCGCCACACGGCGGAGGCGACTCCGATCGGGATGCCGAGGGCGATGGCCAGGACGATGGCCGCCGTCGCGAGCTCCACAGTGGCGGGGAAGCGCCGCAGCAGATCGGTGAGCACCGGGTCGCCACGGACAATCGACACCCCGAGGTCGCCGCGGACGACCTTGCCGACATAGATGCCGTACTGCTGCCAGAGAGGGCGGTCGAGCCCGAGGTGGGCGCGGACCTCCGCCACCTTCTCGGGCGTCGCGCGCTCGCCGAGCATGGTGAGCGCCGGGTCCCCAGGAATCAGATGAATGAAACTGAAGACGAGGACGGAGACGCCGAGGAGGACGGGGATGACGGTCAGGCTACGCTGGACGGCGTACCGCCTCACCGCCTCATCCTCCCAGGGTCGCGCAGCGCTACTGGACCTCCACCGTGTTGAAGTACTCCGATCCGGTCGGGTGGGGCACGTGCCCCTTCGCTCGCTTCGAGAGGGCGAGCGGCGGCTGGTTGTTGGCGATGAAGAGCCGCCCCACGTCGTCGTGCAGCATCTGCTCGGCCTGCCGATAGAGCCTCGCCCGCTCCGCCTGAATTGTCAGCTTCTGGGCGCGCAGGAGGAGATCGGCAAGCGCCGTGTTCGCATAGAAGCCCTCGCGCGCGGCGCCCGGCTGACAGAAGAAATAGCACAGGAAGTTGTCGGGATCGCCGTTGTCGCCGGTCCACCCGAGCATGTAGAGCGGAAGCTGGCCGTTCTTCCGCTTGTCCAGGTACACGGCCCACTCGGTCGTCTGGAGCTGTGTCGTGATGCCGGCCTTCGCGAGGTCAGCCGCCATCGCCTCGGCGATCTCCTTCGGGTTCGGGAAGTACGGCCGCGAGCGCGACATGTACCAGAAGATCAGCGGCTCCTTCTTGCCGTCCTCGCCCGTGATCTCCGAGAGCCCCTGCGCGAAGCCGGCTTGCCTGAGGAGCTCCCGCGCTCTGGCCGGGCCGTACTCGAAATCTTTCAGCTCCCTATTGTAGCCCCAGAGCGACGGGGGCTGGAACTGCGTCGCGACGAGGCCGGTGCCGCCATAGAGCGCGTCCACAATGGCCTTCTTGTTGATGGCGTGCGCGAACGCCTGGCGGACCCGCTTGTCCTGGAACTCCTTGACCTTGTAGTTGAACGCGATGTAGCCGGTGGTGTTCGTCGGACGCAGGAGGAGCTGAAGGCTCGGGTCGCTCTTGACGACCGCGACGTCGTCCGGGTTGAGGCCTTCCATGCCGTGGATCTCGCCCGCTTTCAGGGCGCCGAGCCGCTGGGAGTTGTCTTTGATGTTCCGCACGACGACGCGCTTCACCCTTGGCTTGACACCCCAGTAGCCCGGGTTCGCCTCGAGGATGACCTCCTGGTTCGGCTTCCACTCGACGAACTGGAAGGCGCCCGTGCCGACCGGGTGCTTCCCGAACTCCAAGCCCCATTTCTCTACCGCCTTCGGGCTGGCGACGTCGAAGACGAACATCGCGAGGTTGGCGAGGAACGGAGCCTGCGGGTCCTTGAGGGTGATTCGGACGGTGTGGGAGCCGACGGCCTCCACCTTCGAGACGATCGACTTGTCATCGAAGCCACCGAACTGCGCCTCCCAGTACTCGAACGTCTGGCCGGCCTTGACCTGGTTCTCGTGCTGTGCGTGATTGGACTTCCACCACCGCTCGAAGTTCCAGACGACGGCGGCGGCGTCGAGCGGCGTACCGTCGTGGAACTTCACGTTGTGTCGGAGCTCGAAGGTCCACACCCGGCCGTCCCGCGACACCTCCCATTTCTCGGCCAGGGCGGGCTCGACCTCGGTCGTCGAGCCCCTGTACCTCACGAGGCCGTCGAAGATCTGGCGGGTGATGCGCGACGAGATCCCATCGGTGATGACTGCCGGATCGAGCTGCACCGGCTCACCCTGGGCGCCGAACACGAAGGTTTGGGCGATCGCGGGGCCGGTCATGACGTGGAAACCGACGGCGACGAGGAGCGCGAGCCCTGAAAGCCGCATGCGAGCTACCCTCCTTGAGCCAGCAAGGAGCGCGAAACGCTACGTGGAGATGCGGCCATTATCCGCTGCCCATCGGGCTTGTCAATTCCGCCATGTCGGGTGGCCGGGCGCAGTGGTCCACCATGCACGCGCGACGCGGAGGAGCCACGCCGTCGCGGTCGCCGCGGCCAGGTGCTTGAGGGTGTGGCCGCTGACGACGCCGGCCAGGGCGAAAATAGGCGCGTCGAGCGCCTCGAAGAGCTTCGCGAGCACGTACCAGCCGAGCACGCCGAGGAGATCACGGGCGCGGAGCGCGCGCGCCGGGAAGAGTACCAACGCCAGCGGGATCAGAACCATCGGCAGGAACTGCACGAGGATGTAGAGGCGGAGGTCACCGGCCCCGGCGAGCTCACCACGCTGCCAGCTCACGACGCTGGTGACGCCGATCACGACGAGGATGGCGAGCAGCCACGGGCCGGCCCGCGGGCTCACGCGTTCGCCGAGCGTGAGGGCGGTGAGCGATGCGAAGGCGACCGTCATCGGCAGGCGGTCCCAGAAGAGCGTCGCCGTCCTCGGCGCCAGGTGGTAGTAGGCGGAGCCGACGCCGGTGAGCACGACGCTCGCGAAGAGGACGAGGAAGGCCAGCCGCTCCCACCCGGCGCCGGCGCGCGCAACGCGCGTCAGCCCGAGGATCCCGATGACGGCGAACGGGACGTTCGAGAGCACGTTGAGGGCGTTCGGGATACCGAGCATCTGCCGCCGGTCGGCGAACTGATGGTAGGCGACATCCTGAGAGATCGGGGGGAGCGAGAACACGACGGCGGTCGCGGCAACGCCGACTGCGATCAAGAGCGTCACGCGCCCGGAGTACGGCTGCCAGGTCACCAGGGACCGATCGCGAGCGCGTGAAGGACCATGCGGATCCCGACGAGGACCAGGGTGAGGGCGAGGACCCGGCGGATCGTGACGGGGCGCGTCCGGATCGACAGGCGAGCGCCGACCTGGGCGCCGGCGAGGATCCCGGCGCCCATGAGGACGGTCGTTGTCGCGTCCACGTGACCGAGGGCGAAGAACGTGCCGGCCCCGACGAGTGTGGAAATGGAGAGGACGAAGTGGGAGGTCGCCGTCGCGACGTGCACCGGCAGGCCCAGCACGACGATGAGGAACGGCACGTGGATGATGCCGCCGCCGATCCCGAAGGCGCTCGAGAGGACGCCGGCGACGAAGCTCATGATCACGCCCTTCCAGGCGTCGACGTGGTAGACGTGCGCCGCGCCGCTCGCGTCCACGATCTGCCGCGCATCGGCGCGCGCCGAAGGCGCCGCGGTGATGCCGGAGAAGAGGAGCACCGCGATCAGAATGAGGAGCGCGCCGAACGCGAAGCTGAACACGTGTGAGGACATCGCGCGCGTCAGGTACGCGCCGCCGATCGCTCCCGGAATGGTGGCCGCCGCGAACTTCCAGCCGAGCGAGAGGTCCACCCGGCGCTGGCGCAGGTAGGCGAAGCTTCCCGAGGCGGCGTTGAGGAACACCAGAGCGAGCGACGTGCCGACGGCGTCCGGCGGCTGAAAGTGGTAGCCGATGAGCAGCAGGGGGACCAGGAGGAAGCCGCCCCCCGCGCCGATCAGCGTGCCGAACGTGCCGACGACGAATCCGAGGAAGACCAGCGCGGCGCCGAGGAGTATCGTCGCCTCCGGAGGCATCGCCAGAGGATAGCGTGAAGCGGCCGTGCTGATCGTGAGAATATGAGGGGCCATGCCGCTCACACCGCACGTCGAGCACCACTTCACCGCGAGCGCGATCGTGCGGGACATCGTGATCGGCATGGCGGACGGTCTCACGGTCCCGTTCGCCCTTGCGGCCGGGGTCTCGGGCGTCATCGACTCGACTGCCATCGTCGTCACCGCAGGCCTCGCCGAGATCGCGGCAGGCTCCATCGCGATGGGCCTGGGCGGCTACCTTGCCGGCAAGAGCGACCTCGAGCACTACATACGGGAACGCGCGCGGGAGGAGCTCGAGATCGCCCAGATGCCCGAGGTCGAGGCCGCCGAGGTCACGGAATTGCTCCAATCACACGGCCTCACCGCCGAGGAGAGCGCGCCGGTCGTCGCGGCGCTCCGGAAGCGCCCCGAGGCGTGGCGTGACTTCATGATGCGCTTCGAGCTCGGGCTCCAGAAGCCCGACCCCGCCCGCGCCCGGACGAGCGGGCTCGTCATCGGGAGCGCCTACGTCGCGGGCGGGTTGATCCCGCTCGCGCCCTACATGCTCATGGTCAGCGCGCGGCGCGCGCTGCCGTGGTCGGTCCTCGTGACGCTGACAGCGCTGGCCGCGTTCGGCTGGGTCAAGGGCCACTTTGCGGGCACGACGCCGCTCCGGAGCGCGCTTCAGACCGTGCTGATCGGCGGGCTCGCTGCTGGCGCGGCCTTCCTCATCGCGCGCCTCATCGCGTAGCGAGCGCGGGCTCGGGCTCGGTGCGGCGCGTCGCCGGCGCGAAGCGCTTGACTGGGTGTGGAGTAACTCGGCTTCGAGCGCCGGCTTCGCGCGTCGGATTGACCGCGCTTCGAGCGCGGGCTTCGCCCGCGCGATCCCTCCTGGGGGAGGATTCGGAAGGGGGGCGAAGCCCCCCTCCGAGTGAACTAGAGGGTGACGTCGGCGGCGACGATCCGCCGGACGCCCGCCGCCGCCATCTCCCGCCACGCCTTCGCGAGGGACCCGCCGGTGTCGATCGCGCGGCACGCCTCCTCGACGACCGTCGCGTGAAAGCCTCGCCGGCGCGCGTCGAGAGCGGACGAGGCGACGCAGAAATCGGTGGCGAGCCCGACGAGGACGACGTGCTCGAGCCCGCGGTCGCGAAGGTACCCCGCGAGCCCCGTGGAGGTCTTGCCGTCGGCCTCGCAGAAGGCCGAGTACGAGTCGACGTGCTGCCGGTAGCCCTTGCGCAGGACGAGCTGGGCGTGCGGGATGTCGAGCTCCTCGTGAAGCTCGGCGCCGGGCGTCCCCTGGACGCAATGGTCCGGCCAGAGCACCTGAGTGCCGTACGGAAGCTCGGTGGTCTCGAAGGGCTTCCGGCCCGAATGCGTGGACGCGAACGAGACGTGGCCCGGCATGTGCCAGTCCTGAGTCAGGATCACGTGGCGGAAGGCGCGCGCGAGCCGGTTGATGGTCGGCAAGACCTCGTGCCCTCCTGCGACGGCGAGCGCGCCGCCGGGAATGAAGTCGTTCTGGACGTCGACGACCAGCAGGATATCGCGCTCACCCGGAGTCATCTCAGTCATGCTCCTGTGCGCCCGGGAGCAAGCGCTCCACCAGGGCGCGCATCTCGTCGCTGCTCCACTCGCGCGCGCCGACGGCCATGCCCGCCACCGAGCCGCCGGGGCGGACGAGGAACGTCGCCGGCAGCCCCGTGACCCGCCATGCGCCGGACGTCTGGAGCTCGGGGTCGAGCAGAATCGGGAACGTCAGATTGAGGTTCCTCACGTACGGCTCGATGAGCCCGCGCGGCGCTCCCCGGTCCACGGACACGGCAAGGACGAGGAGGCCACGGTCACCGTACGCGTGCCACAGCGCCTCGAGCGTCGGCATCTCGAGCGTGCACGGCTGGCACCACGTAGCCCAGAAGTTCAGGACGACCAGCTTGTCCGCGTGGTCGGCAAGCGCGGCCGTCCGCCCGTCGAGCGTTGCGAGCCGGAACGGCGGCCCGTGCTGACCCTCGGTGAGCTCGTTGACGCCGGCCTTCTCGAACGCGTCGAGCGCCGGGGCCGCGTATCGCGCATGATGGCCGCCCTCCTCACCTGGCCGCCTGAGCGGCAGCGCCCAGAAGAGGCCGCCGAGCAGGAGGACGGCGAGGCCTGCCCGCACGAGCGACTGATACCGGCCGACGCCGAGGAGACTAGACCCCCAGCTTCTCACGTGTCACCGGACTCTCCCGCAGCTCCTTCGCGGAGGCCGCGAACACGATCAGTCCTTTCTCCATAATATAGCCGCGGTCGCAGACGGCCAGGGCCACCCGCGCGTTCTGCTCGACGAGGAGCACCGTCACGCCGAGGCGCTTGAGCTCCGCGACCATGTCGCGGATGTGGCGGATGAACGCGGGGGCGAGCCCCTGCGTCGGCTCGTCCATCAGGATGAGCCGGGCGCCCGCCATCACGACGCGCGCGATCGCGAGCATCTGCTGCTCGCCCCCCGAGAGCGTCTTGCCCGGCTGATCCAATCGCTCACGCAGGGGCGGGAAGTGGTGGAACACCTCGTCGAGCCGCCGGCGGCGGAGCGCCGCCGAACGGTCGGCCACGGCCGAGAGGCCCAGCTCGAGGTTCTCACGCACGGTCAGGCCCGGAAAAATGCGCCGGCTCTCCGGGACGAGGCCGATCCCGAGTCGCGCGATCGCGTGGGGGGTGAGCCGGGTGAGGTTGTGGCCGTCGAACTCGATCGTGCCGCGCCACGGCTTGAGGAATCCCATCGTGGTCTTCATGAGCGTGGTCTTCCCCATGCCGTTCCTGCCGAGGAGCGCGACGGCCTCGCCGGGCCGGACCTCGAGCGACACGCCGAAGAGGATCGGCGTCGCGCCGTACCCGGCGTGGACGTCGGTGATCCTGAGCACTGTGACCGATCCGCTCCCCAGGTACCCTAGTCCCCGCCGCCCCCGAGGTACGCCTCGATCACCCGCGGGTCGTTCCGGATCGCCTCGGGCGTCCCCTCGGCGATCTTCTCACCGAAGTGGAGGACCGCGACCCGGTCCGAGATCCCCATGACGACGGACATGTCGTGCTCGATCAGGAGGACCGTGAGCCCGCGCGCCAGCGCGAGCCTCCGGATCATCTCGGTGGCGTCCTTGGTCTCGCCCGGTGTCATGCCCGCCGTCGGCTCGTCGAGCAGGAGCAGCGTCGGCTCGGTCGCGAGCGCCAGGCAGATCTCGAGGTACCGCTGCTCGCCGTGCGACAGGTTCTCGGCCAGCTCGTCGCGCCGGGCGACGAGGCCGAACGCCTCGAGGAGCTCCGTCACTCGCGCTTCGATATCGGCCGTGCGCCACAACGACGCGAGGCGCCCCGACTCGGCGGCGCGCGACTGAGCGGCCACGCCCACGTTCTCCCCGACCGAGATCTCGGGGAAGACGTTCGTGATCTGGAAGGTCTTCGCGATGCCGAGCCGGTTGATCCTCTCGGGCGGCAGGCCGGTGATCTCCCGACCGCGGAAGACCACCCGGCCCGCGTTCGGGGCGTACAGGCCCGAGACCACGTTGAAGAGCGTGGACTTCCCGGCGCCGTTCGGCCCGATGACCGAGAAGACCTGGCCCTGGGACACGGCGAAGCCGACGCGGCTCAGCGCCGCGAGCGCGCCGAAGTTCTTGGAGACTCCCTCGACCTCGAGGATTACGCCGCCTGCCGCCATCGAAGGAGCCCCTTGGGCATGAACAGCACGATCAGGACCAGGACCACGCCGATGACGATGAAGTACCAGTCCACGAACGAGGAGACCTTGTCGCGGAGGATCGTGAAGAACGCGCCGCCGAGGATCGGGCCGGCGAGGGTCCCGAGCCCGCCGATCATCACCGAGATGATGAACTCGCCGGACTCCGTCCAGAGCATGAGGTCGGGCGTCGCGAACGCCGAGCGGATCGGGTAGATCGCGCCGGCCGTGCCCGTGAGCAGCGCGGAGATCATGCACGCAGCCATCTTGTAGCGCTGGACGCTGTAGCCGAGGAACCGCGCGCGGTCCTCGTTCTCGCGGATCGCCACGAGGACCCGCCCGAAGTGCGACGTGACGACGACGCGGCAGATCGCGTAGGCCACGGTGAGGTAGACCAGCACGAGGTAGTACTTCCGCAGCGGAGTGTCGATCGGGACGCCGCGCCAGAGGAGGGCGTCCGGCAGGCCCTGGATGCCGTCCGAGCCACCGAAGGTCTGCGTGTAGCGGAAGAACGTGTAGACGACCTCGGCGAAAATCAGCGTGAGCAGCGCGAAGTAGATGCCCCGGCGCGCGGTGGCGAAGTAGCTCACGACCGCCGCGTACAGCCCGACCACGACGAGGGCCGCCCCGAGGCACGCCCAGACCGACAGGACGCCGCGCTCCAGGAGGATGGCCGTCGCGTACGCGCCGAGTCCGTAGAAGGCGGCGTGGCCGAAGGAGACGAGCCCCGTATACCCCATGAGGAGGTCGAGGCTCATCGCGATCGCGCCGAAGAGGAGGGCATCGAAGGCGAGGAGCAGGTAGTACTTCGACACGAAGGGCAGGGCCGGCAGCGCCGCGAGCGCGCCGAAGGCGACGAGCGCCCGCCACGTCACGACCCTACTCAAGGACGCCCTCCCGCCCGAAGAAGCCGCGCGGGCGGACGATCAGCACCACGATCATGATCCCGAAGATCGCGATCGCCACGCGCTGCGGGTTCATCCAGAGGGAGAAGAGGCTCTGCGCGGTGCCGATGGCGAACGCGGCCACGACGGAGCCGCCCATCGAGCCCATGCCGCCCAAGATCACGACGATGAACGCGAGCAGGATCATCTCGACGCCCATCTGGGGGTACACGGTGAACACGGGAGCCAGGAGCAGGCCGGCGAGGGCAGCGAGCGCCGCCGAGCCGGCGAAGGTGAGAGTGAACAGGCGCGGGACGTTGACGCCGAGGCCGTCGAGCATCTCGGCGTCCTGGACGGCGGCCCGCACGAGGATGCCCGCGCGGGTCCGCGTGAAGAAGAGCCAGATCGCCAGGAGCAGCACGGACGACGCGCCGAGGAGAAAGAGGCGATAGTTCGGGTAGGTCATCCCGAGCAGCGGCGTCGAGCCCGTGACGGGCGGCAGGATGCGGCGCATGTCGCCGCCCCAGATCTGGCGCGCGCCCTCGCGGAAGACGAGCGCCAGGCCGAAGGTGAGGATGAGGCCGTACAGGGGCTCCCGCCGGTAGATGGGACGGAGCGTCGCGATCTCGGTGACGGCGCCGAGCGCGGCGACGAGGAGGGGTGCCAGGATCAGAGCCACCCAGAACGAGTGGGTGACCCCGACCACCGCGATCCCCGCGTACGCGCCCAGCATGTACAGCTCGCCGTGGGCGAAGTTCATCACACCCAGCAGCCCGAAGATCACGGTCAGGCCCAGCGCCAGGAGCCCCAGCGCGGCCCCGAAGACGAGGCCGTGCAGGAGCTGCGGCAGCAGGACCGCGACGAGATAATCCAACGCCTGCTAGTTCTTCTTCTTGAGCTCCCAGGTGAACCCTTCCACCGGGTCCTTGCCGACCATCGGCTCGCCGATCGAGTCCGTGCCGGCGATGCGCGCGATCGGGATGTTCTTGCCCCCCTTCACCTGGTAGAGGTG
>Ga0209803_1001230_pt1 | contig 16816 bp, 18 predicted proteins | sample GraSoiAngelo_138_FD_185895 | JGI IMG/M metagenome (GOLD analysis project Ga0209803, IMG submission 185895) | Grasslands soil microbial communities from the Angelo Coastal Reserve, California, USA - 14_0929_09_40cm (SPAdes) (version 2) | ecosystem: Environmental > Terrestrial > Soil > Grasslands ...
CGCGCCATGCACCGAAACTTCCAGGTCATTCCACTCGCCAGGCTTCAGCGCCTGCTCGCCCTCTGCCGTGGGCATCGCCACCCAGCCGCGCCCGCCGCTTTCGTACAGACCGCCCGTATGTTTTCCCACATTGGGGTCGACCTCTACTTGCATTCCCTCAATGTCGGGCCCATGCTGCGGGTCAATGCCGGTAATCTTGGCGTGAACGAATACACCACTGTTGCCTGCCGCCTCGCCCTTGAACTTGAGGCGCAAGGTGAAATCGCGATAGGTCTTCTCGGTGGTTAGATACCCGTACTTGTTGGCGGTGCTTTCGCAGAGGATGGTCCCTTGCTCCGCGAGCCACGTTTCGTCGCCATTCTTCTTCCAACCGGTCAAGTCTTTCCCATTGAAGAGAGGAACCCAGCCGCCTTCGCGAGGAGCCTGAGCCAATGCACCGAACCCTAGGAATAGCGCCACGGCGATTATGCCAGCACATCTTTTCACGACAAATCCTCCGCTTCTGCTTGGCTACGGGTTTTAGCGGTCACGGAAAAAAACACTGTCATGCTTCGGGCTGGCGAAGCGAGACGGAATACCGGGGCACGCTGTAACGTGCCGTGCCCCGGGCTAAAGTTCTACAGATTAGAACGCGAAACGTACGCCGAGGCGGAACTGCCGCTCGTCGAACTTGGCGCTATTGATTTCCATAAAGCTCCCGCTGGTAAGGTCGGGATTGGGGTTGTTGAAATGTGGTGAATTGAAAAGATTTGCGGCGTCGACACGGAGTTGCAAATCGAAGCGTTCGGTAATCTTGACGGTGCGGAACAGGCTAAAGTCCAGGTTCACGGCGCCAGGTCCCAGCAGAGAATTGCGCCCTACGTTGCCATAACCAACGCGAGTCACGGGCGCAAAGGCCGCAGGGCCATAGTAGGGATTGCCGGGACCGACTCCGCCAAGTTTCTTGGCGGGCCCGACCTGGTCGGGCGTTTGGGTCTGACCTACTGCGTTCAATGAAGCCCCTGAGGCCGTAAGACTAAAGGGTTGGCCGGACACGGCGCTGAAAATGCCGCTGGTCTGCCAGCCGCTGAGGATCTTCGTAGCCGCGCCGCCACCATTCGCCCACTGCTTGTTCTTACCCAATGGCAATTCGTAGACGTATGCCAATTGGAAGATCTGCGGGGTATTGAAACCCGCCTGGGCGCGGTTGCGCCGCAGGATGTTGGGATCGTTCCAGTTAAGGCCGGCCCACCCGTCATCATCCGTCCAATTGATGGCTTTCGAGTACGTGTAGGCGCCCTTAACCATGAGACCCTTTGAGAACTGCCGCGTGATGGCAGCCTGGAGGGAGTGGTAGTTGGAGCTCAGGAAGCCCTGCCAAAACAAAGTGCTGGCCGTGCGGTTCCCGAACTGGGGTTTGTTGTAAGGCTGCCCCGCCTGACCCGTGCCAGGGAGAGACGCGTTGAGGTCGAGGTCACCGAACTGGTGAACTGTCTGCGTACCCACATAGCCCACGGAGAAGAAGAAGTTCGCTGGAAGTTTCCGCTCCACGACGAGGTTCCAGGACTCGATGTAGCCCCTCTTTAGCAAGCCGGGGCCAACGCTCCGCTCCAGTGCCTGGGGCGGAAGAGGAATGGTCCCGCTGCTGATGTCGGGACAGCATATGGACGGTATACCGACGGGAAGAGGTCCGCCCGGAAGCGGCGCAGCTAGCGGCGAGAGTGACCCCGCCGGAACAAAGCCGTTTACCCCGGCAAAGTTCGAGCCCACCGTGAGCGGGTAGAAGCCGCGGAGTGGCCTTGCGAGAGGCAGCGGATCGACTGATATGCCAAAGCCCGCTCGCACCACCGTGCCGTTGTTAATCTGATACGCAAATCCAACTCGAGGGGCGAAGAGCTTCTTGCTGGTGGTGACTCCCAGGTGTGCGGAGTTGCCACCTATCCCGCCAAGCAACACATTGCCCGTTGTGAAGTCATAGCGATCGAACTTGAAAGCCCCATCGCGCGTCATGAGCGGATAGTATTCATACCGAAGGCCCAGTGTGACGGTGAGCTTGTTGGTGATGCGATAGCGGTCCCCAACAAACCATCCAAACTGCCATTCCTTGGCCGTTGCTTTGATAAATTGCTCGCTCTTGCCCGTCCCGTCGAAGAGTCCGAGCTCAAACTGCGCGAAGGCGTTAAACAGGTTCGGGGAGGCCCCCCCATTGAGAGCCGTTGTGCTGCCGCCGAAGTCAAACTCTCCGCGCGGGCCAGATCCAAGTTCCGGCTGCCAGTGGTTCAGGTGGTGGTGGATAATGTCCGTTCCCGCGCTGACTTGATGCTTACCGTGAGACCACCGCACGTTGTGCGAAGTGGTAAAGCTCCAATCATTTCGGAAAGCGGGGTTCCACCCCTCGGGGTTACCTAGGTTGGCATAGCCCGTGATAGCGAATAAGGGGAAACCGCTGCTGCGCAGGTCGGAACCGTTGTTGGTGCCCGGAATCCCCAGGACGTCCGATCCAATGTTTGTCCCGTAGTCCGGAGTTTGGCCGTACTCGCTCATGCGCGTGAAGCCAACGTTGCCGTCGACCACTAGGGTGGGAGAGAGAGTCAGAGTATGGCCTACCGTCACGAGCTGCACAAAAGAGTGGAAGTCTCCCAAGCCGCCGTCACAGGCACAGTCTCCAATGGCCTGGCCCAGGCTTGGCTCACCATGAAACACGGACTTCATGGCGCTGTACTTGGCAAAGATGCCGTGCCTGGACGTCCGGTTCCAATCCACCTTGGCGTCAAAGTTATTCCGATTCAGTTTCTGTGTAGCCGACTTGGAATAGTTGTCGGTGTTGGGTGCTCCGGAAGCCAGGGTCGGAATAAGCGCTATGATCTTCGCCGCGATGGGGTCAATCGTCGGAAGCATGTTGCCCGCGTATTGTCTGCGCCCAGTACCAGCCCCAGTGCCAGTGGAAGGTGAAAAGATCATTCCCACGCGGTCTTGCTGGGACACGTTATTGGTATCCGTCACCATAACTGGAGTTTTGGTGCCTGCGCAGGGAGCGGCAGATGTCGTGCCGTCAGTGCAAACATAGTCGCCGAGAATGCCACTAAAGTCTCCGGCGCGAATGGCGGCAGTCGGCAATGTGACAAGCCCGGTGTTGCGATTGTCGCGTTCATAGGTGCCGTCGTAGCTTCCGAAGAAGAACAGCTTGTCCTTCTTGATGGGGCCACCGAAAGTGCCGCCAAAATCATTGAGCTTACTGTCCCCCTTGGGGCCAGTCTCAAAGAATTGCTTTGCCCGCAGAGCCTGGTTCTGAAAGTACTCAAAACCAACTCCATGGAACTGATTGGTGCCTGACTTGGTAATGACGGTGATGGCCGCGCCGCCCGTCATCCCCTGCTCGGGATCGAAATTATTGGTAGAAATATTGACTTCCTGAACGGTCTCTGCCGGCGGGATATAAACGGCATGGTGAGGCAGCCAGACGAACACGTCCGCGGCGCCGTCCACGCGCGTGTTGTTATTATTGCGATTCGTGCCGTTAATGTTCGTGCTCAAAGCGCGTTCCGGCGTGTCGGCGATGGCATTCTGAAATTTCCCGGGAGTCGCGCCGGGCACAAGATTGATCAGCGTCTGGAAATTCCGGTACTGGTTGAGCGGCATGTTCAGGATGGCTTTTTCGCTGAGGTCCGTGTGGACGTCGCTCTTTTCGGTCTGCAGATTCACTACAGATGCCTCGACGGTGACCTGTTCGGACACCGCGCCCACTTGCAACTTTGTGTCGCCGTTGGTGACAGTGTTGGCCCCGACAGTAAGACTTGTTTGAGTAAGGGGCTTGAAGCCGCTGGCTGTGACCTTGAGGTCGTACTCCCCAGGTGCTACGTCCGTAATTGTGTAATGACCGTTGTCGTCGGCGTCCGCTTCACGCGCGACGCCCGTCGCACGGTTCGTGACAACTGCGTGTGCCTTGGGCACTCCCGCGCCGCTCTGGTCCGTCACCGTACCAGTTACCGAGCCGTACAAAACTTGCGCCTTCAGCGCAGGCACGAACAAGACGGTTTGAACGCTCAGGACAGCTAGGGTAACAAGTCCAAAAATGAACGACCTCGCCTTACTCATCATCCCTCCTTTAAGCATCTTCAATGCATTGCAACCCGAATGCATTGCAACCCGGTTACCCTCGACTGAGAAATTACTAAAAAAAGAAAACGCACCAACTCGAAACGAACCCGCAGTTACGGGCACTTCGTCATGCCGCTCAGTTCCAAACCGCCGGTCGTCCATCGGTTTACATTCCTATTGGTTCCCCGGCGGAAAAACAGCACACTTGGCCAGAAGGATGGCCGAATGGGCAATAGCTATATAGCTGCAAATAGTGGTTGTCAAGTGGGAAAACTTCTGTTCGCCGCATGGTCTGTGTACCATGACAAGCGGCCCACGCTGACCGACAGATTCGGGAGAGAAGATGCCATCTAAGAATCGAAACGGTTTGCCTGCTTACCAGAGGATCCAAAGCGACCTCCGCGAGCGCATCGAGTCTGGGGAGCTGCTCTCGGGGGACGTAGTTGCTTCGGAAAGAGACTTGGCAAGGATTCACCAGGTAAGCCTGATGACAGCACGCCATGCGCTCACCTCGCTCGAGCGCGAAGGCATCGTCGAACGCCGCCAGGGCATCGGCACATTCGTTGCGGCTCCAAAGATCCACTTCAACAAACTGATGAGCTATACAGAGCAGATGGCCGGTCGCGGCCTGACCGCGGGATCCAAAGTCCTTTTCTCGAAAATCATTGAAAACGAAGAGGGAGCCACGGCGCACCTCTCCTTGCCCCCAAGGAGCAGCGTCAGCAAGCTCGAACGACTGCGCCATAATGCCGGGGAGCCGTTCGCCCTCGAAACGTGCTATTTCCGCGCGGCCGAATTCCCGGATCTTCTTTCGGCCCCGCTCGAGCGCGAGTCACTTTTCGTTTTCCTAGAACGGAAGTATAAAGTGGATATCGGCCACGCGGATGAGGAAATTGACGCCACGGCTGCCGATCGCCGGATCGCCAATCTCCTCGGGATCCCTTGCCGGGAGCCGCTGCTCCGCATTCGTCAGGTTATCTATTCCACTAGAGGGAAAGCGATCATGTGCGTTCTGGGCTTCTACCGATCTGAACGGCACAGCCTTTTGGTCCGCCGATTTCGCTAGGATTTTCCGGTGGTGGATTTGGGTCGGAATTTGGGATTTCCGGCAGCGTGCTCAAAAGAAGTGCTTGGGAAGACAGAAAAATACTGGTTGTCATCAAGAGATTATTCAGAACTCCGCCGCGAGGCTGTGCGCATTATTTCCAGCGCGGTGGATTTCCATATGCGATGCCCCGGTGAATCTCAGCCCTCGCCCCGGATGCTGCGGCCAGTTCCCTGGCGAATGGTGACAATTCGGTCAGCTTCAAGTCTATCCCATTCTTCACGCCGGTCATCCGGCCAGTTCACAATCAGTTTTTCGATCTTTGTATCCTCTCCCAGCCCAAAATGAACCCGGATGTCGTTTGCGCTTAGGTAGCTTCCGTCTGTATGGGCGCGCCGCAAGAGGCTTCGCCCGTGTAGGCGAACTTCGACTCTAGCGCCGATTGCGAAGCGGTTTCCATTGCCCGCTTCCAGTCGAACGAGTAGCCAGTGATTATGGTTCAAGGACCGAGTCTGGTTCAGCAACAGCCGCGCCGGGCCATTGTTGTTAGCAACGACGATGTCAATTGCGCCGTCATTGTTAATGTCGCCGAAGGCTGCGCCGCGGCTCACTTCGGAAAGGGCAAAAGCAGGCCCTGCGACCCCAGTCATTTCACGAAATTTCTTTCCGGTGCCTTCATTACGAAATAACTGATTATTCTGGTTAAACGGATACGCGCTTCCTCGCAACGACTCCATGCGATTCACGGCGCCGTTGGCAATGAACAGGTCAAGCCGACCGTCATTGTCGTAGTCAAACCATTCGGTGCCAAAGCCCGTGTAAGGAAAAGTCGGCAGCAACAAGCCGAATTCCGCTGACGCGTCATAGAAGTTCCCACGCCCATCGTTGACATACAGGTTCGCGCCTTCGTTGGTCAAATTGGTTTTGAAGATATCCTCATCGCCGTCACCGTCAAAATCACCGGCAGTCACACCCATGCCCGCCTGCGGTAGGCCGTCAACGCTATAGGCAGCTCCCGCCAGCAGGCTCTGTTCTTTGAATGTACGGTTTCGCTGGTTGATCCAAAGGTGAGCGGCAGAGCCATCATTGGCGACGTAAATGTCCGGCCACCCGTCGCCGTTGAAATCCGCGCACGCTACGCCCAAACCGGGCCCGATCGCGGCTCCGATTCCCGCAGCTTCCGTCACATCTTCAAACGTGCCATCGCCGCGGTTGTGAAACAGGCGCGCCGGTATCGGCTGGTACATCTTCGGCGTGCAATAATCCCGATCACCGGTGGGCGCAAAACAGTGCTTGTTTCCCTTCACTGTAAAATCCAAATAGTTTGCGACAAATAGGTCAAGGCGCCCGTCGCGGTCATAATCAACCCAAGCCGCACTGGTGCTCCACCGTGGATCATCAACACCAGCCTTTGCCGTCACGTCGGTGAACGTGCCATCGCCATTGTTGTGGTAAAGCACGTTGCGTCCGAAGTTGGTGACGTAAAGATCTTGGAAGCCGTCATTATCGTAGTCGCCCACCGCGACTCCCATTCCGTAACCCACGTGCCCAACTCCAGCTTGCTCTGTGACGTCCACGAACTGGAGCTTCCCAGTCTCGCTCAGAAGATTGCGGAACAAGCGGTTGCCGGGCTTCCAACCCGCTGGAGGGGGAAACTTGGCGTGACGAGGGTCCTGAGCAGGATCAAATGTAGCGCCCTGAATCAGGTACACATCCAAGTCACCGTCGTTGTCGTAGTCGAACAGGGCCACGCCGGAGCCCATGATTTCCGGCATGTAGAACTCGCCCGTCGCTCCTGTGAAATGGTGGAACTTCAGCCCCACTTCCTCGGCCACGTCCCGAAAGAGTGGAACCGGAGAAGGATGAGCGAAAACCGGGCTCGCAAGCTCGCCAGCTAACCCAGAAAGTAGAAGCTCAAGAAAGTCGCGCCGGCCAAATGAGGATCGTTGACTCGACGCTGAAGATCTGTTCGTAGAATCCCGATTCTTCACTGCGGCTTTCCTGACGCCTCTAGAGTCCGCAGATCGCGCTCGATGCTTGTAAGGAGGGCGGATTGACCAAGCGCTGCTGCGCCATCGCGCGCCTGACGAATGTAGCGCAAAGCGTTTTCCCGGTCGCCGGCGCGCGCGAAAGCGGCGCCCAGCGCATAGATATATCGCGGCGTGTTTTCATCCTCCGGCTCAAGCGTCCTTTCCAACTCCTGGATCCCCTCCTGGTATTTCTTCTGATTCACCAAAATGCGGCCCAAATTGAAGTGCGCCTGGCGGTCGCTGGGTTTGTTCTCGATGGCTCTGCGGTATTCTGTTTCTGCTTCTGAGAAATTGCCTCGGCGCTCCAGAAGATATCCAAGGTTGTTGTGTGCTCCCGCGTAAAACGGATTGATGTCGATGGTTTTCCGGAAAGCCTCCTCAGCTGAGTGAAATTTCTCGGCGCTCAAGAGAAGCACTCCGTAATTATAGTAGCTCTCAGCGGAACCCTGATCGATGCGAATGGCGGCGAGATAGTGCCCTTCCGCCTTGTCGAATTGGCCCAGCCGTCCGTACAACTCGATCAAATTGATGTGCGCCTGGACCAGTTGCGGATCGATTTCGAGCGCCTTCTCGTGTGCCGCCAGGGATTCCTCTAGCTTCCCTTGTTTCTCAAGCTCAGCGCCGTACTGCACCTGGTAGGTAGCGCTGTGATTGAGGGCCCGAACCTCTGCCATCAATGGGTCACCTGTGGGAGGCGCGCCGGTTTTGTTTTTCTCATAGACGCGAAGCTCTTCCTCGGCTTGCTGGGCTTTGCCGAGGGCACGATAGCTCAGCGCCAAAGCATAGTGGGCAGCGGCGAAATCCGGAAACAACTCAATCGCCTTGCGGTAAGCCTCGGCCGCGCCAGATAGGTCACGCCTGGCCGCACGGACACGACCCAAACCGTAGTGAGCGTCCGCGTTATCGGGGTGCTGCTCGACAATCTCGGCGTAGAGCTTTCCACTCGCGTCCCAGTCGGCCGAAGCAAGCAGGCAATTGGCGAGGCGCAACTCTGCAGGCGGATAGTCCGGATGGACATGCAGCGCTAGACGCAGCGTAGATATCGCGGTGTCGCAGCGTCCTTGGTCCCCTTCGACGGCCGCTAGGTAGTAAGTCCATCGAAAAGAGTTTGGTTCGAGTTGCGCGGCGCGTCGGTAACACAAGGTCGCTTCTTGGAGCAACCCGTAAGTCTGGAGAACCATGCCGAGCCGTCCGCTCGCGCCTGCGTCCTCTGAGTGGCTGCGAGCGTAGGTGAGAGCCTCGTCAATTTGGTCTCGGATGCCCGGAGAAAAATTGTTAAGAGTCAGCCGCGGTAACTCGGGGACAGAGGAATTGCCCTGGGCTCCAAAAGTGGGCGACGCAAATGCAAGCCACACAAAGGGCGTCAAGCACAGCGTCTTCCGCATCACTTCTTCTCCATAGATCTGTTCAACAGAACATTGTCCAGCAGAGCCTGGGGAGCAAGTCAAACGCAAGGAAAGTGTCACCGGTCAGGAAAAGATGGGAAGAGTTTACGAATCGCTTCCTCGCTCGGTTGATGTCCGTGTTCGGTGATCTCAAAAGCCTCGGCGTGCTGAATGCCAGCCCAGCAAAGCGAGCGCGAGAAAGGGAAAGGTCGCAATGCTCGGCATTGCCTACCTCACGATCGTGCGCAAGTGAGGGACGAAGGCCTGGCAAATGCACGTGACTTGATGTTCGTGTTTGACGCAATATTAGGTCAACGTTATACGCAATATTAGGCCTACATTATATTAGGTGTATGGCATGGGACATCGAATTCACGGATGAGTTCGGTGAGTGGTTTCGGAATTTGGATGATGCCGAAAAAGTCTCAGTGACGGCAGTGTGGACTTGCTTGAAGAACTTGGCCCAGCGTTGGGCAGGCCGCACGTGGACACGCTGAAAGGCTTACGGGTGCCGAACATGAAGGAATTGCGAGTGCAGCAGGCGGGCAAGCCGTACCGTCATCCTGTTCGCGTTCGACCCTCGGCAGACGGGAATCCTGCTGATTGGCCGGCGCAAAGGGGCGAAGGATTGGTACCGCAAGATGATTGCTCTCGCGGAGAGGTTGTATGCGAAATATCTCATGGAATTGAAGAAAGAGGGGTTGCTTTAAATGCGAAACAAGTGGCGTGATCTGAAAAAAGAAACAATGAGCGCGGCGCAGCGGAAGGCAGCACGCAAGCTGACCGACCGCTATCTGGCTGAGATCGAGATCCGTGATCTGCGCGCCGAAATGAAAGTGACGCAGACCGAGCTTGCCGAGAAGCTCCACAAGACGCAGACGGCCGTGTCGCAACTGGAAAGCCGCTCGGATTGGCACCTGAGCACCCTGCGCGAATACGTGAAAGCGCTCGGCGGCGAAGTTGAAATTCGCGCGGTGTTTCCGCAGAGAACGATTCGCCTCACGCATGCGGCGCAGCTTGGCCGCAAAGCTGCGCGTCGCACGTAGATGGCTCATCCCAGGACCCGCGAAAAGAGTTGAAGATCGCCAGCATGCCACGCCTTGCTCCCGGTGTTCCTGTCAGCCTCCAACGACATTCACGACTATTTGCGATTCGCCGAGAGCCTGCTCGGAAAGTTCGCGGAAGCGCTGCTCGCTATTCCCAACATCCACGCCCGATTGCGGACCGGGCCTCAAAACTGACGGTTCAAGCGCGTCCCTTTCGGTGCCGCCGCCTTCGAACGCGAGTCTCCAACACGGCTATCGCGAGTATCGCAACTCGGACGGCAACAACGGCTGGGGAAGTCCGACCGCTTTCTTCAAGCCTCTCGAGTCCCGGTTGCGAGATGCGTTCATATCCTCTTTATATCCTCATTGCCGAGAATGACATTCCGGCGGATGATGCGTCCACCAACAACCATCTCACTATTAAATTCGGATAATTGGAATATCCGCACATAGACATTTGTACCACATTGTGGTAGTATCACAAGGTGATATTCATTGAGTCCCGGCCCTTCACCCGACGGCTCTACCAGCTCCGTGGCGCTGCCGACGAATTGCTGAGGGCGATTCACGGAGAGCTCATGAAGGAGCCGGGCCGGGACGACATGGTTCCTGGCCTCGGCGGTGTGCGCAAAGCCCGTATTGCGAATCCCGGCCGTAGCAAGGGAAAACGTGGCGGCTACCGCTATTTGTACTTGTACCTGGAGAAGAGGCAGCACATCCACTTGCTGATTTTGCTCGATAAGAATGAGCAGGAGGATGCCACCGAAGAACAGCGCAAGCAGATGCGGGAGTGGGTCACAGAGATCAAGAAAGTATCGGGAGGCTAAACATGGCGAAGAAAATCAAAGTCAGTATCTTCAACGACATGAAGGAAGCCCTTCACGACGCAGCGGCCTACGAGCGCGGCGAGGTTGTAAACCTGCGCGTCACGCGTGTTCCGCCGCCGCCGAGACAGATTTCTCCTCGGGAAATTCGGCGTATCCGGCAGGCGCTCAACGCCAGTCAGCCGCTTTTTGCTAGCTACTTGAACGTAAGCCCGAATGCTGTGCGAAGCTGGGAGCAAGGCACGCGTCGTCCTCGACAGGCCGCGCTGAAACTTTTGACGATCGCGAGGAAAAACCCTAAAGCCCTGCTGGTGGCATGAGTGCAGTCACATTTGGGGCGGGCCCAGGCGGCCTCGCTGACGTCACTTCTCGATGGCCATTTTTGGAGCAACTTTGGAGCAACCTAAGAAGGGCTTGAAACTTACAATTCTCTTGGCCCATCATCTCGCCTCGGCCTCAACGACCAGTAGCTTCCCGCGGTAATGCTCCATGGCAGGTTGAAGTTTTAGGTAGCCGGCCAGCCGCGCCATCAGGAGAGGCAGGGTCTAGGCATGACGCTCCTGGTGATTCTGGTGGCCATGGCGGCTGCGTCCAGGCGCGGCGAGCCATGCGGGTGGACCCCCGATGGTGGCCCTGCTGTACGAGTAACGGATGCCGAACGGCCCGCACGGCCGCGAAATCCATCCTATGATATAGGTGTGATATAGGTACTCTGCATGGTCACGGCACTCATTCATTTGAATCCGGATCAGAAGAAGCGGCTTGCGCGCCGGGCAAAGCTGCGAGGCAAATCCTTCTCGCAAGAAGTTCGTGACGCGGTCAATTTGTATCTCGATATTCCGGTCGAGAGCGAAGAAGAGCTGAGCGCGCTCGCTAAAGAGGCCAACCGCGCCACAGGCAGGATGATCAGGAGACTCGACGAAACGATCGCCCACGTTGATCGTGTTCTGCGCCAGTTGCGGAAAAATAGATGAGCTGGGCCAGCGAGGCCGTGGGAGCAATTCGGAAGATCGTTTTGATCGAGGATCGCGTGGACCGAATGGCAAACCAGGTGGATCAACTTGCAGAAACCTGCCAAGAGCTAGACCGGCGACTCCTGCGCCTGGAAGCAAAGTTCGAACTGATCGAGAGAGTGGCCACGACCCGCCGTTCGCTTCGAGGAAAATCCAAAAGCTAACCGCCTGAAGTTGAAACTCGGCGAACTCTTAATCCGTCCAAGGTCTCGCGCATTTGACCAAACTCCTGTTGCCCGAGACCTCTCAATGAAAGAAGGAGGGGTGTGAGAAGAGACCTGTGCGCCCTAGCTGGAATTGGCGCGCTGTGTTCAGCCGTACCGACCACTGCGGCAGGATCGGGAACGCCCCAATGCGCAGTCATGGGTCGGCCGGGCCAAACGGGGCATACTTCCTTTGCAGCGTTATCGCTAACCGTGAATACAAAATCAAGATGCGGTGCGCCCGGCTTTGCAAATTCATCCCAGCTCTTGCTGCGCAGCCTTTCGGTCGGCAACCGCGCCCCCTCCAATACCTTGATCGCCTCCGGCCGAATCTTCCCTGTTGGATGGCTACCTGCGCTGTACGCGGTGAAATTTGGCGGGCCTCGATGATTCAAAATGGCCTCGGCCATAATCGAGCGCGCAGAATTACCGGTACACAAAAACAGAACGTTGTAGCGTCCCTGCATTTTTCGGTTACCCCTTTTACCACGCCAGGTGATTTCATCGGAAAAGAAACCAATAATCCAAATCACGAAGCTGAGCGCGTCACGCACAGGAACGAACCAAAGAACACTGAGTGGATTGAAGCAAAGGGAGACTCTTCCTTGTTGGGTCGGGGCAACGAGGATTACCTCGCGCTGGACACATTACGGTCTCTCGAATATCCGCTGAATCCGCGGAAGTTGAGCAAATTCTGTCACCTAATCTAAGTCGGGCAGCTCTTCTCGCGAGATCAGCAGATGGATCGATCGGGCTTGCCCGGGCGTTCGCTCGATGAGCCCGCGCGATTCGAGCGTCAAGACCATCTGATGCACGGCTGGCGGAGAGACTCGAAAGTATTGCTGCATTTCGGCCTCCGAGGGCGCGCATCCGTGGATTTTGGTGTAGTAATAGATGAAGGCTAGGTACTGGCCCTGTTTATCCGTATACGTTTTCTTCATCGCTATCACAGCAGTGAAAAGCAACTATGACCGAAAAGAAATCTAAGCCGGTATCCGAACTTCGAATCGCGGACCTGAAGAAAAATCCAGTCTGGCAGATCATGAACGACGACCGCAATGCCGAGCACACCAAATCACGAAGCTAAGCCGTCACGCAGAGGAACGAACCAGAGAACAGCGAATGGAAAGAACAGCGAATGGATTCAACCGGAGAGCTGAGGGTTTCGTTTGGAATGGGCAGTGAAATCGATCCAGCGCCGATCGCGCCCGAGGTATTCGCTTTGCCCGGCGCTCGCCACCTGAAAGGATTCAAGACTGCCACGTCGAAATGCGGCAAATCGCGTTCGCTCCTAGTACCTGCTGGTGGCCGATAGCGCATTACCGTGCTTCGACCGTTGCATTTCTGGGCGAGGTTGAGGCCGTTGGGATTAGATTAGCTCTGAACGACCAAGTAGTGTTGCCGGAGGGATCTTATAAAACGTGCACGTCGGCGCCCAGCGAGCGAAGCCCCCGATCAAACGTAACGAGCTTAAGACCGGCGACCACGGCAAACGCAACAAGGTACGCATCCGCCCATACCTTCGGAGACGAACTGCGAAGCGCAGAGAACCGACGAAACTCAGGCTCGATGGCCTCGGGTTCAGCAAGCAGCGCGATCCGATCGTCGGCGCACACCTTGTCCCACAGGGCCCACGCCTCGGACATTGTCTTGACATCGTTCCCCATAACCATTGGCGTTGTCAAAAGTCGAAGAACAGTGATTTGCGTGATTCGGCAGAAGAAGAACTCTTCTTCGCTGGAGCGTTCAAACCATGCTCGAGCCTTCTCCGAGTGGATGTGGCGGCTCCAGAGAAGCGCCAGCCAAACGTTGGCGTCAAGGAAATTCAAGATGTTCATAGATCTGTTCGTTCGTCACATCCACCTTCGGTCCATCCGAGACAATCAATGGAAACTTCACTCGCCGGGACCGAGGACGCTTGCCTTCGACGAGGGTGACGCGCACGCCCAAGAGAATGAGCTCGCGAATCGACCGTCCCTGCGCGGCCGCTTGCGCCTTGAGTTTCCGGTACAAGGAGACCGGGATGTCGACCGTTGTCCGAATGGCTTGCTCTTTCATGAGAGCATTATCTCCTGCGTGCCATAAATATGGAACATCTTTTCTGCTTTTCCCTGGAGCCAGGATCCGAATTTGACCTTTCAAGCTAGAACAGCTAAAATGGCTAGAAAGAGGTGCTCCATGGAGACCGCCGAAAAGGGGCGCGTGCTGATTGTCGAACCCAATCCCTCGATTCTTCGCACCTATAGCAGCCGACTCTTGAAAGCCGGTTTTGAAGTGACGGAGGCTTCCGAGGCCGCAACCGCATTGCGCAAGATCGAAGACGCGCAGTTCGACCTCTTGATCAGTGAACTCGAACTGCCAACAACGGACGGCCTAACACTGCTTCGTCGCGTGCGGGCCAAGTTTGTCGACCTGCAATTTGTACTACTGCTCGAAGCGCCAGACAACCAACGTGCCGTCGAGGCCGCAGAGTTCGGAGCCTTCCAGTCTCTCATCAAACCCATTCGCCCGCATATTCTCGAGAAGACAGCAGCTCTAGCCGTGAGGCTGAAACGCGAACGCACAAATCCTCACATCGCGCCCGGGGGAAGACTCTCGACGAGGTCCGCCTCGGTAACAGCTACGGAAGCGAAGAACGAGTTTGGGAGGCTACTCGAAAGGGCCATGCAGGGCGACATCGTCGTGATTACCAAGCACGATGCTCCAAAGGCTGTTTTGCTATCAATGGAGAAGTTTGAAACCCTCTCTCGCACTCCGGAGTCCAGAATCAACACCTTGAGTGCCGAATTTGATGCTCTTCTCTCCAGGATGCAGAGATCTTCGACGCGGGATGCGATGCAAGCAGCCTTTAAGGCCTCGCCGGAACAATTGGGAAAGGCTGCGGTAGCAGCGGCGCGCAAGCGTGCCTAGGGTTCCACGGATTTACGTGTTGGCGGGAACCAATGGCGCTGGAAAAAGCAGCATCGCCGGAGCGATGTTCCTGGCGCACGGAGTGGAATATCTCAACCCGGACGTCGCCGCGAGAGAGATCACCTCTCGGAATCCTGGTATCTCGCAAGTGGAAGCGAACAGCGCCGCCTGGCAGGAAGGCAAGCGCCTGCTCGAACGCGCTATTGTCGAGAAACTTGATTTTGCGTTTGAAACAACCCTCGGTGGCAGAACGATCACGGGGCTTCTTGAAAAGGCACTCGCGGAAGGGATCGAAGTGCGAATCTGGTATGTGGGTCTGACCACCGTTGAGCTGCACATCGCTCGCGTAAAGTCCAGGGTGAGGCAGGGTGGGCATCCCATTCCTGAGGAACGAATACGGGAACGATACGTCCAGAGTCGACTCCATCTGATTCGTCTCCTGCCCAAATTGACAGAGCTCTTGCTCTATGACAACAGCGAAGAAGCAGATCCTGGTGCTGGCAAGACACCCGAACCGAAGCTCTTGTTGCATTTGGTAGGCGGCAGGATCAACCGATGGTGCGATCCATTCGAGGTACCGGAGTGGGCCAAACCTATCGTCGCAGTCGCCATGAAACTCGGGGCAAAAGGTTAGGCTGCTTTATTCTGGGTGACATACTCCCCTGCCTGAAGGCAGCCTGAAGGCGGGGGCTTCTCAGGCTACGATTACCCTTACTTCGGGTTGCGCTAACGCCAGAAGGCTCAGTCCGAGCCTTAGGATTTCCAGCGCCGAGGCGTGGTCTCGCGTGATCACTAAACCGCACTCCACACAAACATGCTCTCGATCGTTGAGCCGTTTGGGGTTTGGCGCTCCACACGGACAACGCTGGCTGGTTCCATGGGCAACGACCACCAGGAACTGTCTTCCGGCACTTTCAGCCTTGTAAGACAGTTTGAAAAAAAATGCCGCCCAACCCGCGTCGTGCACCGATTTCGCCAGCATGCCTCAGCACAGGCTTTTCACCTTCAAGTCTTCGACAACGATTATTCCGTATTTCTTGACGATCTCCCGAGACAGCTTGTGTTCAAAATCATTTCGTTGGTTGAACATCCTGCGGTGAATCTTCGCTACCAGACGTACGGCTTTCTTCCAGCGATTGGCAACGACGTCGCCGGGATCCGTCACCAATATCGCCTCGCCGGACTGAACCTCTCGAAGGTATTCGCTCAAACGGTTTTTCAGTTCCCGTACGCCTACGCTTTTCATAGCTACAATGTAAATTCATGAAGCTACATTTTCAACGTTCCAGTTAAAGTGGTGGGCAACAGCAGGCGATCTACCCCGGTGGCCCTCGCTCGCGGCTGTGCGGAACTGTGCATGAATCAAACGTCTTCAATACATTGGGGTTACCTCTTAACCGAAAGCAGTTTCCCGATTTGTTGCACACTTTAGTAGTTGAGATGCGCAGTGGAATTGTTGGTGCCGGGCTTGGTGCTTTGCAACCAGTTGCTCTCGCACGTGAGTGCGAGGATCATCTCGGGTTTGCGGTTTGCGCGAGAAGCGGAGCGAGCCCGATGTATGGAATAACTCTGACATTCCAGCACCGGGGGGATCGCTCGAATGTATCGCGTCGGGCGGCTTTCCCAGGGCAACTACGCCTTTGTAGAGCGCAACCCACTGCAACAGCACAAAGGCGTGACAAGCCGAGCGCTCCGAGGCAGACGGAGATGTTGGACCGGCTGCCGGCAGCAAGCTCATCGACGCGCGACCAAATCGCTCACGGAGATCATGCCGCTCGTATCCGAGCACACGCGCGGCGCAACTCAGCGCAACAATCGGGGAGACCAGCCACAATCCGCTGGCTGAGACGACTGCGATGGACACGCCAACGCACAGCATCGTAAAACCGGTGTAGATGGGATGGGGAAGCAGGCGAAAGATGCCTTGTGCGACGTATCGGGGAGGAGGGTAAGCATTCATTGTTACGTGGGCGTGTGGTCCAAGTGATTCTTGTGATTCGCCCGCAGCCTTGACTAGCAGAATGGACGCGTGGGCGGCCTGCAGGGTGGGTCACATTTGATCGCTTGACATCTGTCCGTAACAAATCGTTGAGTACGATCAGTTCCGAGGTGTCTCCATGATCGACATGAACGAAGCCGGTGCATTTCCTTCCCTTGACCCTTCCGGGAATTTCACCGTCCGCATCGGTCTGTACCTTCCCGGCATTCGCGCAGTGGACGGCTTCTCCGTCGTGGTCCGCATCATTCACACGGACGACCGCTTCAATCCTGCGGTCCCAACGA
>Ga0209803_1001235_pt1 | contig 16800 bp, 17 predicted proteins | sample GraSoiAngelo_138_FD_185895 | JGI IMG/M metagenome (GOLD analysis project Ga0209803, IMG submission 185895) | Grasslands soil microbial communities from the Angelo Coastal Reserve, California, USA - 14_0929_09_40cm (SPAdes) (version 2) | ecosystem: Environmental > Terrestrial > Soil > Grasslands ...
CTGCGGGCAGTTTACCTCTCGGAGCATTTCGAGCAGTACTGGCCCTTCCATGTTGATCAAGACCAGAAGCGCCTCTTTCAGTCTGTGAAGTGGCGGAAGCTCGTTGCCAAAAAGTAGCCACACCCAAATGAAATGGATAAAAATTCTGTTCGACGAAATTGATTTGTTGTAGGCTGCAGCCGCCATGAAGACTCTCTCAGGATTTTTTGCGGTGCTTTTGGCGGCATCTGGCAGCCCTAGCTTGGCCTCAGACCTGACAGGGAATTGGGCGGTCAAGGAGGCCTTGGGAGACGGGACGGTGCGCGCGACATATCTGAACCTGAAGCAGGAAGGCGCGCACATCACCGGAGCGATTCGCGCGACGCAGTTCTACTACAGGATCGTCGAGAGCACCGGCGGGCCAGACGGTTTCACTCTGACCGGCAGCATGATGGACGGAAACAGCGAGCGGCATGTGAAGTATGAAGGCAAGCTCGTCGGAGAAGAGTTGCATCTAGCAGGCCAACGGCGACCCGACGCGCCGGTAGTTGAAATGACGGCGCACCGCGTTCCGGCCGGAGAAGGCGCGTATCCGGAACGGCGGCCGCTTCCCGCGCTGCACAAGGTGGCGGACAACGCATTGGCGCGCACGCCGCCAATGGGCTGGAACAGTTGGAACAAGTTTGCTGGCCGAGTAGATGACGCAGCGGTGCGCGGCATGGCCGACGCGATGGCCGCAAACGGAATGAAGGACGCGGGCTACGTGTACGTCAACATTGACGACACCTGGCAAGGCGAGCGCGAGAAGAACGGAAACATCACGACGAACAAGAAGTTTCCGGACATGAAGGCGCTGGCGGATTACGTGCACAGCAAGGGGCTGAAGATCGGGATCTATTCTTCGCCGGGGCCGAATACTTGCGCGGGATACGAAGGAAGCTACGGGCACGAAGAACAGGACGCGAAGACGTACGCGGAGTGGGGAATCGACTATCTGAAATACGATTGGTGCGGGGCGCGGAATCTTTACAAGGACGAGGAGATGCAGGCGGTGTACCAGATTATGGGCGAGGCACTGCTCAAAGTCGGCAGGCCAATTTTGTACAGCCTGTGCCAGTACGGGCGCGCGGAGGTGTGGAAGTGGGGACCGGAAGTCGGCGGGAACACCTCGCGCACGACGGGAGATATTCGCGACACCTGGGAGTCGATGAGTAAAATCGGATTCGCACAGGATGCGCTGGCGCCGTATGCAGCGCCGGGGCACTGGAACGATCCCGACATGCTGGAAATCGGCAACGGTGGAATGAACGACGACGAATACCGGACGCAGATGAGCCTGTGGTCAATCCTGGCGGCGCCGCTGCTGGCGGGAAATGATTTGCGCGGTATGTCGCCGGTGATTCTTGAGATTTTGACAAATCGCGAAGTAATTGCGGTGAATCAGGATAAAGCGGGCAAACAAGGCCGGCGTGTGGCGCAGTCTGGCGAACAGGAAGTTTGGGCGCGGCCGCTGGCAGACGGCGGTCATGCGATTGGAATGTTCAATCGGAGTGCGGCTCCGGCGACGGTGAGCGTGAAATCGGGGGAGCTCGGCCTGAAGGCGTCACCAAAGAAAGGGCGCGATTTGTGGACCCATCGCGATGTGACGTTCAACGGCGCGGAGTATTCGGTGACGGTGCCATCGCATGGAGTGGTGATGTTGAGGGTTGCGGAGTAGAAGTCCCGGCTAGCTGATGCGCCAAATGGACTTGGCGCCATCGTCAGTGACCAGTAGCGAGCCTTCCGGCGCGACGTTTTTTCAACAAGTCGTTGTTCGAGAGAACGAGGCATTCCGCGCTCTGAGAGCATCATGCGTTGAATTACGTGCGAAATCGCTGAGATGTGTGCTCCCTGTATGATTTGGTGCAAAGCACCTTCCTCGGATGGTACCGCAGGATCAAGTCTCCGTAGCAATAGCAATGTCGCATTACCGAGCTTCTTGTTTAGCGGCCTCTTAGTTAAGCCGCACAGCTATTGTTTGGCCAGCTTCTTAGCCAGATGTATCTGCGACTGCGCTCGACCGCAATCTCCTGTCCACCTACCAAATACTTGGCCTCCCCATACGTAGGCGTAGCAGAACGGTTGTTTGATTCTACTGTCGAAACCGTTTTCGTAATCCAGAAGTCCTTCAGCGATGATGTAGCTCTCTGTGTTCATGACTTGCGTGAATTCCGATTGGGTCAATTCGAAGGGGTAAATGAAATCCGGTCTAGTTGTGGAGGTGGTCGGTGGAATGGCCGGAACAGTTTCCGCTTTCGACAGAATCGTGCGCCGAACCGCAGCCAAATCTTCGTTAGTTTTTCGAATGGTTACAGACAGTGCGAGGTGGATATCATGCGCTAAAACGTGGCCGCTATTTATGAGATTGGCTCTCGCTTCGCCAAACGGAGGGACAGGAAAATCAATAGAGACGCCGCCAGGAATGTCAACGATAGCAGCGACTATACCTTCCATTTGTTTGCGAGCGAGGTCGGCGCTGTCTCTCGCGGCAATTGCCGAGCGTTGCGAGGCTTGAGTAGCCTTTTTCATTTCAGACCATTGGGAAGCCGCAAAAATCGTATAGACCACAGTGGTAAGGAAAAGCAAGGCACTAAAGACGGCAACCAAAGCGTTGGAATGTTGGGGCACGATGATGAAATGCCATTTTCTTTTCCACCATCCCGCACCATCTCTGGTCTCTGCGGAGATGGGACAAGCATCCTGCTCGTGAGACAAACCGTAATTCATGGTTTTATCTTTGGAGTCTAGTGGTTGTTCCATTGGATTTCCCAGGGCAGAGCGTATCATTCTCCAGTCTCCAGTCAACTGCCGATTACCTGGGTTGCCGTGGGCAAGTGGGCAAGTTGCTTTCCCTGTCAAGCCATCTAAGAATGTAACCGAAGCCCCTGTTGTCGAGACATTTGAAATGTAACCGAAAGTTTGTTGTTGGTGCGGCTGTGGGAAAGTGGGAATCCCCGCAGTGTGCGGGATTTCCAAGCCCGTGGTTTTGGTGGGCGTCTTTTCCACAGCCGGCACCCGGCCGCTTTTGTTGAGTTGCTCCCTGCGTCGTTTGCTGCTCGGCCCTGGGGCTCAGCCGGCGGTTAGCCAGTCGCGAGATACGTTCCAGCTTGCGATCGATGGCCCGGCTGAGTTGGAACGGATCCAGGCGCTTGCGCAACTGCACGAGTTGCGCCAAATTTCGCGGGTCCGCTTGCGGACAACTCTTCACGCGCTCGAACGGCGTGCATGCCGCGTCGTACACGCGCCGCACTTTCGAGCCCACGCGCACTTTCTTCAGCAACTTCACCGAAGGAAGGAACAAGTTCATCCACAGCCGCAGTTCGTTGCGGTAGAGATCGTTCATGGCCGCCACGGCCTCGTGGGTGTCGTGGCGGTCCCAGGCCAGCAGCTTGCGCACATGCGTCCAGTTCTTTTGCTCGATGTGCGCGTTGTCGTCCTTTTTGTACGGCCGTCCCCGCGTGAACTGGATCTGCCGTGTGTCGCACCAGCGCTTCAAATGGTAGTTGATGAACTCGCTGCCATAATCCGTGTCCACACCCAACAGCGGAAAGGGCAACTCCGTGGCGATCTCGTTTAACGCCCGTTGTACGGGCTCTGCCGCGCGTCCCAGCACCGCCATCGACTCCGTCCAAGTGGTCTGCATGTCGGTTGACGTTGAGCGTGTGCGCGAATTCTCCGCTGGCCGAATGGCCCGAATGCGAAACCAGATCGGCTTCTGTGAAACCAGGAGTCTGGACGTCCCAGCGATCCGTTTTCACCGGGATGTGATGCTTGAGCAGATAGCCCGGCTTGGTGCGCCCGTAGAGGCGCCGGCGCCGTTGCGTCTTTTGCGCTTTCAACCGCCGGTCCATGTGCCGCGGGCTAATCTTCAGCAATTGCTTGGCGATCTCCGCCCGCAAGCGAAAGCGTTTGTGGATCCAGGGCATCCACTCCGGCAATAGAGCCTTCAGCCGTACCGACCACGGATAGCCAGCGGCCTCCCATACCGCGTTGAGCACGGAGAGCGTTTCCTGGCTATAGCTCAGCCCGCGCCGCCGCGGCCGCTGCTTCTCGGGCGGCGGTCCGCTCAACAAGCGGATGGCGTACTTCCGGTGGTACCCAGTGTTCTCGCAAAATTCATCCAAGATTACCTTCTTGGCCTTTCGGCCCGCCTTCTGGTAACGCCCATAAATCGCCCGCAGATACTCCCATCGCCCCTTATTCCCCAACCTCGTAGTCTCCTTGGGGATCGACCTTTGTCGCTCGAGCACATCAGGTCTGCATAAATCCCGTGTCTCACGAGATTGTGAGTGACGAGTGGCAGGAACCACCTTATGAGCGAGGACGAGAACAGTACGCGGACTACTTCGATTTCGAAGGACACCGCTATCCGCGCAAATTGGAACGTGATGACTCTGACAACGGCTGCGTTCGACGAGAAGTTACTTGTCGCACCAAAGGGAGCGATTGAGCGCCGTCTGTGTGCCGACATGAAACATGCGGTGCCCGTAAGAACGCCAGACCCGCTCTATCCAAGGTCTGCCAGCCAAAACCGACTGATGGGCGACACGACTGTCGCAATGACTGTCCTAACCGACGGCTCCGTTACCGACATTCAACTAGTCGGCAGTGCTGCCCGGTCTATGGATGACGCTACCTTGCTAACACTGAAAAGCTGGAAATTTAAACCCGCAATGTGCGGATCGGAGCCCGTTGTCTCGGACATCGAAGTGGTTGTGAGCTTCCGGTTGCGACAGTGACATTACGGAGAATTTCACAGACTAACGATCAAAGAGTGCAAAACACGAGCACATGCACAACCAGTGCGCTTAGCATCCTTCGCGCTTGCCTATGCGTCTTAGGCGCTTTCAGCTTCCGCTTTGACCTGTTCCAAACAAACCGCATTCGTCTAGAGCGTTTTCGTTTTGAAAACGCCAGCAAGCCAGTCTGGATTGAATCTGTTTTTCACATCAGACATAGTTCGGCCTCTCGTTAGTCAACTTGAACGACAGCATAGAAGCATGGGTCTCGACGCCTACGCGGTTTTCTTCGCCGCACGAATTTTCGCCCATCTTTGGCGCTGAGCCTTTGCGATGCGTGCTCTTGCTGAGGCAGACATATGCCGCTTTCTCTTCTTTCGGCCATTAGCAGAATCAGCAGCTAGAGAACTACCAAAAGCCTTGACGGCCGCACTGATTGCATTCAACTGCCGTTCGAGGCTAGCTTTCGCCTTTGTGAGTTTTTGTGCTTCGTTTTGCAATGCTGCTAGTAGTTTCATTCGAACCCTCCCGGCACACCCTACGCTAAGTAGCCCAAAAAGAAAAGCCGAAGGTTTCTTCCTTCGGCTGTTGTCCGCTGGTTCGGTTCAGTTTTCAACGTCTTCATTCAGCTTTCGTGCCGCAATGATGAGCGGTCGGTATTTCTCGCGGATTTCGGCAATTATGGCTGATAGGTCCTCAAAAGTCGGCATATTCCCTTCATGAATTAGGCGTTGTGCCCTGCTTCCAACTCGGACGGCTTGATTAGGCGATTTCTTTGCGGACGGCGTTGTAGTTGGTTCCTATGGTTTCCTTTCGGCGTATATAACGGGTTCCGGTAATCGCACCGCTCTCCCCCTTGCGGGGCCACGGTTGCGGCGTCCTCTCGGGCGACTCTGGATGTAGCTATAAAGGGCTTTAGCATGGAGGGTCACATGATGAACAACATAGAAGGAAAGAGCGGCGGCAATGAGTCGTTTGCTGAATTTATGCTAAAGGCAGCCGAGAAACGTTACGGCAAAAAACGCTGGGTACGTTGGGGATGGATTGGGTCGAGTGTTCTGCTTATGCTGACGCAGTCATACTTATCCTCACCAACGACGATTTCCTTGGCGACCGAATGGAACGTTTCGACGTATGTGGCGGCCTTTTTCTTTGCGCGATTGTTTATTTTCTTGTAGAGGCAAGGGTTCCGAAATAGCTGTCCCTGGCGAATTGGTACGGTGTCAAGGTTCAACGCAATGTCACATCGTCCACCGAAGCAAAACAACAATTCGCCAGCCACGGCCGTGCGCCCTTGAGTCCATAAGACATAACGGTGAACGACAGCAGATTCCATTAAACTGCTCGAATGACCTGAGTACGAGAAGCCGTTCACTGCGGCGTTGCGCGCAGTCTAGCACGAAGTTTCTACCTTTTGCCATCAAAACGTATATCTTCTATATCTCCCCGACGCTTCTGTTGTTGGCTCGGTTGTACGGATTGTCCCGAAACTGCTCCAAAGTAGCGCCGTAGAGAAAGCAGCGTAAATGATTGGGAGAGCGAGAATTGCGTTGGTGGATGTGGCGGGACTGGAACCCACGGCCCCCCACCTCCAAAGCACGGGGGGAAAACGCTAAATGCTTCGCTGGTGTCGCGTGCACGGAAACTCCGCGTACGCGGTAGTAAATGACTCCGGGCCTTTCTGACACATCTATAGTGCGCGGGCCTGCCGCTTTTGCGTCAACAATGATTTCGCACCGAAGCGAATTTCCGCCGCGCCCTCCGTGCGTACCGACTTGGCGGCCATCCCACACCGTGCCGATATTAGCCCCTTCTCCAGTTCCAGTGGCTTGGCTAGGCAAATGCGGAAAAGTGTGTTATCACGCGTGGCATGAAAGGTGAGCGCGGAGGAGAAATGATCAGCAGACGACATTTCTTGGCAACAACAGGGGTCGCAGTAGCAACAACCAGCATAGCCGTAACGGCGCATGCGTCGCCGGTTCCCGCGTCAACCGGTGGAGAGAGATCGGCGAAGTTGTTCTTGCCGGAGGACGACTTGAAGCCAGCCGCGTTTGACAGGCTCCCTCTGGAGTGGCACAAGCAACGCGCCCAGAAGCTACGCGAGAAGCTGGCGGAAGACGGCTACACAGGTATTCTCCTTACTGACCGCTGGAACATCATTTACTTCACTGGGTTGTGGCACACGACGACGGAGCGTCTTGTGAACGTCTTCCTTCCGTTAAAAGCCGAGCCGGTATGGTTTAATGCCGCACTGGACCGCGACCTCGTTAACTCTTGGTGGTACAGCGACGGCGAAATGTATTTCGATTGGTTCCACGCCGAAGGCGCCTTCCCGAACGAAGGGAAAGTGCAGATGGGCGCCAAGGTGGATCTCTTCGAATGGATGCTCAAGGCGTTGAAGAAACGCGGCTACGCTGACCAGAAGCTGGCGGCCGATGTCGAGTTCACGCCTTCGGCGCAAAGGAAAGTGCTGAATGTGCTCGGGAAGGAAATGAGTTCGGCGGAAGAGACATGCATGAAAATGCGCATGAAGAAGACTCCGGAGGAGTTGGCGCTCACGCGTCGCGCCTACAACTACTTCAACCAGATGCACGCCTTTGCGCGCGACATGCTCCTAGAGCACGGCACGGACCTGACCGACTACGACATCGCCAGCGCCGCCACCAAATATGGAACCGATCTGGTCATGGCGAACATCAAGCGTGATGGCGCACCGCACACCGCTGTGGGCATCGACATCGAAGTGGGCTGCCGCACAGGAAGATCTACAGCTTCTCCGCATCCCAATCAGTTTCAACACGCCAAAGTGGCGAAGGGTCAAGCCTTGCAAATTGAAGGTGGCGTGAACATCGCTGGTTGTGGCGGTGAGCTCTATCGCGCCATGTTTATTCATCCGATCACGGACCATATGAAAAAGCTCTGGGCGGTGAGCCGCGATTGTTGCCTGATGCAAAAAGAAGAGTCCATTGCAGGAGTAACCTGCTCGACGGTGGCCTACAAGATTCACAAATTCCCGGTGAAGAGCGGCGTAGCACCCTACATCTATCATCGGCCGGCTCACGGGCAAGGCTGGGAGGGGCATCAACCGCCCTATCTGGCGCTGGGCGATTCCACGATGCTCGAGCCGGGGATGATTTTTTCGGTCGAGCCGGGATTGTACGATCCGGAGCTCGGGATTGGCTCGAACTTTTCCGATGGATTCGTCGTCGAAGCCGACGGCCCGTCCCGACAAATGTCGCGGCTTCCGTGGAGCGAAGAGTGGTGCCTCGTCAAGCTCTGACGCGGTAGCCCTTGTCAACAATAACGGCGAGAGCGAGCTTAAGAGACGGTATTGTCCTCCCACGCCGGTTATCCGGCCGGACTCGATCCAGTACACGCCGGCCGGCGCCTCGGAGTAAACCACCCGCGAAGCAAAATCTCCGTAGGGACGGCCTTTCGAGGCGGTCCGTCGACGTGCGAGGACTACTTTGTTCCGGTATATACTGGGGGCCTTCCGTCCGTTTGGCGCCATACGAGAGATGCCAAACGGGAGTGCCTACAGGTGCAACCTTGTCAAACCATCTGATTGAGCAAGGGGAAGCGGCGGCTCCGAGAAACCACAAGACGCCGACGGCCCCAATGTCGACAAGGGGTCGCATCCTGATCGGTTTGTTCGTCGTAGTGCTTGTGTGCGTCGCCTACCTATGGTTTTTCGGTTTCCAGACGCTCATTGCTCTAGAGGCTCGCTACCTAGCGCGAAAAGCACCCGTTGTAAGGGTGGCTCCTGCGCAACTCAGGGATTTTTCGATTTCCCGGTCACCAGGCAGGAAGCTCTCGTACTTTGGGTATGAATTCGAGGTTCCCTGGAACGACGTGGATGAGGCAAAGAGCGGGCTCATCCCGGACAGCAACAAGGCCATGATCGTTTTTCAATCCGGGAACTCTCTCTCCGTTTGGCACGGCTCGCCGCGTGCTTTCCTGAACACAGTTCTATCAAACGACAAGATCGATCAAAACACCCTGCGGCGGATAGTCGGCGACGAGGCTCTGCAATCGGATTACGCCCTTTATCGCACCATCTTGCAGATGACGCCCGGCAAAATGACTCCCTTTGAGTCACCGAGCGACGCCGCCAACCAGGCTTTGCTCCTCCTGGTAAAAGGAATTTGCATGCCACCGGGTTCCGAGTCCGGTGTCTTTGCCGTTGGCGGCGGAGAATTCTCGGGATTTCAATTCGGGCGCCCGGCAAATCCATCCGGTGAGTTGAGCGTCAGGCTCTTTTCAGACAGCAGTTCTCTCAATTTCATTTTTGTTCAGAAAGCGGGCGGCTCCGCCGTCATCTCCCAGCCGGACATCAACCGCATCCTGCACACCTTGCACAAAGCCACATAAGAGCGACGCTCACAGAACAATTACCGGTCTCCAAAAGCGGCATAGTATACAAAGAGGAAAATGTCAGACTCGCGATGCGGCCCGAAGTGATCATAACGCCGGCGCGAGACGGTGCGGGTAAGTATAAGGTCCGCGCTTTGTAGAGCGTCTTGACGATCAATTGGGTCTGAGTGGTGTTGCTGGGTGTGGCTGCCGAATCAAGACCGGGCGAGCGCCGCGCAATGTAACATTGTTACTCTCCGATCACCTCGCTAGCCGAGGTTCAGGTCATTTTTGTTGAATGTCGTTGATTTCAAAGGCATTCGCCCCGGATAGGATTTTCGGGAGGCACAATCTGTCGTGCCTATATATTTCGGCATTCCAGGGCAAGGGGGTGAATTATAATTGTCGCCGACTACGTAGGAGCCAATGCTGCAATTGCTCTGAGCGCGACTAATCCTTGCCGCGGATGACTGCATTTGGCTTTGGGGAATGGGGATTGGGTTTAAGGTTAGTCGGGGGTGACAAATGCGTGGCTTCTTGGCGCTCCTCTTTACGTTGGCGCTTATTCCGTGTGCGTTGGGTCAGCAGAAGGCTACGGTGCACTGCATCAACGCCAAGACGGTGCCGCTCTTTGATTCCACGGCGGAGCCAAAAATTGCGGGATGGATTAAGTGCGGAACAGAAGTTAGCGTCATCGGCTTGCTTCCGAATGGCGAATTCTATCTGGTTGACGTCGAGACGACGACTGGCCAAACGATGCGGGGAAACCTTGCAAAGTTCTGGCTGACGACCACTTTTTTGCCTTCAACAACACCTCCCACGGCGAGCCAGTCTTCTACTCCTGCCGCTTTTTCATCATCTCCATCGAACAGTCAGCCTCCATCTGCCATTTGGGAAAAAAGCCAACCACCATCAGTAATCGGTTCGACGTATCTCATCAGCTATCCCGTCGCATCACAGGCAATGCGTGCTCGCGGCGTGACGAGCATTCACAAAACCATCCGTCTGTACGAGGACGAAGACAAACTTACGATGGACGTGACATGGCCAGGCGGCACGCACACTTCGCAAGCAATAGCGTACGGGAAAGTGAATCTCGTAACACAGTCCAAAACAGAGGATATTGAAGGCGACGTGGTGGATATTGAAGACGGCGGTAATTCCTTGTCAGTGCCGGTTCGCAGCCTCCGTGAGGCTTACGAACTAGCGGAATATGTGGCCCGGAAATCCCCCCGACACCTTGAGCTAATCGGTGATGCTTGGCGAGTACGGAAACCTTTTGACTGCCCCGAGGCCAATCAGATTGGCTGCCGGGACTTCAAGGAGTTGCTAGACCACGACGACGCCGACATCGTAAGCGCTTTTTACTCGCGGGATGGTAAGAACATTCCGAACTATGCGTGCTTTAGCGACTCAAGCAGGCGGTTTTTTACAATGTTCTATAGTACGCCCCGCCACTATCGAAAAACGGGATTTTTCTTTCAGCAGATTTTCATAGAAGCGCAATCAAACGGGACTAATTTTCATGACGTGGAATGGTCCCGAGCGCACGACGATTACGGCACGATTTTCACTTCCTCGGCAAAGCCCGGTGCGAAACAGCCGGTGCGGTCACCAGTCGGACACATCACCCAAGCCGACCTCGAATATCAAACGAAATACACAAATAAGAGCGGCACAGAAACGGGGTATTCTCTGAGCATCCGCTGGTCCACGGGGCGATACGCCGAGAGCATTTCCTTCAAAGACGAAAAGGGTAAGCCGTCAAACGACGATGAGACAGGCATTTGCGTCAAGCTGAACTAGGTGGCGTTAAAAGTTGGCTAGTTGGCTTCGGGCCGATTCGCACTTATTACTTCCCAAAAAGTTCATGCCAGAGAAACGCTGCGCTGCCCGTGCCAAGCACAAGGTGATGGATAATTCGTGCCACCTTCATTTCCTGCTGACAGCTTGGCAGATACAGAAGTTCGTCCGGCCGTTCTCCATCCGCGACAGCTTTGAGGTATTTGTGGGCGTGCAAATCCATGGCGACGATTACGTCAAATCGTCGGCCGCCAGCCCTCTCCACGTAGAACAGGGATATTCCGTCCTCGACCTGTGCAACGGCCTCGTCTTGCGTCAGTGACCAATGACTTCCGTCCGGTTTGATCCCACAGATTGCCCGGATTTGCTCATGGGCGCTCGGTAAGTCGGTCTTGATTACGTGCCGTATGCGGAGGTATCGGGCCATTTTGCCTTCCAACTTCAAAGGCTCACCTCATTCTGGCTCTAAGGGCTACTCTGCGAAGGGTGCACCGGCCCACGCAATCAGGTGAACAGCTGTGGCTGGCGAATTGTTATTTCTCCCAAGATTCCTCAAGATTTTCCGTCCTGCTACGATTCTTGGCGCACGACCTACACGCCTTCGGGCTCAACCCGCATACATTCCCGAGCCTTGCGTCGAAGTCACTTCCGTAACGGTGGAACCCTCCGCAAATGCACCTGACCGACACCACAATTTGTGGTCTTGCAAGTGATGCTCTTGCCTTAGAACTCGAAAACAAGCCCGGCCTGGTATCGAAAGTTGTTCTGATTGTTGTGGCCCGTGGTGATGTTGTTAATGAAGCGTGTCAGAAAGTAATCGGCTTCTATGGGCCGGATAGCCAAGTGCGAGGTGACCTTGAAATCGATGCCTCCACCAACCACCATATCAAGGGCCCAATCGCCGGGCGACCCGAAAACGCACCCGACGCAATTCTTATGGACATTTTGGTAATAATTGGTATGTGCGCCTCCCACCAGCCCCTCAAAAAAGGGCTGGAAGCCCTTGATACGAATCTTTATTGTCGGCCCCACATTCGCGGTGATTAGGTTTGCCTCCGCTGTGCCGGTGCAGCCGGATGGACACCTTGCGCTGCCGGGAGGAAAGCTAAAGTTGACATTCTCACTGGCATACCCCTCAAATTCCGCCTTGATCCCGAAAAAGCCGGCGAAATAAAGCACCGCAGCTCCACCTCCCCCGTTTAGGTTGATCGTGGGGAGGTTGTCGACCGGTACGTAATGCATATAAGAATAGTTGGCTGAAAATTCTCCCAGGTGCTGACCAAATGCAGTCTTTCCGAACGCCAGCAGGACGAACCCAATCAGAATCATTTTTTTCATGTTCATTTCTCCCCGTGTGCCATTGAGTCGTGGATGCTTACAGCCTTTTTTTTGAAGAGGCACCGGAATCAGCCTATAGGTAACCCTGAACACGTCGGGACAAAACTGTCGCAAGTGACAGTACCTAGGAATTCTGATTTGCGGGCAGCATTCCGTTCAAGCCTGCGTTCTCTGGAGCTGCGACGTACGCGGTCCCGGAGAAACGGGCCAGTCCGTCGCCAAGAGGCTGGCTGGCTTTAAAATCAGCAAGATACGGCGCCGCCGCGTAACATGTTACATTGATGAATTCTGACGGAGACCCTCCAAAAGGGCTCCTTGAGTTTCCGGTGGGGGACGGCGTACGCAATTATTGCGGACCACAGCAGGAGGGGAGGACAGATGTGGTTTACGTCACGCCGGGATACTTCGACACGCTGCAAATGCCGTTGCTTGCGGGTCGTGTATTTACCGATGCGGACGGTCCTAACGCGCAGCACGTAGTTGGAGCGCTTCGAGTGATGCGCAGCGAGCTCTATGGCGTAGGCGTCTACGATGCTGCAACTTTGGCTTCTGCGGTGCTCGCGCTCGTGTTCGTAGCCCTGCTGGCCACAATCCTGCCAACCTTGAAAATTGCCAAGATCGACCCGGCCAATACGTTACGCGAGGAATAGAGTCATCTCCTATTCCGCTTCAAAGCCTCGGTCGCGGTCGGAAACGTTGGATCGTTACGCAGTTCCTTGCGATTCAACTGGATCGGCGAGCTTTGCGCGGCGTTAGACGTCCAATCACTCTAGCTGATAGATTGCTATGCTAGGATGACGTTTCCATGAACACGCTGATGCGGGACATTCGTTTCGCTCTTCGCTCCTTCGTGAAGAACCCTGGGTTCGCACTGGCCGCGGTATTGTCCCTGGCGATTGGAATTGGCGCGAATACCTCCATCTTCAGTGTTGCGAACGCGCTACTGTTCAGCCCTCTGCCGTATGAAGGCTCGGACCGGTTGGTAATCCTGTGGAATCGTTCACCTGGCCTGAACATCAGCGAGGATTGGTTCTCCACGGCGCAGTATTACGACATCAAGGCGGGGCACCATGGGTTTGAGCAGATCGCGATCGCGATTGGCGGCAACTACAACTTGACTGGGCAGGGTGACCCGGAACGAGTGGGCGTCATCCGGGTTTCATCAAATCTTCTTCCAATGCTCGGTGCTCACCCGTCACTCGGCCGTCTGTTGACACCGGACGAAGACTCTCCGGGACGTCCGGCTACGGCCGTGCTGACGGACGGGATTTGGGCGCGGCGTTTCGGCCGCGATCCGCAGATGATGGGCAAGTCCATCATCATCAATGGACAAACGCATGAAGTAGTCGGCATTCTGCCGCAACGCTTTTCTTTGCCGCGAGAAGTCCTACCGTTGCTCGACGGAACGGAGCAGGCAGAGATTTTTTTGCCGTTGCCGCTTGCGCCTGCCGCTTCGCAAGTGCGGACGCATGAAGATTACAACATCGTCGGAAAGCTAAAGCCGGAGGTTTCGCTGGCGCAAGCACAAGCGGAAATGGATACCATCACGGCCCGACTGCGCCGCGACTTCCCAGATAACTATCCGCCCAATGGCGGGCTGACGTTCAGTATCGTGCCGCTTCTCGAACAGGTAGTTGGCAACGTGCGTCGCTCTTTGCTAGTGCTGCTTGGGTCGGTGGGTTTCGTGCTGCTGATCGCTTGTGCCAACGTCGCCAATCTCTTGTTATCGCGAGCCGTGGCGCGCCGGCAAGAAATTGCCGTGCGGACGGCATTGGGCGCAAGCCGATGGCACATCGTTCGTCAATTATTGACGGAGAGCGTGCTGCTTTCGCTTTGCGGTGGAGCGTTGGGCATGTTCATCTGCCTGCTCAGCGTGAAGTGGATTCACATCTTGGGAACGAAGAGCATCCCACGGCTGCAGGACGTGGGGCTCGACGAGCGGGTGCTCCTGTTTACGTTGTTGCTCTCCCTTTTCTCAGGGATTCTCTTCGGCCTTTCCCCGGCCTTGCGCATTTCACGGCTGGATTTGAATTCGACTCTGAAGGGTACAAGCCGTGGCGCGGCCGGAACGAGCGCGATATGGGGTCGAGGTAATAATGTTCGGCGCCTGCTCGTTGTTTCGGAGTTGGCGCTCTCCGTGGTCCTATTGATCGGTGCAGGACTTCTCATCCGAAGTTTCGCCCGCCTGCAAGATGTGCCGCCCGGGTTCGACCCACGTGACGTGCTCACGTTCGACTTGACGATGACTGGTCGCAAATACAACGACAAACAGACGACCTTGAACACGTATCGGCAGCTTTGGGAACGGATGGAGCATTTGCCTGGAGCGAACGCGGCGGGCGGAGTCACCTCGCTTCCTTTGAGCCAGGCGTTTGCGTGGACGCCGATCACCGTCGAAGGGCGAACGCCGCTTCCCGGCGAGAAATTTCTCAATGCGGACGAGCGGCTAGTTGGGGGGCATTATTTTTTGAAGCGATGGGAATTCCGCTGCGGCGTGGTCGATTTTTCACCGATCAGGACGACCCGACGAAGCCAGTCGTGGTCATCGTTGACGAATGCATGGCCGACCAACTGTGGCCAGGGCAGGATCCCATCGGCAGGCGGATTCACATTGTCGAACTTCAGTCAAAGGACCCGTGGCAGACGGTGGTTGGCGTGGTCGGACGCGTCAAGCAAGACTCTCTGGAGTCTAACCCGCGAATCGCTTTTTACCTTCCTCACACGCAATTCCCCGCGCGAGCAATGACTATTGCCCTTCGAGGATCAACGGATCTCTCCGCAACGGTGACCGCCGTCAAGAATGTGCTGCGAAATCTCGATCCGGATCTTCCAATGTACTATGTTCGAACGATGGGGCAGCGTGTGGACGAATCGCTGTCCCGCCGTCGTTTCTCGATGCTGCTTCTGGGGGTCTTCGCCAGCATCGCTCTCGTTCTCGCAACGATTGGCATCTACGGCGTGATGGCATACCTGGTCAATCAAGGAACTCGAGAAATCGGGATTCGAATGGCTCTGGGCGCTTCGCAACGCAACATCGTGAATCTCGTTGTCCGGCAGGGGATGGCCCTGGCTCTCTCCGGCGTGATAATTGGTTTGGCAGCAGCTTTCCTTTTTACCCGGCTGATTCGAAGCCTGTTATTCGGAGTGGAAGCGACCGACCCAATCACATTTGGTGCGATTTCATTGTTGCTCTTCCTAATCGCGCTGCTCGCCAGTTACATTCCGGCGCAACGCGCCACTCGAATTGACCCCGCGGCCTCGCTCCGCTGCGAGTAGCGGAGCTTTTCTTTTCAAGACACTTTGCGTGAATCGGGACCGGTGTGCGCATTGACGAGGTAAGAGGAGAGGTCCCTGTGAACAGCGGACCTAAACAAAAGCGTCGCACTTCTCAAGTCCAGCATCTGCTCCTGGCAGATAAACGGATAAACGCACTTCCCTCTCATCGCTGGCCAAGAACATCCTTGACGTGTGGTTGGCGAATTGTTGTTTTGCTTCGGTGTAACAACGTGGCATTGCGCTGAACCTTGACACCGTAACAATTCGCCAGCCACAGGCTGGAATTCGCTTCACGGATCGTCAATCTTCGTTCGAGCCGACGGGGAAAACAACTTTCTCGTGGATGGCTTATTTTTCGGGGAGGCGGTTGAGCACGAAATCGGACACACGCTGTGCTGCCGGCGGATCGAGGTTGGCAAGCACGCCAACGACATAACCGGGACCCGGGCAGATCTCCAGATCGTCATTCATCCCGGGAGCGCCGCCGCCATGTCCGAAACAGGCAATGCCGCCGAACGACCGGTCACCGAAGCCGTAAGCGTATTTTCCGCCGCCACCTGTCTCCACTTTGCCAGTGGTCAGCAGTTCGGTGTGCTCGGCATCCAGAAGCTTTCGGCTTTCCACCGCATTAGCGAAGCGAAGCAAATCTTCCACCGTGGAGTAACCGCCACCTGCCGAAGTGCCGCGATAGGGCAACGTGTCTGTGTTGGGCCGCCAGACGTCCGGTGCTGCAACTTCTCCCGGGCCGGGCTGCTCGCGAAAGCGCGTGTAGCCAACCGAACGGCCCGGCACGAGCTGATCCTCAGTGAGCGGGGCCGTTAAAGTCATTCCGGCCGGCTTGTAAACGTGCTCGGCTACGTAGTCGTAGTAACTCTGCCCGCTGACCTTTTCGATCAAAACTCCGAGCAGCAGAAACCCGTAATTGCTGTAGGCCCATTTGCTGCCAGGCTCGAATTCGACGCCGCGCTGGCCATAGAGCTTCACATAATCCTGCAAGGTGCGCAGCTCGTCTTTGTTTACCGTTTTACCCTAACAGTCTAATCCGCCAGAGAAGGTGTGATATTCGAGCACTGACATAGTTTCTGCTGTACGTAGCGGCACAACGGATAAAGGTAAATGTCTTTCGGAGTCAGACCGTAGCTGCGATGTTCGCTATCCATCCTGCCACGTCCTTGCGTTTGTCCTACGAGAATCCAATTCGCCGCTCGATAGCAGGTGCCACGGAAGCGGCGCGCGTCCACCAAAGTCTCCAGCAGAAGCGGCCGATAGCCAT
>Ga0209803_1001236_pt1 | contig 16797 bp, 15 predicted proteins | sample GraSoiAngelo_138_FD_185895 | JGI IMG/M metagenome (GOLD analysis project Ga0209803, IMG submission 185895) | Grasslands soil microbial communities from the Angelo Coastal Reserve, California, USA - 14_0929_09_40cm (SPAdes) (version 2) | ecosystem: Environmental > Terrestrial > Soil > Grasslands ...
GCCGCGGTCACGGCCTGTCGATAGCGGAAGTCGTGAACGTCTCCCGCGGCGAAGACGCCGTCCACGGATGTCGCAGTGGACAGCCCGTCGTGCGGTCGGAGGACCACATAGCCCTTATCGAGCTTCAACTGGTCCCGCAAGATCTCGGTCGCGGGCTCATGGCCGATCGCGAGGAACAGTCCTTGAGCCTTGAGGTCGGAGGTCTGGCCTGTCTTCTTGTTCTTGATCCGGACGCCTTCGACCTTCGCGTCGCCCATGACATCGACGACTTCAGAGTCCCAAATGACCTTGATGTTCGCCGTCTTGAACGCTCGGTCCTGCATGATCTTGCTCGCGCGGAACTCGTGTCGACGATGGACGACCGCGACGGTCTTGCAGAGTTTCGAGAGGTAAAGGCTGTCCTCCATCGCCGTGTCGCCGCCGCCAACAACGACGACGTCGAGGCCTTTGAAGAAGAACCCATCGCAGACTGCGCACGCACTTACCCCCCGGCCTTTCAGTCGCTCCTCGTTGGGGAGCCCGAGGTACTTTGCATTCGCCCCTGTCGCGATGATCACAGAACGCGCCTCGTGCACGCCGTCGGATGTCCAGACCTTGAACGGCCGCTTGGAGAAATCAACCCGGGTCACGTTGTCGTCCACGAAGTCCGCCTTGAACCGTTCGGCTTGCTGACGCCAGAGCTCCATGAGCTCCGGGCCTTGGACGCCTTTCGGGAAGCCGGGATAGTTCTCGACGTCGGTCGTGATCATGAGCTGACCGCCCGCGACGGCGCCGGCGATGACGAGCGTCTTGAGGTTCGACCGCGTCGCATAGATGGCGGCCGTCAGGCCCGCGGGGCCCGAGCCGATGACGATGATATCGTAGAGAGGCATGACCATCATCGAAGGTCCCGGTTCCCCATAAGAGTTGCTCTGTCACCGAACCCGCAACCTAAAAGGGTCCCCGACCTTTCCTTCGTCGCTTGGCATCCAAAGACCTCGAACGGCTGTTCGCCCTCCTCCCGACATTCGAGCACCAAAAGGGGATTCGCCTCTTCGACGACCTCGCGAAAGATCCCGCGAACGCGGCGCCGATCCTCGAGGGACTGTTGCTCGTCGGGTCGAATCATGACGATCCGCAACTGCACACACCGCACGGCCTGTTGACGCTCCAAGCGGGCCGAGATCTCCTGCGGCTTACGCGGCCTCCCGGCGGCCTCGGCCTGTTGCGGTTCCTAGTCCTGTACAATTTCAGCCTGCAGAAACGCACGCTGACATTGGCCGGCATTGACGCGGAAGCCCGGGCGATTCCCGCCGCATCGCAAGAGGACATGGAGCGAGCCTATCGAAAGGTCGTCCACGATCACGCCGGATCCAAAGCGGCGGCTCTCCAGACCCGGATTGGCATGGATCATGGAATCGAGGAAGCTGCTCACTTGGCCATCCGCACATCGCTCGATGACCTGGGACGTCTGGGTCACAATCTCGCGACGGCCGTTGCGTACAGCGAGGCCGCAACGACCCTCGGACTTCCGCGCGGGCTCGTTCCGCTCGCGAATCTTGGACACGTGCAGGCAGTCAGCCTGCAAGGCGTCCCACCCATCGACATCCCGAGTCTCGCGGGCTCAGGCCCCGGAAAGCCCGACGTCGAGCTTCTGGGCCGGCTCCTCGAGGACTGGGAGTTCGAGCGGGTCGAGGAGATCCTCCGGGCGCTTGCGTTCGAGGGCAACGCCGAGTCCGCGTACCGCCCGCTCCTCGTCGCCGCGAGCGCGGATCCGGGCTTCCTCGGTCATACGTTGAGCGAGGTCCACGCCGCGCGTCTCGCGAGTCGCTACCTGACGCCGTCCGAGAACGCGTGGCTCTTGTGGAAGTTGTATCGAACCTTGACGACGAAATTCGGCTATCCGGACTTTCTCCGACTCGGTGAGACGACGTCGACCGATCGATCGTCCCCGCTCGCGGCCCTCGAGTCGAGCCTGCGATACAAGTCGCCTCCCGCCGAAGAGACCGTGCGTCATGCGCTCGAGGCGGACGTCCCGCTCGACGAGCTCCTCGCGGCGATCGTGGATTTCTACGGTCAGTGGACGGTCGGCGAGAAGGAGCACACAATCAGCTACCTGAACGCGGTCCTACAGACTGCGAAGTTCCTCGGAAGGGAGGAAGCACTCCTCCCGCTCGCGATCGGCCTGAGCAAGCTGCCCTTCTGATTGACCGATGCCTAACCGGTCTCGGTGGCGTTCAGTCGGGGCGGAGGCGATTCGACCGGTTCGACCTTCGCGGCGACGTCTTGGAATTGCTCCTTCTCCGTGGAACCTGCCATCGCGAGAGTCGACGCATCTCCACCCGTGATCACCTGCGCGATTTCGTCGAAGTACGCGGTCCCGACGAACGTCTGATGCTCGAACGCGCGGTAGCCCTCCGCTTTGGCATCGGACTCGGCGTCCTGGAGCTCGGCATAGGCGGTCAGGCCTTTTTGCTGATAGCCCCGCGCGAGCTTGAACATGGAAAGGTTCAGCGCATGGAAGCCCGCGAGGGTGACGAACTGGAACCGGTACCCCATGTCCGCGAGCTCCCGCTGGAACTGCGCGATTGTCTCTCGGTCGAGTTTCTTCTTCCAGTTGAAGGAGGACGAGCAGTTGTACGCGAGCATCTTCCCCGGGAATCGCGCGTGGATGGCGTCGGCGAATGTGCGGGCCTCGTCGAGGTCAGGACCCGACGTCTCGCACCACAGGAGATCGGCATACGGCGCGTACGCGAGTCCGCGCGCGATCGACGCATCGATGCCGCCGCGGAACCGGTGGAAGCCCTCGGTCGTCCGCTCCGCGTCCATGATGAAGGGCTGGTCGCGCGGGTCGACATCGGTCGTGATGAGCTTCGCGGAATTCGCATCCGTGCGGGCGATCAGGATGGTCGGGACATCACACAGGTCCGAGGCGATGCGGGCCGCGACGAGTTTCTGAAGGAAGACCCCGGTCGAGACGAGCACCTTGCCGCCGAGGTGGCCGCACTTCTTGGCACTCGCGAGCTGGTCTTCGAAGTGCACGGCGCTCGCGCCGGCTTCGATCAGCGCCTTCGTCAGCTCGAAGGCGTTCAGCGGGCCGCCGAATCCCGCTTCCCCGTCGGCCACGATCGGTGCGAACCAGTTCACGTGGGACCCGCCCGCGGCGGTGTGCTTCTCGTCCTCCCGCACGAAGGCGTTGTTCACCCGGCGCACGACATTCGGTACGCTGTCCGCCGGGTACAGACTCTGATCGGGATACATCTGGCCCGCATCGTTCGCATCGGCGGCGACCTGCCAGCCGCTCAGATAGATCGAGGCCAGGCCGGCGTGGACCTGCTGGATCGCCTGGTTGCCCGTCAGCGCGCCGAGGGCGGTCACCGGATCCTCCGCCCGGAGGAGGGACCACAGCCGCTCCGCGCCGATCCGCGCGAGGGTGCGCTCGATCCCAATCGATCCGCGGAGCCGCACCACGTCCTCGGCCCGGTACGGCCGGATGATGCCGGCCCACCGCTCGTCCTGCCTCCAGCTCGCGTTCAGTTCCTCTGCGGTCCGCATCGCGGTTCCACTCCTCCAATTCCAACGATGACTCGGAGGCGGCCGCGGATGCCGAGCGAACGGGCGTTCGACCTCGCCGCCGTCCCATGTTCGACGTAGATTTCGACCTACTTAATGGTTCTTGCAACGCCGAGATACGCGGCGACTTCATCCGGAAAAGGACGGACGTCACCGGGCTTCGGTCGGTCCCGCGGCCTTCGGTCCCGTGACGGTCGGTCGACGAAGTTCGAAGACGTCCTGCGTGCGGCAGTACCGCGGCCCGCCGAGCCGACCGATTGGCTTCGCCTGGTGGACGTCCACGGCGCCGTTGGTCAGGACCGCGTCGTCCACGTGCAGTCGAATGACTTCCCCGGAGAAGATCGTGTTGTCCGCGACCGTGATGGCCCGGATGAGGCGGCACTCGAAGTTCACGGGTGACTCGGCAATCCGCGGGGGCCGGACGGCGTCGGAGGCAACGGGGGTCAGGCCCGCTTCCTCGAATTCGCTGATGTGTTCGGCGTAGTCGCCCGAGGCGACGTTCATCTTCTCGGCGATCGCCTCGGTCACCATGTTCACGACGAACTCCCGGGTGTCGAGGATGTTTCGGGCGGTGTCCTTCGGACGGCCGTCGCGCTCCCCCACGGAGACGGCGAGGACCATCGGACGGCTCGACACCCCCATGCTGTACGAAAACGGCGCGCAATTGTTGATGCCTGCAAGGCTGCGCGTCGACACAAACGCGATCGGCCTCGGGACGAACGCCGAGATCATCAGGCGGTACGAGTCTCTTTCCGGAAGGGACGACGGGTCGACCATCATGGACGGTCCCGCCGGCCGGAACGTCGGGCTGACGATTAACGATTCTCGATACAACCCGCTTCTTTAAGCCCACCTACGCCTAGTTTTCTCGGAGCATGGCGGGCCCCTACGTCCTCCTCTACGACCGCGACTGCGGAATCTGCAGCGCGCTGTCCCGGTGGATCCATCGCGTCGACCTCCGCAGACGAATCCGGTTCGAGTCGATTCAGTCCGGGCGCGCCCTGCTGACCGGGATTCCCGAGGAACGGATGCTCGACGCCTGGCACATCGTCACCCCGGATGGTCGGGTCACCACCGGGGGCGACGCCGTGCCCACCTTGGTCGGCGCCTTCCCGATCGGCGCGGGGTTGGGTCGCCTCCTTGCGGGGTCGTCCGGGTTGATGCGGCAGGTCCACCGGCTCTACGAGTTCCTCACGCGGTTCCGCGACCGCCTCGTTTGCCGCCTGGACGCGGCCCCGCCGTCGGCGGGTTCGTCCCCGTGACGAGGGACCGGAGCGTCTTGAGGTTCCGGCGGTAGCCCACATCTCTCCCGGGGAACTCGAGGCACCCGGGCACTTCGCGAAAGCGCTCCTCGTTCACGAGGAATCGGAACGCCTCCTTTCCGAGCTTCCCCTTGCCGATGTCCTCGTGGCGGTCGAGCTTCGATCCGAGGTCGCCCACGGAATCGTTCAGATGGAACGCGCGGATCCGACCCACTCCGACGGTCTCATCGATCGTGCGGAGCAGCGCATCGTAGCCGTCCCTCGTTCGGAAGTCGTACCCGGCAGCGAAGGTGTGGCAGGTGTCGACGCAGATCCCGAGGCGATCCGGATGCGCGGAGCCCTTCATCATTTCGGCGAGCTGCTCGAACCGATACCCGACGACGGTGCCGGCGCCCGCCGTGTTCTCGAGGACCGCGAAGACATCCGGGGCGTTCGCGTGCTCGAAACACCAGTCCAGACTCGCCGCGATCATCTGGATGGCGTAGGCCTCGCCTCTCCCCATGTGGGATCCCGGGTGGAAGATGACGTCCCGGACTCCCAGGAGCTGGGCCCGGTCGAGCTCCTCCACGAACGCAACGCGGCTGTACGTGAGCGTGTTGTCGTCCGGTCCCGCGAGGTTGATCAGATAGTTCGCATGGATGATCGCGCGTGCGATGCCGTTCGCGGGCATCGCCTCCCGGAACGCGGTCGCATCTTCCGGAGGGATGGGCTTCGTCCTGCGGAGCATCCGCGGGCTGCGGGAGAAAATCTGGATCGCGTCGGCGCCGACGGACTTGCCGCGCTCCGGCGCCAGTGCGATGTTCTCCGCGATGGAGACGTGGGCGCCGAGGAACATGCTCCCCCGCGCGGCAATCGCCTTCGCACGGATGAGCTTGCCGATTTTGGGGCGACCTCGGTCCGCGCTCTCGTCACGTCGTCTCGTACGCGGCCGCGAGCTTCCGCGCCTTCACGACCAGATACGACAGGGTCAGTTGCTTCTCGCCCCGGGCGAACGAATCCGAGAGTTCCTCCCAGCGGCCGTCCTCGACCCATCGTCGAACGACCGAATCCCGAAGGAACAGCTCGACCTCGCGCAACTCGTCGAACCGCGCGACGGTCGTGTCGACGCCCATGAACGTGACGTCGAAGCGGTTTTCCTGGAGCAGGTCCGTCATCACGTCCTCGTAGAAGGCCCACTGGGAACCCCGCCGGGTCTCCTTCCAGTGGTCCCCGTGATGGCAACAGAAGACGAACGCCCCTCCGGGACGGAGGGCCCGCGATGCGTGCCACACGATTTCCGGCGACATGCACAGGTTGCTGACGACCGCGTCGATTGGATCTCGGGCGAATTCATGGTACGGCGTCTTGTCGACATCGCCGAGGACGAACTCGACGTTCCGGATGTCGCGGACGCCCGCGTACGCCCGGGCGTGCATCAGCTTCGTGCGGTCGAGGTCCACCCCGACGACCCGCGCGCCGGCGTGTGCCGCGGCGAACGCGAGCCGCCCCTCTCCCGTGCCGACATCCAACACGACCTTTCCGCGAAAGTCCTCGTGCCGAAATTGTTCCATCAGCATCGGACGGAGGGCGTCGGACTCTTTCGCCGCCTCCCGCCACGGCAGCGTGCGGCCCTCGCGCACGACGTCCGGCACGATGTCCTCGGGCTCTTCGCAAGGGACGCGCGGCATAAGAGGCCACCGGTGCGCGAAGGGGAAAGACACACGCTTATAGTCCTCGGCCCGATGTTGGCGCGGAGCGACGATGGAAGTCCGCGACTACGGCTTGTACATCGCCGGGAAGTCCGTCCCCGCTTCGTCGAACGAGACCGCGGACGTCCTCGACCCGGCGACGAATCGACCGTTCGCCCGCGTGGCGTCCGGGTCCCGGGACGACGTCAACGCCGCGGTCGAGGCGGCCCGGGCCGCCTTCGATTCCGCGGATTGGCGGGACCTGGATCCGAGCAAGCGAGGTCGGTTGCTGTGGCTCCTCGGTCAGCAGGTGCGGGACCATTTCGACGAACTCTCGCGGCTCGAGTCGCAAAATGTCGGCAAGCCACTGCGCGAAGCGAAAGGCGACATCGCGTACGTGTACAAGTTGTTCGAATATTATGCCGGGTTGGCAGATAAAATTCAGGGCGAGACGATCCCCGTCCCCGGTGCGCGCTTCGATTACACGGTGCGGGAGCCGCTCGGAGTGACGGCCCACATCGCTCCTTGGAACTATCCGCTCCTCCTCGCGTCCCGAGGCGTGGCGCCCGCCCTCGCGGCCGGCAACGCGGTCGTCCTGAAACCGGCGACGCTCACGCCCCTCACGGCCTTGAGATTGGGGGAGCTCGCGGGTGCGGCCGGCTTTCCGCCGGGGATCGTGAACGTGGTCACCGGTCCCGGTCGTGACGTCGGCGGGGCCCTCGCGGCGCATCCCGACGTCGACTCGGTCACGTTCACGGGTTCCACGGACACCGGGAAGCAACTCCTCCGCGTCGTCGCGGACCGGGTCGTGCCGACGACGCTCGAGCTCGGGGGCAAGAATCCGCAGATCGTCCTCGCGGATGCGAAGATCGACCGGGCCGTCAAAGGCGCTCTTTGGGGCGCCTTCCAGAACGCGGGCCAGATGTGCTGGGCCGGATCGAAACTGTTCGTCCACGAATCGATCGCGTCGTCGTTCCTCGGGAAGCTGCAAGATCAGGTCGAGAAACTGCGACTCGGGCCGCCGCTGAAGGACGACGTTCAGATGGGCCCGCTGGCCTCGCGCGAGCACGCCACGAACGTGGTCGCCGCGATCGAGGACGGCATCGGGAAAGGAGCGAAGCTCCTCGCGGGAGGCGGCCGGACGGATGCCGGCGAGCTGAAGGACGGGAACTTCGTGAAGCCGACCGTGTTCGAGGATCCGCCCGCCGCGGCCCGCGTGGCCCGCGAGGAGGTCTTCGGGCCCGTGGTGGCCGCATGGCACTTCGACGATCTCGACGACGCGATCGCGAGGGCGAACGACACGCCGTACGGCCTCGCGGCGGGTGTGTGGACACAAGATGTCGGGAAGGCACACGCGATCGCGCGGCGATTGCAGGCCGGCATGGTTTCGATCAACGAGTTCCCGGTGACCTTCCCGCAGACTCCGTTCCTCGGATGGAAGCAGTCCGGACTCGGCCAGGAGCAAGGCGTCGATGCCGTCCTCTTCTACACACACGTCAAGAACGTGCTCGTGAATCTCGAGTGACACGATGATCTACGTCGCCCCGAGCGCGGTCCTCGTCGGCGACGTGACCGTGGAGGACGCGGCGAGTATCTGGCACGGCGCCGTCCTGCGCGGCGACTTCGACTCGATCGTCGTGGCGCGCGACTCAAACATCCAGGATAATGCGGTCGTGCACGTCGATCGCGGCTTGCCCGCGGTGATCGGCCGACGCGTGACCGTCGGCCATGCCGCCGTCGTCCATGGCTGCTCCGTCGGAGACGACTGTCTCGTCGGCATGAACTCGACGATCAACAGTGGTGCGGTGATCGGTCCCGGATCGATCGTGGCGAGCGGGGCCGTGGTGCGAGAGAACGCCGAATTCCCTTCGGACACCTTGCTGGCGGGAGTGCCGGCCCGGCCGATTCGAACGGTCGACGAGACCCTTCGGCGTCGGATCGACCTGTCGTGGTCGATTTATCGCGAGCTCGCGAAGGCCACGCTGCCCGCGCGTCCCGCGATCCAAGGCGATCCGTCGAGGCAGGTCTCGCTCGAACTCTCCGACGAATTCACGCGGCTCGTCCGCGAGGAATAGGGACCACCGGAACGTTTTTCGGCGGCGTTCGGCATCGACCGACGGATGACGCGCTTCACGACGGACATCCAGATGCGCTTCCGCGACATCGACGGGATGGGCCACGTCAACAACGCGGTGTACCTTTCCTACGTCGAGCTCGCGCGGACCCAATTCTACATGCATCAGGCGAACAAGCGGACACTCGACGAGATCGACTTCATCCTGGCCCATGTGGAGATCGACTTCGAATCCCAAGCCACGTGGGGCGACCAGATTCAGGTGGCGGTCTGGCCCTCGAAAATCGGCAACTCCTCGTTCACGCTGAGCTACGAGGTCAAGGAGAAGCGAAGCGGGCGGATCCTCGCGCGGGCGAAGAGCGTCCTCGTCTCGTATGACTACGAGAAACGGAAGTCGAAGCCGATTCCCGACGATTTCCGGTCGCTCTTGCAAGCGGCCCTCGAGGCCTAGTCCGCGCTTGATCGCGCCTTCATAAACCCCGGCCCAAAGCCTCTATGACCGGACGGGCGTTCCCGGCGGGGATGGCGAAGAAGGAGGCGAGGCCTCCCGTTGGGACGAAGGGCGCCGCGGACTGGTACTGGAAGCGGTACACCGAGCTGTACCCGAAATACTTCTGGGCCGACCACACGAAACTCGCCGACATCGTGGTCGCGTCGGCGAAGGGCTCCCTCCTCTACGACGTCGAAGGCAAAGAGTACATCGACCTCACGAGCCAGTGGGCGACGAACAACCTCGGAAATGTCCATCCGGAGATCCTCCAGGCGACCGTCGATGCCCTCGAGCGCTACGGCTTCCTCATCCTCTTCATGAATCCGCACGTGCCGATGATCGACGTCGCGGAGCGACTGCTCTCGATTCGTCCTTCGTCCAACCTGACCCGCGTGTTCCTCGAGCTCTCCGGCACCGGGGCCGCCGAAGGCGCCGTCAAGCATGCGATCGAGGCGAGTGGCCGTCCGTTGATCCTGAGCTTCATGGGACAGTACCACGGGCTCAGCATCGGAGCCACGGCGTTCGGTACCCTCGCATCGCGGATGCGGCGGAACTGGGAGGCCTTCTCGGGAGGCGCCATCCACGCGCCGTACCCGATGACCTATCGCAAGCCGAAGGGCATGACCGACGAGGAATTCGGCGAGTGGTGCCTCGGTTTCCTCGAGGACCAGATCCTCCGATACGTCGCCTATCCGGATCGGATCGCCGGTGTCATCTTCGAGCCGGTCGCCTTGGAGGCCGGCGTCTGGATTCCCCCCAAGAATTTCGTCCGCGGACTTCGCAAACTCGCGGATGCGCACGGTTGGTTCTTCATCGCGGACGAGGTGGAGGCGGGGCTCGGTCGAACCGGGAAGATGTGGGGGATCGAGCATTTCGGAGTGGCGCCGGATCTCGTCTCGATCGGCAAGGCGCTTGGAGGCGGCCTGATGCCCCTCGGCGCGGTCCTCGGGGACGATCGGTCGATGGGGAAGGACGACGTCGTCGCGGGGACCACCTTCGGAGGCCATCCCGCGGCCTGCGTCGCCGCGACGATCACGATCGATATCATGCAGCGCGACCGGATCCCGGAGCGCGCCGCCCGGATCGGGGGCAAGGCCCTGAAGCGCGTGAAGGAGTGGGAAGACCTCTCGATCGTCGGCGAGACGCGGGGGCTCGGCCTCGCGATCGGGGTCGAGATCGTCAGCGACAAAGGGACGAAGGCCCGCGACAACGAAATGGCCCGCGAGGTCTTCTTCGACTGCGTCCGCAGCGGAGTCATCCCCCTGTACGACTACGAGATGAACGTCCTCCGGATCCAACCGCCCCTGACGATCGAGGAAGCCTTGCTGGACAAGGCCCTCGACGGAATGGAATCGGCGTTGCGGAAACACGCCCGCTAGGCGACGGACCGCTCCGAGCGGAGCCGCTCTTTCACGTCGATCCCAAACTTCCGGAGGAGCGGGAAGAACGGTTTCGGGTCGAGGTTCTCGGGAGAGAGCTTGCCCTTCTCCCGGATCGAGCCGCTCGCGAGGAGGAGCGCGCCGGCGGCCGCACCGCTCCCCGTCAGGTAGGCCGTCGCGGTCGCGCCGAATCGCTTCGACGCCTCCCGGTGTCCGAGCATCGCATAGATCGTGTGCACGATTTCGTGTCCGTCCTTCGTGCCGGCGACCTCGACGAGGATCGCTGCATAACCATCGACGCGACCGGCCAGGTCCGCGGGCTTCGGCAAGGAGCTGAACAATGCCCTTCGCGGATTCGGACCGCCGGGCGGGCCCGGCTCGAGGAGGCGGAGGTCGCGGAACAGCTTCAGCGTCTGGACGGTCGGCGGGTCGAGGGCGAGCTTGAAGTCCACATACCCCACGCCTTTCCCGATGAACCGCGGCAGCGTGTCGACCTCCTCGTGATCCACCGAATACACCGGGAGGGAGCCGATCGGCGCCGGGAACTCATACGTCTCGAACTCGCCGAAAGGCGGCACCGAATCGTACTTGCCGTCGCGCCAGATTCGGGACGGCGCGAGGGTCTCCTCGACGAACGTCTCCGGGCTGAAGAGGGCGATGAACGGGTAGTCGGGACTCGAGGCGGTGTCGCCGTCCCGCACCTTGATCGAGTCGACGCGCTCCATCCCGTCCGCGGCGTACCGCGCGAAGACGTTGCTCAATCCCGGATCCTCGCCCATCGCGCAGAGGGCGGTCAGCCCCGCGGCCTTCCATCGGTCGGAATCCGCGAACGGATCCCTCGAGTCGTTCGCCGGGTCGAGATAGTTCAGTCCCTCGGCGAGCGCGGCCGCCTGGACGGCTCGGTTGAACTGAGGGAGGGCGGTGTTGATGACGAGACCGCAGCCGCGCATCGTCCGCTGGAGGCCCTCGCCGTCGCTCGCGTCGAGTTGGGTGGCATGGGCTTTCGGAGATTTCAGCTTGGTCGCGGTGCGCTTCGCGAGCTCGCCGTCTACGTCCGCAAGGACGACTTCGGCGATCGAATCGCTCGCGCAGAGGTGTTCGGCCACCACGGAACCGACCGCTCCGCACCCGATCAGGAGAACATTCGGTGGGTCGGAGGGTATGCTGTCGAACCTCGGTTCCAATAGAGGCGACGGCGGACCATTAGCCTTGCGGGCAGGGGGGCATAAGCGTGACGCAGGGGTTCAAAAGCCATGTTTCGTAATAGCACGGGTCCCCAAGGTTGTTAACCTTGTTTAAGGTTGCATTCGGCCCAACTCACGATTTCGGTGCGCCGGTCTCCAGGATGGTTCGCAATCGGGCCGAATCCGACGTCGGTGACGAGCACACTTGCCCCTGACACACGAAGGCCACCGGACCGGCCTTCGCCTCTCTGGTCTTCAACATCGGCTCGACCGCCGGCGGGACGTACGCGTCGTCGCGGTCCACGACGAGCACGGTCTTCCCTGCGGCGTAGGTCCTCCTCGCGGTCTCCTGCAACGCGCGGACCCGCGGATCGTCGCGCGGCCCGAGCACCACGACCTCCGCAGAGGGGTGGATCCACAATTCCCCCGCGAGATGGTATGTGCCGGCGAAGACGGGTCCGTACCGGATCGCCTCTCCCGCAAATGCGGTCATCAACTCGTCGTGGTGCAATCGGTAATCGTCGTTCCCGGTGAGCGCGTGGAGACGGGCCAGACAGAGCGCGGCCACCGCGTTCGCTCCCGCGTACGGGGAGTCTTCAACGGGACGGCGACGGACCTCCTTCAGGGTGAGACCCACGCTGTCGTGCAGGTCGGTGGCGATGTCGACGAAGCCGCCCGCTTTGTCCCAGAAGTGGTTCAACGTGAAGACCATGATCTGTTCGGCGTTTCGAAGGTGCGCGGCGTCGCCCGTCGCGGTGTATGCGGACAGGAGGGCGTCCACCACGTACACATGGTCCTCGAGCAGGCCACGGACCTTTCGTTCGCCGTCCGCGAGGGCGTGCCACATCCCGCGGTCCTTCGACCACATCTCCGACAGGACCCGCTGAAGCGATTTCAACGCGAACGCGCGGACGTCCTCCCGATCGAACGCCATCGCGGCATCGAGCGCCGCAGTGATCATCATTCCGTTCCACGAGGCGAAGATCGTATGATCCACGCCCGGCATCGGACGTTTGTCGCGCGCGATTTTCAGTTTGCGTTTGCCGCTCGCGATGAGGTCCCGCACGCGATCGGTCGACGTGTCGATCGATTTCGCAATCGCCTCCGGCTCTTGGTCGACGAATAGCACGTTCTTCTTCGGGTCGTGATGCATCTCGCCCCGCGTCGCGACCTCGAAATACAACGCGAGGATCCGGGCCTCGTCCGCATTCACCGCGGCCTTGAGTTCGTCCAACGTCCACGTGAAGTAGTCGCCGTCGTCGTCGAGGCCGACGTCCGCATCTTGGCTCGCGAAGTATCCGCCACGGCGCCGGTCCGAGAGGACTTCCTCCGACCATGCCAGGATCCCTTCGGCGATTTCCCGGTACAGCGGGTCGCGGGTTAGCTGCCACGCGTGCACGTAGTTCGCCAGGAGACCTGCGTTGTCGTAGAGCATCTTCTCGAAATGCGGGACGATCCAACGTGGATCCGTCGAGTACCGATGGAAGCCCCCGCCGATCTGGTCGTACACGCCGCCCTTCGCCATCGACGAAAGCGTGCGCGCGAAGATTTTCTGGAGGCCTTCCTCTCGCGTCCGGTGGTAGCGGGCCATGACCCATTCCATCGTCCCTGGGTGCGGGAACTTCTGTTGGCCGGCGATGCCGCCGTTCACCGGATCGAACTGGCCGCGAAGCGAGTCGAGGCTCTCCTTCAGCATCGCCTCGTTCACGGCGCCTTCTTCCACGAGGGAGACGCGGCCCTCGGCGAGGGCTTGATGGAGGGCTTCCGCCTCTTTCAACGTGTCCGCCCTGTTCGTGCGGTAGGCGTCCGCCATCGCGAGGAGCACACGGCGGAAGCTCGGCCGCCCGTACGCGTCCTTCGGTGGAAAGTACGTGCCCCCGTAGAACACCTTGCCGTCCGGCGTGAGGAACGCAGTGAGCGGCCAGCCGCCCTGGCCCGCGATCGCGCCGACGGCTTGCTGGTAGCGCGCGTCGATGTCCGGCCGCTCGTCCCGGTCCACCTTGATCGCGACGAAGTTCTCGTTGATGACGGACGCGAGATCGGGGTCCTCGTACGATTCGCGGTCGATCACGTGGCACCAGTGGCACCAGGTGGCCCCGATGTCGAGCAGGATCGGGCGATCGAGTTCTTTCGCGCGGCGGAAGGCATCCTCGCCCCACGGGTACCATTGGACTGGCTGGTGGGCCGCTCCCTTCAGGTACGTCGAGGATTCCCGAGAGAGCCGGTTCTCCGCCATGGAGGGGACGCAGACGAGGCCGCGTTAAGTGCCTTTGGGTGCGACCGCCGAGGTCTTGAGCCGCGCCGCGAACTGCTTGCGAAACTTCGAGACTTTCGGGGCGATGACGACGCGGCAGTAGCCCGCGGTCGGGTTCTTCCGGAAGTAGTCCTGATGGTACTCCTCGGCCCGGTAGAACGCGTGCAACAGTGTGACCTCCGTGACGATCGGCCGTCCCCAGATTCCTGCGTTGTGAATCTCCGCCATGACTTGCCTCGCCGTCTTCTCTTGCTCCGCTGAATCGTAGAAGACCGCGGATCGGTACTGCGTCCCGACGTCGCCACCTTGCCGATTCATAGTGGTCGGGTCGTGGACGGAGAAGAAGATGCGAAGGATGTCGGCGAGCGGGATGACGCTCGGGTCGAACGTCACCTGGACGGCTTCTGCGTGGCCCGTGGTGTCCGTGCAGACGGCCTCATAGGAGGGGTTCGCCAGCTGACCGCCGGAATATCCGACCTCCACTTTCTCGACGCCGCGCAGCTCCTGGAACACCGGCTGAAGGCACCAGAAACATCCACCGGCCAAGGTGATGACCTCCTGGCTTCGCTTCGAATCGGGCATCGTGCTCTCCACCTTGGGATTCGCCTCGGCCCGGGATTAAGGTTTGCCATCATGGGCCTGTGGCGTCGGTCACTTGACGAGGACCGCGGCATTCCCGCTGAGAATCCGTTGCTTCGTTCCTTCGGAAAGCGGGAGAGACCGCAACCCTTCGATCTCCTCGCGTATGCCCGGAACTCCCGGCGCCGGCCAGTCCGACCCGAAGACGACCTTGTGCGCGACTTCTTCGAGTCGAGGGAACCATTCCAGCAGTCGCTTCGGCGGGATGCTCGAGATGTCCAGGTAGAGGTTCCGATGGCGTCGAAGCAAGTAGAACGCAGTGTCGCACCAGAGAGGTCGCCCGCCATGAGCCATTAGAATCGTGAGATCGGGGAAGTCTTGAGCGACATCGTCAAGGGCCATCGGGTCCCCGAATTTCGATCGCGCGCCGGGAAAGACCGAGGTCCCGGTGTGGACCATGACCGGCATCTTGAGTCGCTCCGCGGTTTTGTAGATCGTTCGGAGGGCGGGCATCTTTCCGTCGGCGTAGGCGTTCGCGGCAAAGAGCTGATGCGGCGGATGGATCTTCATGCCCCCCATCTCCCACTTCGATGCCAGGCGTTCGACGTCCCGTTTCGGGTCCTTCGTGCGTTTCGGATGGACGGAGCCGAAGGGGATCAAGCGCTTTCGGTCCTCTTTCGCGAACTCACCGACGAAGCGGTTCACATCCTCGGTGAAGCCCATCACCTCGGGCGAGACGTAGTTGATTAGGCACGCCCGCTCGACGCCGGCTCCGTCGAGGTGCTCGAGGAACAACCGGGGGTCGTCCATGAGCCGGGCGGTGCGTTGCCGATCCGGGATTTCTCTCCACAAGGTGTCCAGGATCAGCGGTTTCAAGGAGCGATAGGGTTCCACGTGCACATGGACGTCGGTGATTCCAGTCAATGTGGCCGCGGTATCCGGGAGCGGGGGAAATCCCTTTCGGATGTGGAATTAATCCCTGGGGAATGCTAGCCCTTTATGCTCCGAATTTGCAATTCGCGTGGGCCATGGAGGCTTCTGACGGAGGACCTTCGGCGACGTCAATCGTCGCTCGGTCTCGTCCCGAATACCGCATTTCACCCGGGTCAAGCATTACTTGGTTCTCTGGACTTCTGATCTCGGCATCCGGGCTCCTGCTCATCGGCATCACATCCCTGCAATGGGCCGAACTCCAGCCGCCCGGGTCAACCCTAGGCCCGCCGAGCTACGTTCAGGCGCTCACGCTTCGGATCACCGAGGGGATCTACACGTGCATCTTTGGCGTCGTCCTCTCGGTTGGAGGCTTCATCCTATCCAAGCGGGATGCCCCGGAAGAAGACGCGGGTCGATGGCTTCTTTCGCAACGATGGCGGTCTCTCTTGCCCTACGTTGCTGTCGCACTGATTCTCATCGCGTCCTTGATCAGTGCCCTGCCGGCGCCTCAGCGGACCGTTGAGTTCGGGTCGTCCGATTTTCATCTCCGGAGCGTCCCAGGGGACGGTCCCTACGAGAACTACTTCATCTCGCGCCCTTTCGCGGCCTTTGAGGGCGAGGCTGTCTACCCTGGACTCTCAATCACCTGGACGGATAACCGGACCGGCGCGATAGTCGAGCAGCAGAACGGCGCGATCACCTGGGTGACGGCCCCGTCGGCCTTCCCAGCGCCCACACAGTTTGCTACCGGGAATCTCGCACCGGCAGACGGCTCCTATGTCGCGTGGGTCCAGTACTACTTGTGCGAGACCCCGGCGACCCCGCCCTGCTCGAATTACACAGCGTCGGTCACGGGAAGTCTAGTGATCGCGAACCAAATGGCATACGTTCGCCTCCAACTCGCATTGGGAGCAGCCGGTTCCGTTCTGATTGCCGTTGCCCTCGTTCAGTCCGGCGGAGGCAATCGCCGAATCACTTCGCGATAGTCGCGGTACGGGGTTGTGCAGGGCGAGCCGTCCGCGTACAGGAGGACGTTTTCACCCGGATCGGCGTTGCTCAGAGCCATGATCGTCGACGACACGGTTCCGCCGCCCGCGAAATGGACACAGAGGCCCACTCCGCCCGCGCCGGAAGCATGTGTGCGGAGGGCGCTCTGCAGTGCATGAATCACCTCATCGACGGACCGGGACGGCGTCTTTGCGAGCAGGCCTTGGATGAACTGCACCTTCGGATCGGTCGCGACATTGCCGCCTTCGTTCGTGAGGACGTTGAGTCCTTCATGCCCCCGATTCATCGCGAGCTCTCTCTCGTACCGGAAGAACCGAAGTTCTTTTCCGGAGGCGGCGAGGAGGTTCCAGTAATTGTATTCGTGCTCGCGGACCTCCCGCTGGAGGAAGACATCGACGCCGGAGACGCTCGGTTG